>ENA-OFCE01000812-OFCE01000812.1-metagenomes-genome-assembly--contig:-NODE-812-length-18534-cov-2.928622_pt1 | contig 18534 bp, 14 predicted proteins | sample MGYA00153388_OFCE01 | MGnify analysis MGYA00153388
TACATCAAAGGAAAGTGACAAGATGGAACAACATGCAAGGCAGATGGTCTTTGGTGCTATCAATGTACCGTTGGCTATCTTTTGGTCTAATCCAGATGTTCAATATCGAAAGATCAGCTTAGCTGCTGCTGCCAATCCTACTTCATGGTCACAAAGCTTGGATGTACAACAAAGACTGTGGCTAGTTAATAAAGTAAATACCATGGCAATATACGGCGAAAGAGTCGCAATACTAGATGGACAAAAGAACTGGCTGCAAGTAGCCGCAATAGGTCAACGCACCAAAGATAACAAATGGGGCCAAGCTGGCTGGGTGCCGGAAAACCAGATCAGCTATAATAGCGCTTATCTCGTAGAGCAATCCTGTTTACCCCAGGCTGTAGTATCTGTTCCAAAGACAGCGCTATTTTGGGATACAACCTGTTGGACCCAGCCCATTAACGAACTCAGTTTTCAAGTCCGATTGCCCATCCTTTTAGAAAGGGAATCTGTTTTTAAAGTTCGCCTACCAGACGGCGGCACAGGTCATGTCTCTCGATTAGAAACAAAAAAAGTCTCTGAGCTTTTCTTTTCTAGAGAATGTATTGTGGCACAAGCCAGGCAATTTTTAGGGTTGCGCTATTTGTGGGGCGGCACTTCCTGTTATGGGTTTGATTGCTCTGGATATACCTTTCGGCTATATCAGTCCCAAGGCATATCTCTTTACCGCAACTCTAAACAGCAATCGCAAGAAGGTATCCCGATTGAGGAAAAGGATCTTCTGCCCGGTGATCTCGTTTTTTTTGCAAGTGAAGGCGGTAAAGGCAACATTCACCATGTAGGAATGTGCGTGGGAAATGGTGTAATGATTCATGCTCCATCAAGTAGATCTGCAATAGAAGAGAGTCGATTTGATATTGGTCACTACCATGAAGAATACTGGGGCGGCAAGCGTTATGTCTACTGCTGAAAAATTAGCATGATTTATCTCCCTCGTATATATAAAAAAGTACCACCAGCTATCATTAGATAACATTGGTGATACTTTTATTGTTCAAATCAACTCCCCTTAGCGTAATTCCTCCAGCAGCAACATTATCTGCTTCAAATTGACCGTTTATTTCGGTAACTGAATTATTATTCCTTCTTGCTTGTAACGCGTATAAATTCTCTTGATGAATTCGTGGCAGATGAGCTGCTGATCCGTTACGACCTTTATCCGCAAGATGACATTGAAGTTAATACTGGTCCCGGTGAAACCACCGTATCGGATAAACGGTTCAAAATTTTTGACGCCTCCCTCGGTTTCTTGAAGAATTTCTTTTGCAACCATGCAAGTAACTTTTTCCACATGATCCAAATCACTTTCATAACTGACTCCTATGGGGATGGAGATAGAACATTCAGCAAACGGCTGAGCATAATTAGTGATTATAGAGGAAGCAATTGTTTTGTTGGGTACGACCGCCATATTCTCAGTGGGAGTTTTTATTGTGGTATTACGCCAGTTCATGTCCACTACATGGCCTTCTTCGCCGGTCGACAGTTTAACAAAGTCACCCATCTTGATTTGTTTGGACACCAGAATGTTGATGCCGGAAAATAAATTCGCCAAAGTGTCCTGCAGCGCCAAAGCTGTAGCCAAACCGCCAACGCCCAAAGCGGTGATCAACGGAGAAATCGAAACTCCAAAAGATTCAAGCAAAATCAATATGCCGATGGCGTAAACGGTCAGATCAATTGCTGTGGCTATGATCGAAGTGGAAGCGAAGTTTTTGGATGTTTTCCCGAGCTTATGCTTAAGATAGCCTGATCCCAGATGCGCGACCATGAGAGTCAGGCACAAAATGACATTAGCGCGGAACAACCTTTGGAGAAATAGTAACGGCTGCGGCGGAATTGTAAGGATTTCCATGGCAGCGTAGATGCCAATGAGAATGCCCAACAACGTAGGTATTCCCTTAAAAGTTTGCTGCAGCAGGGGATAAGAGATTTTTGTTTTTGCTGCGATTATTTTGAGCAGTTTAGAAAACACCAACCTGAGTATGATGATGCCTAACGCTAAACTAATGAAGAAAATTACCACATGCGTTTTGAAGCCGCCGTTTGTGATTCTGATTCCTATTTCATTGAAAAATTCAAGCATTGTTTCCTCCCATAATACAGAAAAATTCATTTTACATAATATATATGGTTTCGTTAACTACCCCTTTTTTCCTGCCATTGTACATTAACATTATTTGTATATAAGATGAAGTGATGGCTCATTTATTTTCCATATAATGATTCTTTATTTTCTCTACTAAGTTCTGTATATGATGATGATTGGTGCCACAACAACCACCTACTATTTTAATTCCTAGCTCGTTGATTAAATCAATCATCTGTTCTGCCCAGACTTGGGGCTCCTCAGCTTCTAAATTAACTGCATCATCAAGCTCCTCTGGACTTTTGGTTGACGTATTGCCCAATAGACCAATGAGCCGTTCTTTTTTCAAAGAAGAATTTATCGGATTCATTATTGCTTTTCTAAATGTTATAGGATGAACACAATTAATTATATATCCAACAGGTTGGCGTTCCACTTCATTATCTATTAAGGTTATTGCGTTACACAAAGATGTACCGTCTAATAATGTACCATTATCTCGAATTACAAAACCAATCAAATAGGGTTTATCAAAAACAGCCATCGCTTTCGCTATACCTAATGCCTCAGATACTGAAGGCAAAGTCTCTGCAATCAAAAAATTGACTCCTGCATTTATGAGGCGTTCAATTTGATAAGAATGGAAAACTTCAGCTTCTGCTGTGCCCAAAGCCTCTTCAGGTTTATATGCATCTCCTTTACAGCCTATTAGTCCTCCTATAAAAATTTCTCCGTATTTTTTATATTCATTCCTAATCTCACTAAGAAATTGGAAGCAATCTAAGTTTACATCTCTGGCAAATAGTTGAGCTTGCTTAATGCGTTCTGCACTTGCACGCCAAGTAGGTGTAAACAATACGATCGGCAGATCCTGTACACAAGTTATGTCAATATATTGTTTATATATATTTTTTAGCTTTTCTTTCTGAACAGGATTATAGATATACCCCGCATTTGCAATATATTGATCTAATTCAAAGTTAAATTCTCTCTTTAATCTTTCTATTATTGCACCTTCAGTGATAATTACAGGATAATTTGCTAGTACTTCTAAAAAATCCATACAATCTCTCCTCTTATAATATGAAATTTGAAACAATTCCTTTTATTAGCAGCTGCCATCATCAACACTAGTTACAGTATAATAGTTCTATTTACCATAAAAATACAAATTCCTGCAATATTAAGCTGCTGCAGGAGTTTGTATTTAGTGAGATATTATTTCTTTTTTGCATTGGAATCAGTGATTTTTTTGCATAACTGTATAAAACAACCCAGCTCATTTTCTGTCAAGGTATTCTCAATTAAATTCATGATTTCATTTCTGAACTGCTCTGATCTCACAAGAAAATCCTTACCCTCGGAAGTAATGACAATATCATAAGCTCTTCGGTCACTCTCTTGCCGTTTTTGTACGATATAGTTCTTCTCTAAAAGCCTTTTAGTTAGTTTAGAAATTCCGGCTTGGGAAATTTCTCGAATCCTGGCTAGATCTTTAGTGGTTTTAGAACCTTGTTTATCTAAAATATCCAATATATTATACTGTGCTGTTGTCACTCCCTGAATATTAAATCGATTAATACTACTGATAATCATACATTGAAAAGGGATATAGTAATCTTCTAATTCTTTTTTTGCCATAAATACTCCCTCTACTTAATATATTTTTTTAAATATTGTCCTGTAATGGACGAATTACAATTTATTAACTCCTTAGGGACTCCTTCAAACATTACGTTACCGCCATTTTCTCCTGCAAAAGGTCCTAAATCAATCACCCAATCTGCTTGACTAATGACATCTAAATTATGTTCTATTAGAATGACTGTACTTCCTTTTTCAACAAGGAGATATAAATTTTTAAGAAGCTTTGATATGTCTGACATATGGAGTCCAGTTGTCGGCTCATCCAACACATAGATATTTCCTTTACTTACCAGTTCAATTGCAAGCTTCACTCTTTGCAATTCACCACCGGATAAGGTGTTTAACGGTTGTCCGAGTGTAATATAATTTATTCCCACCTCTGCCAGTCTTTTTAAGGTGACAGATATTGCTTTTTTATGGAAAAAAGCTAAGGCTTGATCAACTGTCATGTTTAAGACCTCATTTATGTTTTTGCCAAGTAATTTGTAACTTAATACTTCTTTTATAAATCTGTCCCCCTGGCAAACATCACACACACTTACCACCGTATCCATAAACGCCAAATCTGTGTACGTTACACCCAAGCCCTTGCAAGTTGGACACGCTCCTTGTGAATTGAAGCTGAATAAAGCAGATTTTACATGATTTTCTTTTGAAAACAGCTCTCTTATATGATCAAATATCCCTGTAAAAGTAGCGATATTAGATCGCTTAGAGGTTTGGATTGGCTTCTGATCAATGAAAATTGCATCAGGATAAAAATGCGGTAATACCTGATTGATTAACGTGCTTTTTCCTGAACCCGCAACCCCAGTTACAACTGTCAATACCCCTTTAGGAATATTTACACTAATATTTTTAAGATTATGCAAATGGGCCTCTTTCAGATGTAACCATCCAGCAGGGGTTCTAGTATTTTCTTTAAGCTTTACTTGCTTACTTAAATATGCCCCTGTAAGTGTATCCGATTGCGCTAAACCACTTAAAGCACCTTGATACATAATTTTACCGCCATTGAGACCAGCTTCAGAGCCCATATCAATAATCCAGTCTGCTATTTTAATAACATCCGGATCATGCTCAACAATCAAGACCGTATTTCCTTTATCGCGTAATAGCTTTAAGAGAGAATTAATTGTATTTATATCATGAGGATGTAAGCCAATGCTTGGTTCATCAAGAATATAAGTAAGATCTGACAAGCTACTCCCTAACTGCCGAACCATTTTTATCCGTTGTGATTCGCCGCCTGAGAGAGTTGACGTTTCACGGCTTAAACTCAAATAGCTTAACCCAATCGAAACTAAATGTTCTAGCCGGTTGGTTATAGCCATAACCATAGTCGCTGCTTTAGGATCGTTAATGGTGCGCACAAAATCTACTAAATTTCCAATTTGCATTGCAACGCAGTCCGCAATATTTTTATCATTTATTTTGCACTGTAACACGCTTTGATTTAATCGAGTCCCCCCACATACAAAGCATGCTTTTTCACCAACAATCTTAGCTATTTCCTTTTTGTATTTGTTAGACTCACCTTCCTCCTTGTTTAGGAAGCTTCTCTCAATTCTCGGTATAAGACCTTCGTAAAGAGAAGTTTTAGGCCATTCCAGATCAACTGTCGTTACCTTAATATCTGACTTGTATAAAAGCAACTCCAATTCTGCCTTTGTAAAGTCTCTTATTTTCTTATCGTTATCGAAGAATCCAGAATGAATATATCTTTTTAATCTCCATCCTCCCGGTTCAAAGGTCGGAAATAAAATTGCTCCTTCATTAAGAGATTTATTTTTATCCAGCAACCGTTCAATATTTATCTTATCAATTTTTCCTAACCCTTTACATTTGGGACACATTCCAGAGGGATTATTAAATGAAAAAACATCGGAGTAGCCAACAACCGGGTTCCCTATGCGAGAAAATAATAATCTTAACAATGAGTATATATCTGTAATCGTTCCAACAGTTGACCTTGCGTTTCCTCCAATTCGCTTTTGATCGATAATAATTGCCACAGATAAATTTTCAATAGTGTCCACGTTCGGCTGTCCATAATGCGGCAGACGATGACGAATAAAACTTGAATACGTTTCATTTAACTGCCTTTGTGATTCTGCTGCTATTGTATCGAATACTAAAGACGATTTTCCTGAGCCTGAAACGCCAGTAAAGACAGTTATTTTTTTCTTTGGGATTTTCACATCAATATTTTTAAGATTTTTTTCTCTAGCTCCAATTACGTGTATATATTCTTCCATAAAATCACCTTTCGAAAAATCTAATATCTTAAAACAAATTACATTACCGCGCAAATACATAACCCAGTTAATTATATTTTACTACTTTTCTTTTTCAATCACAAGTTAATTGCGATAGTATTTACGGTTAAAATTGGTGATAATTCACCGCTAAAACATTATCTATTTACCATAAAATACAAACTCCTGCAAAGTTAAGCTGTTAAGCTCTTTGCAGGAGTTTGTCATTATTATTTTAAACTAAAAGGGATTCGGGCTTTTGAGTAAGAGCATATGCTCATTGTTGTAAGTGATAAATCTCATTTGTATCACTTTTATACTCCTCGAAATGAATGAAAGTCTGGAGTTCATCAAACAAGTCTTCCCATTGAAACAATTCTTCAATATGAAAAATGCCTGTAGGATACGGTTTTGCATAAATACGCTTAGCAACAAAAGCAGCAACTTTTCCTGTAATATAAGACTCTTTTTCTCCATAAATAGAACATTCGTAACGAATTGCTTGCTCCTTAATGATTCCTTCTGAAATCACTTTAGCTACGTATATTTCTGAGCCTAAATTAAGCTTCTCAAATAATTTAATAACCTGCCTGCGAAAAATTGGTTGATGCAGCAAAGATAGAACACCTATTTTTTTCAATAGAGCGATTAGATTGGTAATCATTGCTGAGTCAAAACAGATTCTTGTCGATACAGACGGAATTCCTAGAGTCTCAGGTAGAACATGTTGATCTGTAAAATTAAATCGGTAAGCACTTCTTTGACCAAGTCCGTTAGGGAAGATTATTTTTTTTTCGTCTTCAAAACTTCTTACCTGCTTCTTAGCGCCTTTGTCCCTTATAAAGAACACTGTGTTCATGTTATCGATCATCCATTCAATCGCTGCCTTGCCGTGTTTTTCTCCTAACCCTAACATAAGGTAGATATTAGCAGAATGAATTTGGTCCAAATACTGTAAGCTATGCTTCACCAGCATATTTGTCACCCCTGGAGCTAAACCTACACTAAGCACAGCAGTAGATTCTATTGATGACATTCTGGAACTCATACTTCTTACTTTCAATAAAAATTCATGAGAAGCTGAGATATCGATATAATGAATCTTTTCTTTTAAACACCTTTCCATAAATTTAGCATTCTGTTGGTCTAAGCACATTACCACAAGAAATACTTCTTGAAAGAAATCTTCAGACAGTTTATTTTCATGCACATCCATTTGCAATGGTAAAACCTTGCTATTCGTTTTTAAACAAAATTCTTTAGCTTTATCATAGCTTCTGCCGGCAGCAAAAATTTTCCCAGGAAATAGTTCGCCAAGATCTTTGCAGATAATTTGTCCAACTTGACCATATCCGCCCACTACAACAATTTTATCTTTCAAGGTTATCTATCCTCCTTTTTGTCACCTTTTTGCTATTATATCTCCAGCCACATCACCGACGAGAATGACGGTGCCAATGAAGCACTTTTTCAGCCCGTTTGCGCAAATTATTTACCAATAGCAAGGCAAAAAACCCCATAATATATAGTAATGAAATGGCTACGTCTTTTTGCCCGCTGCTCCAAAGCACAGCCGCTCCAATCCCTGTGCCTGTCAATAAAATAGTCCACACGAGTCGATTTGCTAAAGTCTCCTGAAAACGCAACTGTCTCAAGACAGGCCCCATTTCCACCTTGACTTGGACATCCCCAGCGCGAAGATCTCGTAAAGTCTGCTCCAGTAAAGGCGGAACCTCCACCCCCGCCAAAACTACTTTTTTGGCCTTCTGCCAAATCAATTGCAAAGGTGAAAAGTCTTGACCAAGAACCTGTTTTGAATAAGGTTTTATCACTGCCAAAATGTTCATGTTCGGATCTAGCCCTGTGGCAATCCCTGAAAGGGTTCCCACAGCTCTACCCAAAAAAGTATAATGTACAGGAATTTGAAAGGGCTGAGAATAAATGAACTCACGTAATTCTTCTAAAAGCCCATCAATTTTTAGTTTTCCTAGTTCTTCCAGCTGCATATCTTGTAAACCAACCAATAACAAGGCTATTGCCTTTTGCAAACTTAAGAGATTGGCAGCTGGCTTAATAAATCCCAATTCTTGCAAAGCATGGGACACTTCTTCAGCATTACTGTTGATTACTCCACCAATCAATTTACGGACAGCCTTTTTGTTATGGTCTGTAATCCTGCCCACCATGCCAAAATCAATAAAAATAATGCCACCATCTGGCCTCACAAACAAGTTACCTGGGTGAGGGTCGGCATGGTAAAACCCGTGTATTAAAGCTTGTTTAAGGTAGGAATCGACTAAATTTCCCGCCACGGTTTTTGGGTTAAGTCCTGCTGCTAACAAACCGGCACGATCTGTCACCTTGTACCCCGAGACGAACTCCAGTGTCAGCACTCGCTGCCTTGAATATGTCGGATAAACAGCTGGCACAGAAATCATCGGATCGCCTTGAAAATTCGTCCGGAATCGTTCAAGATTAGCCAGTTCCTGCCGATAGTCAAGTTCTTCACGAACGGTAGCACTAAATTCAGCATAGATGGCATCAAAATCCGCATACTGTTCCCACTTAGTAAAGACCTTTAACATCCAGATCACGGTTCGAAAGGCAGTGAGATCGATTTCAATAATCTTCTCAATCGATGGTCTTAATACTTTGACCGCCACCACTTCTCCAGACAGCAAAACAGCTTTGTGTACCTGTCCAAAGGATGCCGCGGCGATGTGATTATCATCAAACTCGGCAAATAGATCTTCCACCTTGCCCCCAAGTTCTAACCCAATCACTTCTTTGATTTGGTTACTGTTCACAGGTGGTACTTGATCTTGCAACAGAGCCAATTCTGTAATATATTCTACAGGAAGTACATCAATACGGGTACTGAAGAACTGTCCTACTTTTATCATTAATCCCTGTAGGACTAAAGCAGTCTCTCGAAAACGAATGGCCTGATTACGATAAAGTTCAGGTAGTCGGATCTCTATTTTAGGCCCATATATTTTACGAAGAAGATTATACCAGGCAATCTCCGTGAGAAATCCTGCAAACAGCCTGAAAACGGCCCCTGTTCGTCGTATTTTAGAGTGAGATATCATATTTTCAACTCCTATCCAACATCAGCTATTGTTATCTTTTTGAAATAACGAGACTGTCTTTTATGTCCCTTTCATCAATCGTTTCGTCAATCCCTTTAAATTGCATATTATAATATTTAGCATACAGAACTTTTTGCACTTACAACTCTTTATAATTCCTTGCTCTTGCATACCATTATTATTGAATACAATAATTTCATCCGCACTACAGATGCTGCTGAACCTATGGGCTATAATGGTCGTAGGTTCTTTAAATAGTTTGTCCAGGGAAGCTTGAATATAATGCTCACTCTCTTTATCAATTGGTGACAGTTTCAAAGCTGATCAATATTCAGCAACTTCGAAACTAATTCAGGGTGGCTTAAGCCAGCCTGTCTTTTATTTTGTATAAGATCCATTTTGTAATAGGATGCAAGGTCATCTCTTGTGGCATAATAAAAACAATTTAACTGCGTATTTATTGAGGAGGCAACATATGTTACTTTCCGTAACAAGCTGGGCAGCTGAGATAGAAATACAAAAAATGCTTACTTCCGCCCATATGGAGAAATGGCTGCAGCAGGATGTATTTCATTTTAAGTGGTGGTTTCTGCTAGGATTGTTTACGTTAACCATTCTCCTGTGGTGGAAACTGCTTAATAAGACAAGAATACCGGAAATCCTGCTATATACAGTTTTAACAACAATTGTCATGATGAGTATCGACGAGTGCGGCGAAGAATTAATTCTATGGGTCTACCCAATTTATTTATTTCCAGTATTTCCGGTTATAACAGCCATTAATTTATTATTTGTACCTCTAGCATTATCGCTTACCTACCAATGCTTCCCAACTTGGAAGAGTTTTAGCTCGGCTGCTATTATCATTGCCGGCTTACTGTCTTTTATCTTTGAGCCGGCTCTGGCCTGGGCTGATTTCTATCGATTACTGAACTGGAGCTATGGCTATAGCTTCCTGCTATACATCGCTGTGGCGCTAATCATCAGAGGGGCAGTTGTTCTTATATATTCCATTGCCGAAAATGCTCAAAGACATTCTAGCTAAGGAGGCAATATATGTTTTTCGATACCGAAGTATCCACGGCTGTAGAATTGCAGAAGCTGCTAACTTACTTGCGTATCAATGAGTGGCTGCAGGAAGATCTTTTTCACTTTAGATGGTTTTTTTTAATAGGTGTCTTTGCTTTTTCTGCCCTCGTTTGGTGCAAATTGGTGGATAAATCCCGACTGCCAGAAATCACCTTGCATGCTGGTTTAACTGCCATCATTACTCTCATTCTGGATGAAATGGGGGAAGAGCTGACCCTCTGGGAGTATCCTGCTGATATTATTGCAATATTTCCGCCTTTATCAGCAGTAGACCTGGCTAGCTTACCAATGATCTATTCTCTTATTTACCAGTATTGCAAGACCTGGAGAACTTTTTTGTGGGCAACACTGCTAATGGCGACCTTATTCTGCTTTATTTTGGAGCCGCTGCTGGTGTGGAGCGATTTTTATCTGCTCCTAAAGTGGAAATATTATTATGGCTTCCCCATCTATATTACAATGGCAATATTCATTCGGTGGATGGTTCTTAAAATATATGCTATCGCTAGGAAAAGCAAAGAAAAGAAAGGAGTATAAAAGACGCACGGACAGTGGTCATAACAATGATCAACTCCTGCAAAGCTAAGCAACTTTGCAGGAGTTGGTCATCAGATTTCTCTTTTGCTCTAATGCTTATGTTCTTATATCAAGTACCGCAAAAGGTTCGGTAAGGATAAGTAGATGGCCCAGGCAGTTTGGAATAATCAGCCTGTTCGGGAGAGTGGGCGTAGGGGGTTGAAAGAACAGCAAGAAACCGCTCCATCACGCTGTAATCACCTTGCACTGCCGCTTCTAGTGCGGCTTCTACCCGGTGGTTGCGAGGGATTATCCCAGGATTGCTGTTTCGCATCAATTGATGCGAAGCTGCTTTCGCTTCCTGCTGCCTGCCTAGTCTTGCCTGCCACCGCTCATGCCACTGAGCAAATTCTGTCGTGCCAAATAGTACCATATCCTCTGGAGTATCAAAAGTTAATGCGCGGAAAGTATTGGTATAATCCCCACGATACTTATGCATCATATTGAGAAGGTCTTCAATAAGAGATTCATCCTGTAATTCTTCATTAAATATTCCCAGTTTCGCCCTCATTCCCGCGAGCCAATTACAGCGATATAAGTCACTAAACTCTGAAATTGCATCCTGAGCCATTTTGACAGCCTGCTCCTCATTGGCATGCAGCAGCGGCAATAGGGTTTCAGCAAATCTTGCAAGATTCCACCCGGCAATATGCGGCTGATTGCCATAGGCATAGCGGCCTCTCATGTCAATGGAACTGAATACCGTTCCCGGGTCATAGACGTCCATGAAGGCGCAAGGACCATAATCAATCGTTTCGCCACTCAGGGCCATGTTGTCAGTATTCATCACCCCGTGTATAAAGCCAACCAGCTGCCATTTGGCAATCAATGCTGCCTGACGCTTGATCACTTCCTGTAGGAGGAAAAGGTAGGGGCTCTCAGCAGCGTCATCACCCGGAAAATGTCGGTGTAATGTATAATCGGCCAGAGACCGGAGCTCTTCAACTGTTCCCCATTCTGAAATGTATTGAAAGGTACCGACACGCAGATGACTGGCAGCCACTCGGGTCAGAATGGCACCGGGCTGTTCGCTTTCGCGGATTATTGACTCACCGCTTGTCACCACCGCTAGGCTGCGGGTGGTTGCAATATCAAGTGCATGCATTGCTTCGCTGATAATGTATTCGCGGAGCATCGGTCCCAGTGCCGCTCGACCATCGCCACGGCGGGAGTATGGAGTTCTGCCTGAACCCTTGAGCTGAATATCAAGCCGCGCACCTAGGGGAGTGATCTGCTCACCAAGCAGCACAGCCCGCCCGTCCCCTAGCATGGTAAAATTGCCAAATTGATGCCCCGCATAAGCTTGAGCAAGAGGCAAAGCGCCTTCAGGAATCTGGTTGCCAGCGAGCACCGCAACACCCTCTTTGCTTTGCAGCGCCTGGACATTCAACCCCAGGGTTTCTGCCAGCGGATCATTGAGAATGATCAATTTCGGCGAACGTACAGCGGTTGGGCTCTGTCTGGTAAAAAATGATTCTGGCAGATGGGCATAACTGTTGTCTAGATTCCATCCTGTTTCCATCTTTGTCATCATATCTCCTTTTCTTCTTTTGGTATCCTAGTACATTGCGTCACCTAAAAGCAATGGCAATTTTGCAGTCTTGCAAACTTATCCAATGTTTTAAATGACGCAATGTACTCGTTTTCCTTTTATATAACAAAGTAATAGACATTCTATGCTTTTTTAACTTGCCTTCTATACCAACACTAAGCAGACCCTTTTAGTGTCTGCTCTTGCCAATTTATTATACCCATCACATAGGATTGATAGATGGGATGTTCCTGATTGCAACATTTTACAATCATGTAACAAAAAAGTTATCCAGGATCATCCTTGACCTATTTTTAAGAATCTTACTTATTATGCCAAGCCTTGCCCCAAAAATAAGACTCCGTGCTCAGAAAAGCAACGGAGCCTCACAATTTCTTGAATCGTGTTATTCATTTGTCTTCAAAGCCATTATGTAATCGACGCTTCGTATAATCTAGCTACCTCTTTCCAGTCAATTACTTGAAAGAAACCTTCGATATAATCGGGACGCAGGTTTTTGTACTTTAAATAATAAGCATGCTCCCACACATCAATAGCGAGAATGGGTACCCATTTGCTGCCCGGTTCCATAAGAGGATTGTCTTGATTGGGAGTAGAGCTGATTGCAAGATTTCCTGCAGAATCGGTGGAAAGCCACGCCCATCCTGAACCAAATCGGCCAATAGCTGCAGATTTTATTTTTTCTTTAAAACCAGCAAAACTTCCGAATTCTTTCTCGATTTGTTTTGCCAGAAGCCCTGTCGGCTCTGTGCCACCTTCGGGTGACATGATTGTAAAATAGAGATTGTGATTATAGTATCCGCCTCCATTATTCTGGATAGCAGCTCGCAGCGTCGCATCAGAAATAGCAGGCAGATTTGCCAAGATTTCCTCTACGGTCTTGCCGGACAGCTCTGGGACTTTTTCCAACGCCACATTAAAATTATTGGTATAAGTCGCATGATGCTTGGTATAATGCGTCCTCATGGTAAGTTCATCAATATGAGGCTCCAATGCCTCAAACCCATATTTTAATTCTACCTGTTTCATCTTAGAAACCTCCTTTGATTATCTGTTTTGTATTTATATCATACTATTCTAGTAGGAAATAGTCAATATATTTTAGTGTTTTTAATTATTTAATAATTATTATTTTATAGATTTTTATTGGTGATTAACTATGTAACATACACATCATTTACTTTTACATATCACAGCTTCCTCTGCTCAGACTGCGGCTATAGGCTTTCTTTTTATGTTATGCAGGAATACACAGTTATTTGTGGTAATAATAACTTTAATAATAAAATGAGGAGTGACACCGTGGTTGACATATTCTTCTTAACAGCCCTTGGGGCTATTGGGGCTTTGGCTTTTTCAATCTTGAAAAGCAATAAATTAAAAAAGAAAGTCCATGCTTTAGCTGTCCAGTCGGATACTATAGCCGCCCAGATTGATGGTTTTAGAGCTTCAAGTGCGTGTACAATTGTCAATGGTATCGATTTGTCGGGGTTTCTGTATGTCGACCTAGAGTCAAAAAGATTTTGTATCGTATCAACCAATATGTCATATAAACTATTTGAGCCTAAAGATATTCTAGATGTTTCAATCGTTGAAAATAATCCAGCAATTATTACCGAAACTCAAATTACTGATAAAATTCGCAAGGCTTTATTGGAAGGTCTAAAGCCTATTGGCGGCTTGATTCGTAATAAGACAGACTCCAATGTAAATACTATACATGTTGTAATGCATGTAAAGGACTCCGACCATAACACGGTCATGATAAATTGTCTTCCCGTTAAGACGCAGCGGAATACTCCAGCATATGAAAATGCAATCCATATAGCTAATAGCTGGCAAGAATTATTAAAAGTATTGATGCATTCAGCTTAAAAATTGCATATGACAAGAAGGAACATCATTTCTTTTTCCCTTACGATTACAAACACAAACGCCTGCCGAATCCGCATAGATTCTGGCAGGCGTTTGTCCGTTGTTACTACTTGTAAATCCTTGTAAGGTGATTTCTTTGATAATTATGATTCAAAGGATAATTTCCAGAGATAGATAGACGCTACGGAGCCGTAAGGAGAATATTGTTTCTTGTATTTTTCAAATTGTTCTTTTGTAATATCTGTGAGATTATAGAGGTTCATCATGCCCCGTCTTATGGCAATATCGCCCCAGCTAACAATGTCAGGGCGTTCCATCGAATTAAGAAGCAGCATTTCTGCCGTCCAAACACCAATGCCATTCATTTTAGATAGGCGCTTGATAACCTCTTCATCTGGCAGGTCATATAGTTCCATAAGTTTCAAACTGCCGTACATCACTGCTTCACCAATATTTTTAATATAAATCGCTTTTCTTGTAGACATACCGCATTGCTGAATTTCCTCCACTGTGGCCAAAGCAATATATTGTGGAATCATCTCTTCAAAGTGGAGCTGCATTCTATGCCAGACCGTATGCGCTGCCTTAACAGAAATCTGTTGTCCAACAATAGCATAGATAAGAGCTGTGAACAGGTCAGGAATAACCTCACGATCAATCTTTCCCAATCGCTTCATCGCAGCTCCGAGTATTTGGTCGACATTTTGCAAATACTCAATTTCTCTTTGACCATATGAAAAAAACTTTGTCTTTACGTTTCCCATACTATTTTTCCAACTTCAAAAGATATTCTTTAACCTGGAGCCCTGCAGCATAGCCAACCAATTTCCCATTTGCACCTACGACTCGATGGCATGGAATCAAAATCAAAATCGGATTTTTGTTGTTAGCCATGCCAATTGCACGAGAAGCCTTCGGTTGACCAATACTCCTTGCGACATCTCCGTAGCTTCGTGTTTCACCACAGGGAATTTCTTGCAGCGCTCTCCAAACTTTCTGCTGAAATTCTGTACCTTTTGGAGCAAGAGGAAGCGCAAAGGATTTACGCTTTCCTGTAAGATAATCCATTAGCTGCTTACCTGCTTCTTTTAGCACTGCTGTTTCTTTTACAAAAACCTCCTGGGGAATGCATTCTCTTTTAATAAACAAATTTGTAATTGCACCTTTGTTTTCCACAATCCCAATTTCCCCAATATTGGTTTGATAGAAGAATATATTTTTCATAGTCCTCTCCCGCACTCTATAAATTACTATTCATTCCGTATCATTATTGTACGTTATACAAGCTCTAATTGTCTTTCGGAATATCACTTTTCAATTCTCACAATAAAAATTCCTCGCCATTCAATTCTTCTTTATCACTTGCCGGCTGGATACTCTGTTACTTTATTTCTAGTTTCCTTACTCATATAAAGTGCTTTATCAGCGAAAGCTAGCAATTCATCTATGGAATCACCATTTTTTGGATAGGCTGCAATGCCAATACTTACGGTACAGCCACTTAGTTTCTTGGCACACTGCAGGCGTATCTCTTCCGCATAAGAAATAACCATTGTATCTGAGACATTCCGTAAAATGATCGCAAATTCATCTCCACCAAACCGAAATAAGGATCGAAATCCTACGACGGATTGTGCGATAACCGTAAATTCTTTTAAAATATCATCACCAGCTAAATGACCAGAAATATCATTTTTTTCCTTGAAGTTATCCAGATCTAATACCATAACGCCTAATGTCGTAAGAGATCCAGATTGCAGCTCTCCTTTTAGTAATTCCACTATTTTATCAAAAGATCTGCGATTATAAGCTCCAGTCAATGCGTCAATATCTGCCGCTCCTTTTAAGGTACTATGAACTTCTTCTAATTTTCGAATCGTGTCATTATAGCTTTGAATCATTTCACCGAATTCAGTCGCATAACCAGATAAGGCAATCTTCTTATAGTTTCCTGTTCTGACAGAGCCAAAAGCTTCTATTAATGTCTCAAAAGGCTTCATATACCGCCGCACCGTATAAGTGCCAATGATGACAACTACGAAAATCGTAAATATTGACACCGCCAATATCTGGTAAAGCATCATGTTACGATACTGTGTTACCTCGGCAGTAGGTGTACCCACAATGACATACCAATCCAATTGAGGGACCTTGCTGTATCCGATATAATATTCAAATTCAGAATAATTCTTCATAATGGTTGAACCTGTCATCCCCTGTAAGCTTTCAACGATTCCCCCTTTCTTACCAATGCGTTCCTGATCCGAATGATACACTACAGTCCCTTGCTGGTCAGTAATCGCAATATATCCGCTTCGGCCAAAGGATTTATTATCAAACATCATTGCCAATTTATTATCGTGTAGCCATACTGTCCCGACAACTACGCCGACTATCGTACCATCCTCAATAATAGGAACTGAAATGGCTACCACATCACGTCCTCGGACACTTTTGTATACGCCACTGATATACGGCTCTCCCTTTATAGCATGCAAAAAGTAGTCTCTTTTTGATAAATTTACTCCTGATGTTTTTTCAGGCTGACTCGAAACAGAAACATTCCCTTCTTTATCAATAATAAATATCGTATTTACTTCGGGAATCACTGCATTAATTTTATCAAGAAGCTCTTTATCCTTTCTAAGGGTAGGGTCGGATGCAATGATGGCCATAGAGTCCTCAATATTTTTAAAATAGGCTAGTAATTGCTCACTAAGATTATTTGCGGCTTTTTCGTTGGTAGCCAATAGCAAAGAACTGGTATTCGCAAGGAAAAATCGATCAAAAGCAACAAATTGAATAAAACTGCTAATAATGACCAATGAGCAGAGTAATAGTGTGAATTTATGCAAAAATCGCAATGAATCTGATCCTCCTTTCAAAAATCATATTATTTAAGACAATATTCTGCTTTTTTCAACAAAAACCTGCTATTATCTAGGAACTGCTCCAATGGTAAAATCTAGGATAGGGCACTATTCTATAAAAAAATGGCGTCAGCAAAATTTGCGACGCCATTTTTTTATAGAATTAACAAAACATCTTTTTCTTCAGTTTGCTATATTCACTTTGCACATAACCTTCTGCCCAATCCTGTTCTTCAATATTTTCCACTTTCACAGCACAGTATTTATACTCTGGCGTAAAAGAGATCGGGTCAAGATGATCAATGGTTAACTCATTACAAGCACCAATCCACCAATGATAGGTCATATACACAGCACCTGTATTTACCCGCTCAGTAGAAAGTGCTCTTGCCATGACTTTCCCACGCCGGGACGATACCCACACCAGTTCCTGATCCTTAATATTCAATGCTGCAAGATCCTCAGGACTCATTTGTATATAACCTGGCTCATCTGCCAAAACCTGCAAAGCAGCGCAATTTCCTGTCATAGTCCGAACCGAATAATGACCAATTTCTCTTACCGTACATAATACCAATGGATATTTCTTGTCAGGCATTTCTTTCGGTGAGCGGTATTCCGATGCAAAGAGAAGTCCTTTTCCACTTGGAGTATCAAATTTATTGCCTTCATATAGAAATTTTGTCCCCACAGAATCTTCACTGGTACAAGGCCATTGGATGCTCCCCAGCTCCTCCAAGCGCTTATAGGTAACGCCAGCATAAATGGGGCAAAGCGTTCTTAGCTCTTCCCAAATTTCTTCTGTCTTACTATATTTCATAGGATATCCCATAGCAGTTGACATCAAGGAAATGATCTCCCAATCCGGCTTCACATCGCCTTTCGGCTCAATTGCCTTATTGAATTTCTGAAACCCCCTGTCTGCTGAAGAATAAACTCCCTCATGCTCTCCCCAAGAGGTAGCTGGAAAAATAACATCTGCATGCAGTGCTGTTTTATTCATGAAAATATCCTGGACGATAACAAGTTCCATACTGGCCAACGCCTCTCTAACGCCTGCTGCATCAGGATCGCTTTGCACAGGATCTTCACCAAAAATATAGTACGCTTTCACTTTGCCTTCTTTTGCTAGATGAGGAACTTCCGTCAGGCGGTAACCAGGCTTTGCCGGTAAGGATACACCCCAAGACTTTTCAAACTTGCCTCGAATTGCGTCATCCTCCACAGATTGGTAACCTGGAAATAAGTTAGGCAATGCCCCATGATCACAGGCCCCTTGTACATTATTCTGCCCCCGCACTGGACCTACGCCTACATTAGGACGCCCTAGATTTCCTGTCAACAAGGCTAGGGAAGACAAACCTTTTACAACATCTACGGCTTGACCAAATTGAGTAACTCCCATCCCCCAGAGAATGGTCGCACTAGGAGCCTTAGCATAGGTCCG
>ENA-OFCE01000813-OFCE01000813.1-metagenomes-genome-assembly--contig:-NODE-813-length-18526-cov-5.332467_pt1 | contig 18526 bp, 18 predicted proteins | sample MGYA00153388_OFCE01 | MGnify analysis MGYA00153388
AGGTGCGTGCCGGGCAAAGCCAGCACCGCTTGCCAGTCAGGTGTGCGCGCTTTGCTTTGCGCATCAAACCACACATCGCCTAATAAATTCAGCATGATGGCCGGGCTGTGCTGGCGCGGGGTGTAGAGCGGCAAGCCCGCCATGGCGCGGACTTGCAAATCAAACTGCGAGACATCACACGCATCCATCGTGTAATGGCCGCTGTTGTGCGGGCGTGGCGCCATCTCGTTCACAATCAGCCCGCCGTGCTCTGTGCCGTCATCGACGATGAAAAACTCAACGCACAGCACGCCGACATAGCTGATGTGATGTGCTATTGATTCAGTAGCTGATTGTGCCCGGATTGATTGGGCTGCAGGCATATTTGATGGGTAGGCATGGGTCACGGCCAAAATGCCGTCAACATGCACGTTGCGCTGTGGGGCAAAACTCACCACACTGCCGTCCCAACCGCGCGCCACGATGACGGAGCATTCGGCTTTAAGCGGCATCAGCTTTTCCAGCACGCAGGCAACGCTGTTCAAGTCGGCCCAGGCTGCCGCAAGTTCGGTGGCGTTTTTAACCCGCACCTGGCCTTTGCCGTCGTAGCCCATGCGGGCGGTTTTTAAAATGCCGGGTAGCAAGTCGGCGGCAACGCCCTGAAGCTGCTCAAGTGTTTCAATCACCGCATAGGGCGCAACATTCACACCGGACACACCAGCGCAGGCCGTAAAGTGCGCTTTTTCTTCAATCCGGTTTTGCGCGATCGCCACACAGGCTGCGCTGGGGGCGACGGGTCGGGTGGCAGCCAATGCGCTCAAAACAGCAGCGGGCACGTTTTCAAACTCGGTGGTGACGGCATCGCACAAGCTGGCAAGCTGCCCTAGCCCCACTGCGTCGCTGTAATCTGTTTGAATGTGGTGATGGCTGACCAGGCCTGCCGGGCTTTGCGGGTCCTCGTCCAGCACGCAGGTGGTGTAGCCCAGGCGCTGGGCGGCATGCACAAACATGCGGCCCAGCTGGCCGCCGCCCAATACCCCCAGCGTTGTCGGCGTACCATTGTTAATGTTGCCGGGCAAGAGGGGTGAGGACATCATGCGTTTGATTTTACCAAGCAGGGCTATGTTGACTGCCGACGCGTTGTGTTAAAACTCTCTGACAACAACTACTGATGGAAACACCATGAATTTTTTAAAACGATGCGTGCTGAGCCTGGCTGCGCTGGCTTTCTCGGCGGCAGCCTTTGCGGGCGATGTTTTTTTGGAGACCTTTCGATCTGAAGCGTTGGGTCGGGACTACAAATATACGGTTTACCTGCCAGACAGCTACAAGACAGACAGCAAAAAATACCCCATCTTGTACTTGCTGCACGGCGCGGGTGGTGACGAAAACGAGTGGTTGGCCAAGGGTGGCCTGCGTGAAACCATGGACGCGATGATCGCCCGCAAACTCATCAAGCCGATGGTGGTCATCATGCCGGGGCACACCGCTGCGTGGTGGGTTGATGGCGCGAAAGATAAAGGCGAAACCGCACTGGTCAAAGAGGTCATGCCGCACGCCGAGGCCAAATACCGCATTGATGCGGTGCGCAGCAATCGCCTGATTGCGGGTTTGTCTGCTGGCGGCTTTGGCGCGCTGAACCTGATCATGAAGTACCCACAAATGTTTGCCGCATCAGCCATTTTGAGTCCGGCTGTTTATGATCCTGTGCCCCCTAGCCATTCATCGGGTGTGCGCCAGCCGCCATTTCAAAAAGATGGCAAGTTTGATGCTGAGTTGTACAAATCGCTCAACTATGTCTCGCACATTGAGGCGTATAAAAAATCCGGCGTGATTGTGCCGCTTTACATCAACACGGGTGACCACGACACGTTCAGCATCGCATTTCATTCAGCCGTACTTTTTGAGCGCCTGCGCTTTCACCAGCCTGATGCGATTGAGTTGCGCATCGTCAACGGCGACCATGAATGGATGGTGTGGCGCGATACGCTGGCCGATGCGTTGCAGTTCATGACGGTGCGCATTGCAGGGCCCAAGTGATTGCGTTTTAGGGCGGTAGCTTCATCGCCCGCGCCGCTGCGGTTTGTTCGGCGCGAAAGGCTGCCAGTTTGTCAGCTAAAACCTTGTCATGCAGCGCCAGCATCGCCACTGCAAAAAGCGCCGCATTAGCTGCACCTGCATTGCCAATCGCAAACGTGGCCACTGGCACACCCTTGGGCATTTGCACAATGCTGTGCAATGAATCAACACCTGCCAAATGCTTGCTGGCCACTGGTACGCCCAGCACGGGCACGGCCGTTTTGGCAGCCAGCATGCCCGGCAAATGCGCTGCGCCGCCCGCCCCGGCAATGATGGCCTGCAAGCCGTTTGCCTGGGCTTGTTCAGCGTAAGCAAACAAATCGTCGGGCATGCGGTGAGCTGAAACAACTTTGGCCTCATGCGCCACGCCAAACTGCTGCAATATGTGTACCGCGTGCTGCATCGTGTCCCAGTCGCTGGACGAGCCCATGACGACGCCGATGATGGGGGGATTTGTATGAGTGGTTGTCGTCATGCTTGCCTTTGAAGGAGATCGTATTTTACGGGCGGCGTGCTAACCTCCTGCCTGTTGCAATTCTTAGAGTAAAGCCGCCATGATGGATGTCACCGTAGCCAATTTTGAAGAGGAAGTGATTGCCGCTTCCATGACCACCCCGGTGTTGATCGACTTTTGGGCGCCGTGGTGCGGCCCGTGCAAGTCGCTGGGGCCGATTCTGGAGAAGGTTGAAACCGCTTACGAGGGCCGCTTCAAGCTGGTCAAAATCGATTCTGACCAGGAGCAGCAATTGGGCGCAGCCTTTGGCATTCGCAGCATTCCGACTTGCATCCTGATGGTCGAAGGCAAGCCGGTTGACGGCTTTCAGGGCGCGCTGCCTGAGGGCAAGGTCAAGGAGTTTCTGGACAAGCATCTGCCACCTGCCCCGGAGCCGGAAGAAGAACTGGCTTTGGAAGAAGTCACACCCGAAGCAGCGATGGACAAGCTCAAGGCCGACGTAACCAACGACCCGACTAACGAGTCCGCCCGCTTTGAGCTGGTCAAGGCGTTGCTGCTGGGTGGCGACACGGATGCCGCCAAAGTAGCTTTTGCACCCGTTATCGCCCAGACTGCGGCAGTACGCCGCTTTGACTCGCTCAAGCGCATGATGGACGCTACTGATTTTGTAGCTGCTTGCGCCAATAAACAGGGCGTTTTAGCTGAATTTGAAGCAAAAATAGCGCTGAACAAACGCGATTTTGATGCCAGATTCGACAAAGCCCGCTGGCACATGGCGCATCTGGAGTGGACGGCAGCCCTCGACGAGCTGCTGGACATTTTGATGCGCGACAAAACCTGGGGCGAGGACAAAGCCCGCAAAACCTACATCGCCATCCTCGACATCATGGAAACGCCAAAACCCAAGGTGGCTGACGGGCAGATCCCGCCCGATGACCCGGTGGTGGCGACGTACCGCCGGCGCTTGAGCAGTGTGATTTTGAGTTAACTAATCAGACAGGAGTTCATCATGGCATTGACGTATTTGATTGCTGGTCTTGTGCTGTTTTTAGGCGTGCATTCCACCCGTGTGTTTGCCAATAAGTGGCGCAATCAAACCGTGGCGCGTATGGGTGAAAAGCCCTTCAAAGGCATTTACGCGCTGCTGTCAATTGCGGGTTTTGTGTTGCTGGTGTGGGGCTACGGCCAGGCGCGCCAGCAGGGCGTGATGCTATGGAATCCGCCAACGGCCATGCGCCACATTGCGTCGCTGCTTACGTTGATTGCGTTTGTGTTGCTGGCCGCAGCTTACGTGCCGCGCAACCAGATCAAAGCCAAACTGCACCACCCGATGGTGCTGGGAACCAAAGTGTGGGCGCTGGCGCATTTGCTGGCCAATGGGTCATTGGCCGCTACCGTGCTGTTTGGCAGTTTTCTGGTGTGGTCGGTGTTGCTGTTTGCCGCGTCGCGCAGGCGTGACCGGCGCGAGCAAAAGGCATACCCGGCCGGCACTGCCAGCATGACAGCAGTCACCGTGGCTGTTGGCGTGCTGGCTTGGGCGGTGTTTGCTTTTTGGTTGCACCGGGTATTGATCGGTGTGTCGCCGTTTGGGGCAATGGGTTGAGTTGATCTGAAAGCATTTAAAGCTACTGTTACTACTCATTTTTGAACAAAAGAGTAGGTTAGTGAGCAATTTAATTCAACAACTCGAAGCCATGCACAAAGTCGCCAACCTTACCCAGGACGATCTGGTAGCCATGCGGGCTTAAGCCGCATGACAGTGCAACGCGCAGAAGCAGGCCAGATTGACCCGCGCCTGTGGTCAGCCCCGACCGTCGCAAAAACGTTAAATGTTGAATGTTGAATTGATGCTTGTGCCGACAGCGTTGAGGCACGAGCTTGAATCATTTGTTCGTTCAGGCGGACGTTTTTTGGGGCAACCAGCCGGTGCTGGTGCACCGTTGTCGATTGCTCAGATTCTGGAGCCGTGAATCGTTCGGCGAAATGACCTGTTAACGGGAACGTTCACCTGGCCACCGTCGCGAACTCTGTGCATGGTGAATGACGGCCAGAACGTGAACCAAATCGTTTTTAACTGAGTAGAAAACGCCATACGGAAACCGCGGCAACAGTGTGCGGCGTACCCCCGGAATAATTTCGGTATACAAAAGTAGGACCTGTTCAAGGCGCTTGAGTTGGAGTTCAAAGGCCAACTCGAATTCAAAGCCAAGGCCTTCGCTCTGTTTCTCATACCAATCAAACGCTTCGCCAATTTCGCGGAGGGTCCGACCGGAAAACTTCAAACGGTACGCCACGAACCCGTTTTTAGATGCGTTCTTACCTGATCCCAGGAGTAACCGGCTTCTGGGTTTTGGTCAAAATCGGCCAATCGTGATTGAAGTTCGGTTTTTAGCTCAGGTGATACTTCAATCGCATGAGGGACGGCAGCAATGCTTTCCCAAATAATTTCAACGAGTTGAATTCGCTCCTGCACGGGCATTTCCAAAATATCGGCGACAGAAATCTGAGTCATTTACAGAGACTACCACGGGGGCTTTTTTGCGCGTCAAGCTATGAGTTAGGCTGGCCAGCCGTTGGCACTTTGGAGTAGTGCGTAGTATATGACTGGCCGCGCATTACACTCGCGAACAGTAGATTTAATTGCAGTCTGACCCCAATTGTTTCTGTGGTAACCAGCATCGGCTGTGATCAAGGTGTCCGCAGTGCGGTAGGGTGCACTTTGTTCAATCATGGGTAACAACATGGCTTGCTCGGAGCCTGAACCGATGACATCAGCCGCCACGATGACTTGGTGAGCACTGTCCACCGCCGCTTGCGCGGCGTAACCCTGGATGACGCCTTTGTTGGTGGCCATCTTGGCGCTTTGGGAATCGGTGACGTTCGTCTTGAGTTCTTGGCCCTTGCGGTTCTGGCGTGGCAGGCTGCTTGCCAAGAACTCGCGGGTGCGGGCAGCTTCTTTGCGCAGGGCTTCCAATTGGGCTTGGCGTTTGGGTTCTAGCGCTTCGGTTGCGCCTTGTTTGTCCTGGGCTTGGTGCAGGGCCAGTATCTTGTCGGCGGCTTTGTCCAGGCGATCTGCGCGGTGGCGCAGTTCGGCATGAGTGCCGCTGCGTTCTTTGCTGGCGTTACTGGGGAGCTTGACGCCGTCGATGGCGAACATGTCGCGCCCGATCAAGCCTTGGGCATCACAGGTCATCAGGACTTGGCTGAACAGGGGTTTGATTTGCTCACCGAGGCCGCATACGAACTTGGCAATGTGGGCGTGGCTGGGCTGGCTGTCGCCGCTGATGGCGATGAACTGGACATTGCGCGCGCAGGCTTGCTCAATGGTGCGGCTGGAGATCAGGCCTTGGCTGTAGGCGAGCAGGACGATCTTGAGCATGACGCGGGGGTCATAGGCACTGGCACCGACTTCATCGTTCTTGAATTGGGCGTCTAAAGCAGTCAGGTCCAGCTCATGGTCGACCAAGTAGTTCAACGCGAAGGCAAAACTTCCTGGGATGATTTGTTCACTAAGAACCACCGGCAACAGCAAGCTGTTGTGGTCTTGGGGTTTGTAGCGGGCCATGGGTGCGATCTCCTTGATTCAAGGGATCGCAAAGGGCGTGCCAGAAATGGTTTTTTTACAGCCTCAACGGCATGGTAAGCCGCCGCTGCGGGACAGCCGATGGTAAGTGCGAACTGGTGGGACAGCGGTCGGCTTGAACATCTAGTTAGGCGGCTCCTCCAAAACGATCTGTGACTATTACGAAACAGCGGCAGAAGAAATCATCTCCACGCCTGCTATTAAAAAGAACGCCGTAAACAAAACGAAGAATAACGGTCGCCACAACGGTACTCGTCTATCAAGCACAGCGTCTTCCCGTCTATGTGGATTGTAGTAGACCATTATTTTCTTGCCCACGGGATACGGAGAAATATGCTTCTTTGCGTTTTGTGCTGTGCCACTGTTGCTGACGTAAAAGTAGAGGCGGTCGCTTGAGTAGCGCTTACTCTCCACTGTGTACTCGTATCGAACACGCGGACCCCAACCATCGGAGTCTTCTTCCAGCTGACTTTCAATTATCTCTCCCGTCGCTGTGGGCCAATTATTTGATGCGTGCTGTCGCAGCAGGGTCCAAACCAAGTACGCAGCTGACGATAACCCTATGAAAATGCATACAAGACTGGCTATCTGAGGGCTGAGTTCCATGCGTGTAAAACTCCGGTTTGAGGATAACAAAAGACGCTTAACGAGGCTGTAAAAAAACCTATTTTCCAACCGTCCCATGCATTGGGTTGGAAGGGCTGTGGTTTTCGATTGAAGTTTTCATCGTCATGCGCCAAGTGTGCCGCAAATTTGCGACATTGCGCTTGCCGTGGCTCCCCCGGGCCTGTCTTGCCTCCTACTGCGCATACCCACTTTTTGCCAACTTCTCAATGTTGTGCACCATGCAATACAGGCTCCACTGCGGGTTGACCTTTTCGCGCCCACGGCAAAGCATCGGGGTCACGAACAGCATTGTGGTCAGGTCTTGCAAAGCAACAAACTTCACATTCGTTCATTTTTTTATCTGGAATAACTTGACGGCAGGTTTGACAATTCTGCTTACTGTAGCGCAGTGAATGCCAAACACCTGTGCAATTTCTTTTTGGCTATATCTACCCGTAGCGTAAGCTTTTGCGATGGCTTCGTTTCTGTTTGGCATCGCTACAAATGTTGCAAGCGGCGCTGCACTTGCCTGGCGCTGAAGGCGGGGGATTTCATGGTCGTTGAGCAGCCTGTTTGAAAGCGTTTGGCGCGACTGGTCAGCAAAGGTTTCGTCGCCTAGGTAAAGCTGGCCTTGCAAGTCATTCCACACACTGGGCAACCCAACACCGGCTCGGACGTGATCGACATAAGCGCTGACAGCACTTGCGTACTGGTTGCCAAACTGCCCCAGCAGCCAGTTGCTTTTCAGCTTTTAAGGCCTGCCCCAACACCGTTCACCGTCAACGCATCAAAGACCACTGTTACTAAATGCGATCCGGTCGAGCATGAATCCGACGAAGGGTGGCACGCAGGGGATGTGATCGGCAGGCACCACGCGGCAGTCGGTCAACGACACCAAATCGGCACCCGCGCCGTTTCGCTTCATGGCCTCCAGTGTGCGTACCGAACTGGCGTAAGGCACGGTGCGATCGTCGCGGCCGTGGAACATGGCCAGGGGCAATTGGGGGCGCCAGTCGTGGACGCTGTGGTTTTGCGCGATGGTGCTCTTGTCGTCGGCCAGGAAGAGGTCGATAAAGCGCATGTCGTAAACCACATCGGCGTCATCGGGCAACAGCGCGCGCAGCAAGGCACCTCTCACCTCGCGCCGCACACTGCCGCCAAGGTAGCGCAAGAAGCCGGGGTCAATCAGCGCACCCAAAATCGGTTGTTCTTTGCGAACCAGATTGATCAAACTATCCAGCGTGGTCTGCACATCGTAGGGGCCAGCGCCGACCACCGACATGCGCAGACCCTTCAACGCAGGTGCGTTCTCAGCTTGCAGGGCGCGGTAGGCTGCCATGGTGGCGTAACCACCTTCGGAGTAACCGGTCAGGAACAGCTCGCCATTGTCTGGGATTTTGTTGGTGGCGCGCCAGTATTGAGTGGCGACGATGAAGTCGTTCACGGCTGCGGCGGTTGGCGCTGCAAGCAAGTAAGGGTGTGGCGTGCCACGCGAGACACCAAATCCCACGTAGTCAGGTGCCAGCACGATGTAACCCAGCGATGCCAACACCACCGATATTTCACCCGGTACGGCGTTGTTGCTGGGAGCCTGGGCGTCGCGGAAGATGGTGCCATGTTGGTAGCTCAGCACCGGGCTGACCTTGCCAGCAGGCATCTGCGGCACGGCCACCAGCCCCGAGGCGCGCACGGCTTTGCCGTCGGCATCGAGCGTGCTGTATTCAACGCGCCAAGTGGCCACGTTGTAACGCGGGGTCACGTTTTGCACACGCGAACCGTCGGCCTCCAGCGCGCTGGCGATGGTCGCCGACGCGATGTTGACCAGCGGTGTACTTTGCAAAAACGCACCACGACCTGATGCGTTAATCGGTGGGAGTGGCATAGGCGCTGGTGTAACGGCCAGCGGCGGCGTAACTGGCAGCGCTGGTGTGACAGGCAGCGGCGGCGTAATTGGCAGCGCTGGTGTGACTGGCAGCGGTGGCGTAATTGGCAACGCTGGTATGACTGGCAATGCTGGTATGACTGGCAGCGCTGGTGTGACTGGCAGCGGTGGCGTAATTGGCAACGCTGGTGTGAATGGCGCAGTGGCCGCTGGTGGGACAGCCGGTGGCGTTTCCCCACCATCTTTGCCACCGCCACCACAAGCACTCAATGCGGCGATCGCAACGACACACAGTGCTGCACGCCAAGAATGATTCCAGTGAGAAAAAATTAGGTTCATTGGTTGAGACCTTTTGATGAAAGCAGCTCTAATCGAACACCTGATAATAAACGAGCCCACTTGCAGCCACACCTGTCCAAAGGTTTAGGATCAGGCCTCAATATTATTTTCTTAACGTGTCAAGTGTTTAACTTGATTGGTCTCGCCGCGCCTGTTTAAGCCTTGAAAGCTTGAGCCAAAAAGCTTTAGAAAAAACCCTTTTAAATGCTTTAAGAGAACAGTATTGGGACCTGGCCAGTTTCGCTGTAATTTTCAACCCAAAGTTACAGCCTGCATCTTTTTGATCGACAAACTGGGTCGAACGCCGTAAATAATGCGTCACGCGCGCAGGCAAGTCCTGGGATTACTCCTGATTTGATAGCTGTTAGCGCAAGTATTTGTGGGTCTGGAAAGCGTTTTAACTAAAAAATAACCTCAAATAACGCAAAAGCAACCCTCAACCGGCTTTTTCAGCCAAATCGCACTGTTTTCAGGCCATCAGCCTCGTCATAGCTTACTGATACTTCGCCGCCGTCTTGGCAATCACCTCGTCCGGCAGACGCGACGCTGGCGGGGTTTTATCCCAGGGCTTGCCGTTGATACGCACAAAGATCGGGGTCAGATACCGTCTTGCAAAGCAATAAACTTCAGCGGCACATGCAACTACAAACGGGTTGAGTGAATTGTTAGGGCTCACGGCCGTTTTGCCCTAGCAATAATGCAAGTCACTGCTGCAACAACGGCCGCTACCGTGCCGCCGAAGAGTTGTGCGATGGGCCACATGCTCGCACCGCCGCCGCGATATGGCAGGACATACTCATTGAACAGGAGGTACCCAAGCAACAAAAGCCAAGCAACCAATGCCGCGGCCACAGGGGCAAATCTGCTCTTTAGCAGGCTCGCAATAACGAGGCCTACAACGATAGATCCACCAACAATTGATAGCCAGATGAGCATTGGGTGAGTCCTAACGTCGAAAATGACCGGCGGGCAGTAGGGCGGGGAAGCCGGCCGATAGGGCGTCCGTGTCGATTGACCAGTTAGATTGCTTGCTCATGCTTTGGGCAGAACCACGATTGCTAGGAACACAACTGCCAGTATGAAAAGCGGGAAAAACAAGTACCACCCTGCGCGGAGCGCCTCGCACAACCGGATGAAGGGAATGTCTGCCGTGCGACGGTAATCACGATGTTGCAGAAACTCAAACACGTGCCGATCGCGCGAAGTTCGCACGAGGCCCAGCCATTCCGTGGGTTCGCCCAGCTGGACCCAAAGATCAGGGAAGCGCCGGCGCAATGTGAATGCCATGACGATTGTTCCAAGCGAAACCAAGGCAAATACGCCAAGTGTTCCGTAGACGAGCAAGGTGGCAACGGTTTCCATGCAATCTAACGTCGGACTTGACCGGCGCACATAACGCAAGTGCGCGCAGCGCATGAAAGCACTTGTGCGTCCGCGTCGAAGGACCTGTTAGGTGGAACGGCGCACATCAGCGGCCTCCACCGAGGAACGCGAGAACTGCTATCACGGCAGAAACCCCGGCAATGAGCGCTGCGAGCCATGCTGCGCGCGCGGATGATTTCGCAGCCTTCGTTACCGCTTCGTTCCGACGCATTTCCAGCAGATGCATTGCGACCCACTTTCGCTGCGAGTTGTCCATCTCCGTCACGAAATCGAATAGCTCTCGGTCGGAGAGCTTTTCCAGGTTGGCGTACTCGTTAGCTTCCACGTGCCGCCTAACGTAATGTATACCGCAAGGTGCTGCAACATAACATGGCAAATTCTTCTATAAAAATCGGCATTTGACCCTTCTCCTGTTAGATAGTTTGCTTCGATAAAAATAGCGACAAACCCGGCAACATGTAACTGCTGACTTATTTCAATTTTGTTGTGATTCCCAACCCAAAATCACCGCCTGACCAATCTTTTGAGGTGGAAATTGGCGTCCAACGCCCTGACTAACGCGCCATGCGCGCGGGCTGGTCTTGAGCATTACTCCTGATTTAGTAGCTGCTTGCGCCCGTATCAATTGGGTTAGACGTCGATTCGACTCTCAAAAATGGCCTGAAATAACCTAAAGGCGGCCCGCAACCGGATTCTTCAGTCCAATCGCGCCCTCTTCAGGCCATCAGCCGCGTCATAGCTTCCTGATACTTGGCCGCCGTCTTGGCAATCACCTCATCAGGCAAGCGCGGAGCAGGTGGGGTTTTGTCCCACGGTTTGCCATTGATGCGCACGGCTTCAAGCCAGTCGCGTACAAATTGCTTGTCGTAACTCGGCGGGTTCAGCCCGGCGGCAAAGGCGGCTTCGTAGCCTTCGATGGGCCAGTAGCGGGATGAATCGGGCGTGAGTACTTCATCCATCAGCGTAAGCGTGCCGTTTTCATCCAGCCCAAACTCGAACTTGGTGTCGGCAATGATGATGCCTTTGGTCAGCGCAAAGGCTGCGGCGGTTTGATAAATCTCGATGCTGATGCGTTTGATTTTTTCTGCTAAGTCAGCGCCCACTATCGCCACAACCTGCTCGTAACTGATGTTTTCGTCGTGCTCGCCCTGCGCTGCTTTGGCGGCAGGCGTGAAGATGGGCTCGGGCAACTGGCTGGCGTTTTTAAGGCCCGGCGGCAGGGCCACCCCGCAAACCGATTGCGTCGCCTGGTATTCCAGCCAGCCGCTACCGGCCAAATAGCCGCGTACCACCGCCTCAACCGGCATGGGTTTGAGGCGCTTGACCAGCATCGACCGGCCAGTGATTTGCGCCATTTCAGCAGCGGTCACCGCGCCTTCAGGCGCCTCGCCTGTCAGATGGTTCGGGCAAATATGGCCCAGGCGGGCAAACCAGAACAGCGCCATTTGCGTGAGCAATGCGCCTTTGCCGGGAATAGGCTCGCCCAAGATCACATCAAACGCGCTGATGCGGTCGCTCGCCACCATCAGCAAGCGGTCATTCCCTACGGCGTAATTGTCACGGACTTTGCCACGCGCCACGAGGGTCAGCGAGGTCAATGCGGAAGTGTGAAGGGCTGGGGTCATGTCTGTTGTTGCAGTAAAAAAGCCCAGTCCACTACAAAACGGCTGGGCTTTGAATTATCGCCAAACCGCTTTGGGCGGCGATCAGGGTTTTATTAATGCACGACTTGCGCTAATTCGCCCTTGGAATATTTAGCTGCCACCACTTGCAGCGTGTCGCCCTTGATTTTGCCGGCCTGGCCTTCGCAGCCGAACTCGATGTAGCGCTGCTTGCAGATTGCTTTGGCCGCAGCCGTGGCTGGGCGCAACCATTCGCGTGCGTCAAATTTACTCGGGTTTTCATGCAAAAACTTGCGCACCGCAGCCGTCATCGCCAGGCGGATGTCAGTGTCAATGTTGATTTTGCGCACACCAAACTTGATGGCTTTTTGGATTTCCTCAACCGGCACGCCATAGGTTTCTTTCATGTCGCCGCCGTATTTACGAATTTCGGCGAGCAGGTCCTGCGGCACGCTCGACGAGCCGTGCATGACCAGGTGCGTGTTGGGAATGCGGCGGTGAATTTCTTTGATGAGTTCAATCGCCAAAATATCGCCGGTGGGCTTGCGCGTGAACTTGTACGCGCCGTGGCTGGTGCCAATGGCAATGGCCAGCGCATCCAGCTGCGTGCGTTTGACAAAATCAGCGGCTTGCTCGGGGTCGGTCAGCAGCTGGTCGTGCGTCATCACCGCGTCGGTTCCATGGCCATCTTCTTTTTCGCCCTGCATGGTCTCCAGGCTGCCCAGGCAACCCAGCTCGCCTTCCACCGACACGCCGACGCTGTGCGCCATGTCAACGACCTTGCGCGTCACATCGACGTTGTAGTCGTAGTCGGCGATGGTTTTGCCGTCGGCCATCAACGAGCCGTCCATCATCACCGAGCTGAAGCCCAAATTGATTGCGCCCTGACACACCTCAGGGCTTTGGCCGTGGTCCTGGTGCATGACCAGCGGAATGTGCGGGTAGGCTTCAATCGCTGCGGCAATCAGGTGCTTGATGAAGGACTCACCTGCATATTTGCGTGCGCCTGCGCTGGCTTGCAAAATCACTGGCGCACCCACCTCGTCGGCGGCTTGCATCACGGCTTGTACCTGCTCCAGATTGTTGACGTTGAATGCTGGAATGCCGTACGTGTTGAGAGCGGCATGGTCCAGCAGCTCGCGCATTGATACGAGTGCCATGAAAATCCTCAGAAATTAGGTGGGCTGGCGCAAGGTGCGGCGCGTGGTAACTGCACCGTAACTCGTCGTCAAGCTAAGCCTTGATTCTAGCGTTTGCCTTCACGAAACCACTCACGCGCTCCAGTACGGGTGCGCGGCCGCGCAGTACGGACGCCATCGCGGCAAGCAACGTGACGTGGCCAACGGAGTCATACAGCTCCGATTCAACCCGCACGCCACTGCTTTTCAAGCGCTGCGCCAAGGCCACTGTGCTGCGCTGTGGATTGACGGACTTGTCATCAACTGGGGCAATCAGCAGCGCTGGCGGGGAAGCGCTGGAGGCGTGAAACATTGGCTGGCTGTTGGCGGGCGTGTTTGGCCACTCAAAAGCAACTTGGGTTTTGCGGTCACCGATGGGCAGGAAATCGTACGGGCCTGCAAGGCCGATCCAGCCTGCCAGTTTTGCGGGGCTTAAGTTCACCGCGGCCAGCCAGCGCTTGTCCAGCGCCAGCATGGCGGCGTTGTATCCCCCCGCGCTGTGCCCCATCACAAATACGCGCTCTGGGTCGCCACCGTATTTTGGGGCGTTGTCAAAAACCCACCGAACGGCCAGTGCGCTGTCTTCAATAAAAACCGGGTACCGCACCTGTGGGCTCAGCCGGTAATCAGCCACCACCACCACGATGCCCTGGCTGGCGAGCGCCTCGCCGACAAAACGGTAGTCGGCCCGGTCACCAGACGACCAGCTACCGCCGTAGAAAAACACCACCATGGGCGCGCCGCCAGCTGCCAGTGAACGATCGGCCACAGCCTGCGCGGGCAAATACACATCGAGCTGGTGGCGCGCCTCGGGGCCATAGGCAAGGTCAGAAACGCGTCGGTAAGTATCGGTGGATACGGTGGCGTTGAGCACATCCACTGCGGAGCACGCCGTCAGGAGTGCCGGCAGCATGGCAACAAGAGTTCGTCTGGTCAATTTTGAATTCGGCAATGTCATGGTGGTGATCACTTTACGCATGAAATACTGCAGTGGATTCAGTCATGTGCGGTCACTACTGTCAGACAAAGCATGCAGTTGGCCAGTTGTGGTGGGCCAGTTGCGGCTGGCGATGACGCTATGCGACTCTGCAAATCTTCAGCATGTTCGTGCCACCTGGCGCGCCCATCGGCTCGCCGCATGTGATGGCATACACATCGCCGCTTTGCACAATCTGGCGGCTGAGCAGGTGGCCTTCGGCTTGTTGGAGTGCCGTGTCGCGGTCAATGCTGGTGTCCATCAGCAGTGGGCGCACATTGCGGAACAGTGTCATCTTGCGCTGGGTGCTGACGCGTGGGGTCAACGCATAAATCGGCACGCGAATGTCGTGGCGGCTCATCCAGAGCGGGGTCGAGCCGCTGTCGGTCAGCGCCACAATCGCTTTGGCTCCCAAGTGGCTGGCCGTGAACAGCGCGCCCATGGCAATCGACTGGTCAATTCGCGCAAAGGTTTTACCGGTGAAGTCGGCATCCAACTCCTTGTATTCGGCCTTCTCGGCTTCCAGGCAAATCTTGGCCATTTCTTCGACTGTTTCCAGCGGGAATTTACCCGCTGCGGTTTCCGCCGACAGCATGACGGCGTCGGTTCCGTCCAGCACGGCGTTGGCCACGTCGCTCACCTCGGCACGCGTAGGCACCGGGTTCAAAATCATGCTTTCCATCATTTGCGTGGCGGTGATCACCACTTTATCTTGCGCACGGGCAAGCTTGATCATGCGTTTTTGCAACGCGGGTACGGCAGCGTTGCCAACCTCAACCGCCAAGTCGCCCCGCGCCACCATAATCCCGTCGCTGACGCGCAAAATTTCTTCCAGATTGGGAATGGCCTCGGCGCGTTCGATTTTGGCAATCAGCCCCGGCTTGTGTTTGTACTGCGCTGCGGCCACGTTGCATAGCTGGCGCGCCATTTCCATATCGGTGGCGTTTTTCGGGAAGCTCACCGCCACGTAGTCGGCCTGAAAAGACATTGCGGTTTTGATGTCTTCCATGTCTTTGGCGGTCAGCGCTGGCGCAGTCAAACCGCCACCCTGTTTGTTGATGCCTTTGTTGTTTGAGAGTTCTCCGCCAAGTTTGACGGTGGTGTGCACCGCCTCACCCGCCACGCGGTCAACAGTGAGCACAATCAGCCCGTCGTTTAGCAGCAGTACGTCGCCAGCTTTTACATCGCGCGGCAGCTCTTTGTAGTCGAGCCCCACGCCTTGAAGGTCGCCCAGCTCGGTGCGCGATCCGTCGAGCACAAACTTTTCACCAGACACCAGTTGCACTTTGCCGTCAGCAAACTTGCCCACCCGAATTTTGGGGCCCTGCAGGTCGGCCATGATGGCCACTTCAACGCCCACACGAACAGCCGCCTCACGCACCAACCCAGCCAAATTGATGTGGTCTTGCGCCTTGCCGTGACTGAAGTTCAAACGCACCACATTTACGCCTGCTTGCATCAACGCCTCTAGCATGGCGGGTGTGTTGGATGCAGGGCCAAGCGTGGCAACGATTTTGGTGGCGCGGGTCATCAGGGTTCCTTCATGTAATTTAGTTTCACATTTTCACACGGCTGTGTGACAGAACTTACCAAACAGTTACCTGCCAGCTGCTGCGAATACCGCTAATTGTTTTTACAACCAGTATGCTCCTGTATTTGTAGCTGTCTGCGCCCGATTTTGTTGGGTGAAAGACATTTTTATATGTATTTTCCCGCAGGCTTGCGTAGTTTGCCGAATTTTTCAAGTGCAGTGATCCGCCTATACGGCACAGCGGGGAATGGCCCACCGGACGCTTGATGCCTTACCGCGTGCAAATTTTTGTGCGCTTGTTAAAGTTGACGACTGTGATTGACCTTGTTCAGGAGCGACCATGAATTGGCTAAAAAAACTTCCGCACACCAAAACTGCCCCCAGCGGGTTGGAGTGGAAACTGTGGTGCAAGTTGCCTTTTATTCTTCTGGTGGGCACGCTGGTACCTTTCGCAGCGCTGTTGTTGGTGCACCTTCTGGCCAGCGTGCAAACCGCGCCGGCGGATGTGCGGTGGCTGCAAACGCTTGACTACATGGTGATTGGTGCGGTGGTTTTCCACTGGGCTGTGGTGGCAACGCTTGCCATTGGCTGCCTGATTGTCATGGTGATGAAGGGGCCGGGCTATGTGGCCGACGGCTACAACCTGCCCCATAGCGACCTGCCGCGCGCAAGCATGCAAACAGAACAAGAGGCTGCCAGCTACCGAGCCCCAGACGGTAACGCGCCCTAGGGATCCTCTGCACAACTCCCTGCGGTCTGTGATCGGCCGGACTCGCGCGGTCTGCTGCGTTGTTTTTCTAGCCAATAGCCCTGCTATTGGCTGCAAAAGACGCCTTGCAGCCCGTTCCGATCCGACGTTTACGCCTGGGTAGCAGCAGAGGCAGCAGCTCGCGCCCGCCGCGCGGAGTGACACCCAGGCTTTTAGCGCCTGAGAATCGCTGCGCACGCGTAGCCAATCCTGGTGAAAATAATGCGTCAGCAGCACCGTGGCGAGCATCCCCGCCTAATGGTTTCTGCGCTTTGACGAGTCCATGCACCGGCAGGCAATCATGGGGTTTCCTTGGCTCGAAAAACTTCACTTTACGCCGCAAACTCGGCTGAATGTTTCGGCCTCGCCAGGATTGTCTGAAACACTTTGTGGCCTGATTGGGCGGCTACGATTACTAGATGATGCGTTACCAAGTTCCACCCCTCTCGCGCAGGCAGCTAATCGCAAGCGCAAGCAGCCTTGCGGTGCTTGCTTTGACAGGCTGTGCGGCCGCGCAAACACCTGCGCCCGGCAATGCCCCCGCAAAACCCAAGCTGCGCCTGATTGGCGAGGCGCGCGTGCCGCACAAACTGCAATTCGAGGGCACCACCGTGGGCGGCTTGTCGGGCATCGACTTTGACCCGCTAAGCGGCTTGCTGTATTTACTCAGCGACGACGGCACAAGCCAAAGCCCACCGCGTTTTTATACTGCGCGCTTGGCGCTCAGCGCTGAAAAGTTGGGTGACATTGAACTCACCAGCGTGAGATTTTTGCGAGGCATTGCGTCGCCCGACCCCGAGGCAATCCGGTGGCATGCGCCCAGCCAAAGCCTGCTGTGGACGAGCGAAGGCAACGCAGCGCGCGGCGCAGCGCCAACGCTTCAGCAGACCAAACCCGACGGCAGTTTGCAGCGCATATTTGCTCTGCCCACCATGTTTGACTTTGGTCTGCTTGCGGGCCCGCGCATCAACAAAACGCTTGAGGGGCTGGCCATTGCGCCGGATGGGCAAACCGCGTGGCTGGCAATGGAAGCCGCGCTGCGCCAGGATGGGCCCGTGCCCGCTGTGGGTGTGCCCGGCGCGCCGTGCCGCTTCACGCAGGTCGATTTGGCCAGCGGCAAAATGATCCGGCAGATTGCCTACCAGCCAGACGCCATACCGCGTGCGCCCGCGCCCGCCAGCGGCAACGCAGACAACGGCGTGACCGAGATTTTGATGCTGGACGCGCACCGCATGCTGGTGCTTGAGCGGGCGTACATGGCCGGTCTTGGCCCCACCCTGCGCAATTCACTGCGGGTGTATGAAATTGACACCCGGCAAGGCTCAGACACACTGGATGTACCTGAGCTGGCAGCAGGAAACCACTCCGGGCCGGCCAAACGCCTGGTGGCTGATTTTGCAAATTACCCCGCCTTGGCGCAGCTGGACAACACCGAAGGCATGGCGTGGGGCCCAACGCTGGCCAATGGCAAGCGCAGCCTGCTTTTCATAAGCGATGATAATTTCAACGCACAACAAATCACGCAACTGCTGGCTTTTGAATTTACCGATTGACGACTTATGGCGACCACCCCTTCTGCTGCGCACCCCGCTTCTCTTGACAACATCGCTTTTATTGGCGGCGGCAACATGGCCATGGCCATGCTTGGTGGACTGCTGAAAAAGGGCACACCCGCCGCCAATATTCAGGTAGTTGAACCACTGGCCGAACAGTGCGTAAAACTGCGTGAAAAGTTTGGCGTGTTAGTCAATGAGATGCCTGGTGCGCATCTGGCCAGCGCTACCCTGGTGGTGTGGGCCATCAAACCGCAGGTGTTTAAAGAAGCCGCCCTGCAGTCGCGCTTTCACGTCAAATCCGCGCTGCACCTGAGTGTCGCCGCGGGTATTCGCAGCGCGAGCATTGCGCACTGGCTGGGCACGCAGCGCGTGGTGCGCGCCATGCCCAACACGCCGGCTCTGGTCGGCAAGGGCATGACGGCGCTGTACTCGCGCGATGCGGTGGGCGTGGCCGACCGGGCGCGTATTGAGCGGGTGATCAAACCCACTGGCAACCTGGTGTGGCTGGGCGATGAGAAGCAGCTTGATGCGGTTACGGCGTTGTCGGGCTCAGGCCCGGCGTATGTGTTTTACTTTATCGAGGCGATGGTGCAGGCCGGTGTGTCGATGG
>ENA-OFCE01000814-OFCE01000814.1-metagenomes-genome-assembly--contig:-NODE-814-length-18523-cov-3.800845_pt1 | contig 18523 bp, 10 predicted proteins | sample MGYA00153388_OFCE01 | MGnify analysis MGYA00153388
TGGATGAGGCGTTAGCGTTTGCAAAAAATACTGCGCACGTCACGGCAGAAAAGGAGCACCTTAAATGATTACCGAGTCCGACATTCTCAATGCCAGCGTGCTGATCGTCGACGATCAAGCCACCAATGTGCAGTTACTTGCGGCGTTACTCTCTGAGGCAGGATACTCCAAAGTGATGTCCACGATGAATCCGCGGGACGTGTGTGCGCTGCAAGCCCAAAATCACTTTGATCTGATTCTGCTTGACCTGAAGATGCCCGGCATGGATGGGTTTGAGGTCATGGAGGGCTTGAAGCGTGACAACGTCGACAGCTATTTATCGGTCATTGTGCTGACTGCCGAGCCGGGTCACAAGCTGCGCGCGTTGCAAGTCGGTGCCAAGGATTTCATTAGCAAACCGTTTGATCTGGTCGAGGTCAAAGCGCGCATTCACAACATGCTGGAGATTCGACTTTGTCATAAACGAATCGCGTGTCACAACGACACGTTGGAGCAAAAAATCAAGGAGCGCACCGCCGAGTTGGTTGAAAGCCAGGCGCGTTTTCGCGCACTCACCGCGCTTGCCTCCGATTGGTATTGGGAGCAAAACGAAGCCGGCGACTTCACCACCGTCTCAGGCCCGGTGTTTGAGATGCTGGGCATCCGCATGACCGCTTTTTTAGGCAAACCGCCGGACGGTGACGCCACGGGTTGGGACGAGACGGAACGCAAGGCACTGCAAGCCATGATTACGGCACGAAAACCGTTCCTCCACTTCGCATTTGGTCGCTTGGGCTCCGACGGCACGCAGCACAGCTATCGGGTCAGCGGTGAGCCGATGTTCGACACCAGCAGTCGCTTCATCGGGTATCGCGGCATTGGGGTGGAGGTGCTTTTATAGAACTGAGTTTCGTTGCAGAAACGCGGAACCGATGACCAGTCCATTAACGCCCGGTTCGGCGGGCTCCACGTTCCCGCACGGAGATGGGGTTGGGGTTAGGGTTAGAGATGGGAAGAAACCGTCGTGCGTGGACAGACATTCGACGTAGGTGCAGCGTGAGTCTTTCTTCTGATCGCACGTTGTCGTCATCGGACGGGTCAGTAACAACGGCAAGAAATTGTCCGGCTTAGTGGAGTGGATGGCTGTCCAGCCCTTATCGCTAACCCTCACCGTTCGGGGGAGAGTGAACAAAACCCGTACCCCGTTAGTTAATCCGCGAGCACTCGACGTAGGACAGCCCCTACATCTTGCGCGCCGTCGTCTGATAGACCGCCAATCGGCGCGCTCTTACTATCAATCAACGCTCAAGCTACCCACAACTTTCTGCGCGGCTCGACGGCCAATCAGGTGAAGAATTTTTATGACGACTCGATCAGTGCCCTCCCCGACTTGGCGTACCGCATCGTATGCCGACAGTTCAAACGCGACCGTGCTCGACATTTCGGCGCTGGGCGAGCACCTTGATGTGTGCAAGCGATGCAGCGGCTCGCTGCTTGCGTTTCAACGCGGTGCCGAGTTCATGCATGGCTTTTTTGCGGGTCGTTTTGTGACGACTTTAGCGCTGATTGCGGTCATCATTGGAATCAGTTCGTTCGTGTGGTAGATCGTGTCGCCATCCGCGCTGCAGCGCCTGATACCGGACGCCACAGCGACGCTACTGGCCATACTCGACGGCGCTCGCGGCGCACTTGAACCGCCGATCCGCTCCGAGATTTTTGGACCGCAACGGTTCGCGCAACACGGTCGGAGCCTTGGCGACACGCACCGCGCAGCCATCAACAATTCACGTTCTGCAACATTTTTTCCGCGCCTTCAAAACAATATCCGCGTACTGCGTGAGGCGCATCACTACATCGGTACGCAAGCCGCCACCGGCTACGACATCAATCCGGCGGCCGAATGGCTGCTCGACAACTTTCACCTGATTGAGGCGCAACTCAAAGAGATTCACGAAGGTTTGCCACGAAGCTACTTCCGGTCGCTGCCGGTGCTGGTCGACGAGCCGCTGGCGGGCCTGCCGCGCATCTACGGCGTGGCATGGGCCTTTGTGGCGCACACCGACGGCGCTTTTGATGACGATTTGCTGATGCAGTTTTTGTCAGCTTATCAAGAAACGCGCGAACTCAACTTAAGCGAAATGTGGGCACTGCCCACAACCTTGCGCGTGGTGCTGATCGAAAATTTGCGGCGACTCGCCGAGCGTGTGGCGAGCAACAAGGCGGCCCGTGAAGCGGCCAACCTATGCTGTGACCGTATCGATGGTTACGAGTTGACGGAGCTTGACGAATTGCTCGCTCTGCTCAATCAACGCGGCGTGGGCCGCGTGTTCCTAGGGCAGATGGGCCAACGGCTGCGCCACCGGCACACCACCGGCGAGACTGTTGACACGGAGCGCTATCAGGACTGGCTGCACACCGCGTTGCCCGATGAGGCCGCCGTTCAATCGCAACAAAGCATCGAGCAGGCCGCAGACAATCTGAGCGTGAGCAACGCCGTGACGTCGCTGCGTGCGATAGGCGACGCCGACTGGCCAGATATTGTGGGTCAGACGAGCACGCTGATGCGCTTGATGCTCACCGCCACGACGTTTGCTGCGGAAGACATTGGCACACGTGACCGCACGCTGCATGGCATCGAGCGACTGGCAAAACGGAGCGGTCGAAGCGAATTGTCAGTGGCAAGAGTGCTACTGCCGATGATGCAATCGGCAACCGTTGACTCGGAGCGTGCCGCCGTTGCCGACTACTGGCTATTTGGCATGGGCAGGCGAGCCCTGATGCGCAGGCTCGACTTGCGGGAGACCGCTACTGCTCGCCTCAGCGAGGTGCTCCGCCGCTTCGCACTGCCCATTTATTTGGGCGCACTCGTCATCGGCACGTTTGCCCTGATGACGTGGATATTGCGCCATCAAGACATTCAACTAACCGGTGCCAATGCGTCCGGAGGTTTGGCGTTGTGTGCCGTTATTCTGATGATGTTCCCGGCCTCTGAAACGGTGGTTGCGGTCATCAATCGCCTGATCAGTGAATCCGCACGGCCCGCGCACCTGCCTCGCGTTGCGCTCATCAACGGGATTCCCGTCGAGCATCGCGTGATGGTGGTGATTCCCGCGATGCTCACTAGCGTTGAATCCATCGCCGCGCTGGTGCATCAACTGCAATTGCACTTCCTGGCGAATCCAGAGGCCAACGCTCAGTTCGCGCTGTTGAGCGACTGGGCGGATGCCGATACCGAGCATGTCGATTCGGATCAAACGCTGCTCGACAGTGCCGTTATGCAGGTCGGCGAACTCAACGAACGCTATCCTGAAACTGATGGCGCAGCGCCCCGCTTCATCGTGTTGCACAGGCAACGTCGCTTCAGTGAAACCGAGCAGCGCTGGATTGGTTGGGAGAGGAAGCGCGGCAAGCTGGAGCTGCTGGTCGACGCATTGGCAGAAGGCTCACCAGCGGCGTTTATCGACGTGGGACAAGCCTCCGCGATGGCCGCCCATACGCAATACATCGTCACGCTCGACAGCGACACGCAACTGCCGCCCGGACGACTGCGCGAACTGGTAGGGGTCGCCGCGCATCCGCAAAATCAGCCACAACTTGATGCATTCGGCACCAGCGTCATCAGCGGCTACGGCATTCTGCAACCGCGGGTGGTGACGCCACTGCCCGCGCCAAAAAACTTCACGCGGTATCACTGGTTATTTGCCGGACAGTGCGGCATCGACCCGTATAGCGCCGCAAGCTCTGAGGTGTATCAAGACCTATTCAACGAAGGCACTTTCACCGGCAAAGGGCTGCTCAACGTGCGCGCGATGCACGCAGTGTTGACCCGTCGTCTGCCTGAGGATCAAGTGCTGAGTCACGATTTGCTGGAAGGTGCCATTGCGCGCTGCGCTGCCGTCACCGACATCACGGTGATCGAGGATGCGCCAACGCATGCGGACGTTGCCGCTTCACGCGTGCATCGCTGGACGCGCGGTGACTGGCAGTTGTTGCCGATTTTGCTCGGCTCGCTACTCGCCCCGTTGTTTGGCAGCAAGCCGTATCCACTGCGCGCCATCAATCGTTGGAAAATGTTTGACAACTTGCGCCGCTCCTTAGTCGCGCCGATGTCGTTGGCGCTGCTGGTGCTTGCGTTGGCGACCCATGTGATGTCGCCGTGGGCCGCATTCGCGTTGGTGATCGCCGCCTTTTTAGCGGGACCGTTGATGGGTTCAGTGGCGGGCTTCGCGCCGAGTCGTGATGACGTTGCGTTGCGCCACTTTTACTGGCAGGCGGCAACCGATCTGGCGCGCGCGCTCTGGGGTGGGCTGTGGCATGTGGCGCTGCTTTTGCATCAAGCATTGATGGCGGTGGATGCGATCACGCGCTCGCTGTATCGCATGCTGGTCAGCCACCAGCATTTGCTGCAATGGACGACTGCCGCCGCTGCGCAGGCCTCCGCCAAGACCAGCGCGTTGGCGTTGCTGCGCACGCATTGGAGTCTGCCCGTGGCGGCGCTGGCGCTGCTCGCGGTGTTGCTTGCTTCAGGCACGCGGCATCCTTGGTTGGCGCTGTGCCTGTGTCTGATGTGGGCAGCGTCTCCGATCTGGATTTGGTGGGTGAGTCGGGGTTGCACACCTGACGCCGACTCGGAATTGCCGCTTAACGATCAAGCGTATCTTGAAGGCATTGCGCGTGATACGTGGCGGCTCTTCGAGCGCTGCGTGGTGGCCGACGACAACCATTTGCCGCCTGACAACTTGCAGACTTTGCCGCACGATATGGTGGCGCACCGCACCTCACCCACCAACATCGGGCTCTATCTGTTGAGCGCCGCTTGCGCGCGGCAATTCGGATGGATCGGCACGCAAGAGCTGCTTGATCGCATGGAGGCGACGTTGGCAACGCTCGCAAAAATGCAGCGTTATCGCGGCCATTTCATGAACTGGTACGACACGCAGACGGCCACCCCATTGCTGCCGATGTATGTGTCCACGGTGGACAGCGGCAACCTAAGCGGTCATCTGCTCGCGGTTGCGCAAGCGTGCGTGGAGTTGGCGAACGCGCCGTTTGACCAGCGTGCGTCGCAGCGGGCGATTGCCTCATCGCAGGCTCGATTGACGCCTCAGCTTGATCAGCAAGCGCTTGATTCTGCGTGGTCAAAATTGCTAGCGCTGTCTGACCCGCTTGCCGAGTTCACGAGCAACGCAACAGGTTTCGAGCAGTTGCTTGTTGATGCCGCTCAGGAGCTGACCACGCTGTCCGCAAACGACATTCAGCATGACCCGCTGATAATGGCCTCACGGCACGAGGAGTTGACGTGGTGCCTAGGCGATCATCTGGCAACGCTCCGCTCCGCCCTGCTTGATGCGAATGCGATTGCCGCGCGAGGCGACGCAGCCGCAGCGGAACGGCTGCGCACGCTCGCCAAAGCGTTCGAACAACTCGCGTGGCAAGCTGACTTCGGTTTTCTGTATCACCGCAAGCGGCACTTGCTTCACATCGGCTTTCGCGTCGCTGAGCAGCAACTTGACGCGTCGTTTTACGATTTGCTGGCGTCTGAATCGCGTCTCACTAGCCTGCTGGCCGTGGCCAAGGGCGACGTGCCAACGCGGCATTGGGCCTCACTTGGGCGACCGTTCTATGCCAATGGCACGGTGGCTGGACTGCGTTCATGGTCGGGCTCGATGTTTGAGTATTTGATGCCCAGCCTGATACTCGACGAGCCCTATGGCAGCGTGTTGCGCAACGCCTGCAGCACGGCGCTGCGCGAGCAAATCGCGTTCACCGCAGCGCAGGGCGTGCCGTGGGGTATCTCCGAGTCGGCGTACGCCGGACGAGACGAGACCTTGGCGTATCAATATGCGCCGCAGGGCGTGCCGCGCTTAGCACTACGACGCACGCCCCCAGACGAATTGGTCATCGCGCCTTATGCCACGGCGCTGGCGACACAAATCGCGCCGCATCGTGCCACGCTTAACTTTGCAGCGCTCGAAAAGCGCTCGGTGCGCGGACGCTATGGGTTCATCGAGGCATTAGATTTTTCTCCAACTCGACAAGCAGGCAAAGAGGCGTTCACGCCGGTCGCAACCTTCATGGCGCACCATCAGGGCATGACCATTGTGGCCTTAGCCAACGTGTTGCTAGGCGCACCCGCGCAGCGTTGGGGGATGGCCAATGCGCACATTGAGGCGGTCACGTCGCTGTTGCATGAGCGCGCGCCTCGCGAGGTGTCAAGGCTTCATGCGGCACCGTTGGGTTTGCCGACACCGTTGTTGCAATCGCGCGCGCCCGGTTTGTTGCGCGAAATACAACCCGGAGCGGTGGCCGTTGAGCCCACGCACGTGTTGTCCAATGGGCGCTACAGCGTGACGCTGCGAGCCAATGGCGCGGGAAGCAGTCGTTGGGGCAATACCGGCATCACCCGGTCACGAGACGACGCGCTGCGCGACAGCTACGGCAGTTTTTTCTATCTGCGCTGGAGCGATAAAGCACGCTCTGCGAGCGAGCCCAAATTGAGTCCGCGATTGGCTTCAATCACGCAACATCCGGCAGGGGATTCTGCGGCGCAATACACGGCGATCTATCACGCCGACCGCGTCTGCTTTGACGCGGAATGGCACGACGTCAAAGCGCACACCACGGTGTGGGTGAGTCCGGAAGACGACATCGAGTTTCGTCAGATTGAGCTGCAAAATCTCACTGACCGTACGCTCGACATTGAGCTGATTTCTGCGTTCGACATCACCTTAACTGACGCGCGCGCCGATGAAGCGCATCCGGCGTTCACTAATCTCTTCGTACGCGGGCATTGGCTGCCACATCATCAAGCGCTGCTGTTCGAACGCACGCCGCGACTCGCTACCGAGCGCGGTTTGCAGGCCGCGCATTTCATTGCAGAGCGTGATGCGCAGTTGGTCGGCGTACGCATCCAGACGGATCGTCAACGTTGGCTGGGGCGTAATCGTTCGAGCAGTCAGCCGATGGCCGCATTTGACGATCCCCCGGTGCCGTCGGACGCCACAACGTCGAACACGGCAATCACTCTCGATACGGGACTCGACCCGGCCTGCGCGATGGCGGCTCATCTGCGCATTGCGCCGAATGCCCGAGCCCAGTTGACCTTCGCCACCGCTGCGTGCGACGACGGCGGCACGCTTCGCGCAGTGATCGATAAGTATCGGCAAACCAGTCACGTTAAACGGGCCTCGCTCATGTCGGCCACGCTGACCGGCATTCGCTTGCGTGCGCTGCGCATCACCGCTGAAAACTACGCGGCGATTCAAAACCTAACCACCGCGCTGGTGCACACCCTGACGCGCCCGCAAACGCGCATCGTCGGCGCTGATAGCAGCGGCTCGCTATCCGATGTATGCGATGTGTGCGACCGGCGTTTGCTGTGGCGGTTCGGAATCTCCGGTGATCGGCCGATCATTCTGGTGTCGGCAGGCATCGTGGATGGACTGGGATTGCTGCGCACGGTGACCAAGGGGCTGCGCATCTGGTCGCGCGGTGGCATTACCTGCGATCTGGTGGTGGTGAACGCTGAGCCTGTGTCCTATCAGCTTCCGCTGCATCGCGAAGTTGCCGCGATGCGCCAGCGCTACCTTGCCGAGAGCGACGCGGATTTGACGACTGGCAGCGCGCCAGTAACCGGCTTTTTTGTGCTGCGCGCTGACGAAATTTCGAACGACGAATTAAGCACACTGCAAAATTTGGCACGCGTGCGCTTGAACGCCGACGGTCGTCCGCTGACCCACCATGTCAACGAATGGAACGAGTTGCATCAGCGCGCGCTCGATAAGCGGCGCGACGCGTCGTCCGTGTCTGTTGCGGCAACACCTGCTGCCAGCGCGGTCGTGCCTGCGCCGAGCGGGCAATTCGCCGCCGCATCGAATGAGTTTCGCTTCGACGTGGGCACCACGCTGCGACCGATACGCCCGTGGATCAATGTGCTGTCCAACCCGCAGTTTGGCGCGCAACTCACTGAGGCGGGTGGTGGCTACACCTGGGCTAAGAACAGCCGCATGAATCAGCTCACTGCGTGGTCAAACGACCCGGTGGCTGACCCGCTTTCAGAATGGTTTTTAGTACAAGATTTGAAGACGTTGCAAACGTGGAGTGTGTCGCCGTCTGCGCAGTGCGATGACGTAGGCCAGTACCGCGTCGCGCACGGTCAGGGCTACAGCGTCATTCGACACAATCGCGGTGAGCTTGAAGTAACGGCGACGTGGTGCGTCGACACCAAAACATCGGTGAAACAAGTGCGCCTGCGCTTGGTTAATCGCGGGCATCGCACGCAACAATTGCGCTTGGTCGGCATCATGGAATGGATGATGGGTGCTAATCGATCTGACCGCAGCACGGTGCGTACGGCGATGTACCAACACGCGCTGGGGCAGCAAAAAATCACAGCGCTGTTGGCGACGCAGCGCGAGCGTGCAAGCGGTTTTGGTGATGGCACGGCGTTCTTAAGTATCGCCAGCGCGCTTGATGCGCTGGATGATTGGACCTGTGATCGTCGTGAATGCTTCGACGCGTTGGGGCAGTTGACGCTGCCCCAACGCTTCGGTCAGAAAAGCGGCGTCGGGTTGGATCCGTGTGCCGCGCTGTCGACGCGCGTGGTGCTTGAGGCGGGCGAAGCGATGGAGCGCGTGTTCCTGATCGGCTATGCCGAAACCAGCCACGCCGCACAAGAGCTTGTGGCGCTCGCCAACGCAAAACCCGCGCTGAACCGCGTCGAACAGGTGCGCAACTTTTGGGATGAATTGCTCGGCGCGACGACCGTTAAGACACCCGATCCGCTGTTTGACGCCATGGTCAATCGCTGGTTTTTATATCAAACGGTGGCGTGCCGAATGTGGGCGAAGGCGGGCTTCTATCAGGCCGGTGGCGCGACCGGTTTCCGCGATCAATTGCAGGACTCGATGGCGCTGGCGTGGGCTGCGCCGCAAATGTTGCGCGACCAGATTGTGCTCTGCGCATCGCGGCAATATGCTGAGGGCGACGTGCAGCATTGGTGGCATTCGCCCGGTGGCGCGGGTGTGCGCACGCATTTCTCCGACGATTTGTTGTGGCTGGCGCATGCCTGTACGCACTATGTGCGCGTGACGGGCGACACGAGTCTGCTCGATGAACCGGTGCCGTTCATCGAGGGCATCGCGATCCCTGACGGGGCTGAAGACGCGTACTACACCCCAACGATCAGCGCTGACACGGCCACGGTTTATGAACACGCCGCACGCGCCATTGATCGCAGCTTGCGGGTAGGCGTCCACGGCCTGCCGTTAATGGGCAGCGGCGACTGGAACGACGGCATGAACCGCGTGGGCCACGAAGGACGCGGCGAGTCGGTGTGGCTGGGCTGGTTCTTGTGCAAGCTCATTGCCGACTTTGTGCCTGTAGCGAAGGCACGCGGAGACTTGGCGCGCGCTGAACGCTGGCAAGATGCGGCCACCGGGTGGACGAAGGCGTTGCTCGGCACCGCGTGGGACGGCGAATGGTTTAAGCGCGCCTTTTTTGACGACGGTCAGGCGCTAGGCTCGCACGTCAATCCCGAAGCAAAAATCGATTTGATCGCGCAGGCGTGGGCAGTGCTGTCCGGCGTTGCACCCATGGACATGCAGCGTACGGCATTGACATCGGTCGAGGCGCATTTGGTGGATCACGATGCAGGCTTGCTACGGCTGCTCGATCCGCCACTCGCGCACGCCGTGCCGAGCGCGGGCTACATTCAGGCGTATCCACCCGGTGTGCGCGAAAACGGCGGGCAATATTCGCATGGCGCAGTGTGGGCGCTGATGGCGCAGGCCGAGTTCGCCGTGGCCGATGCTGCGGCCATGGAGTCCGCCGAGGCGAATGAACTGCCGTACCGCTACTTCACCTACCTGAGTCCCGCGCATCGAGCGGCGGGGCCTCAATACGGGGCTGCGTACGGCATTGAACCTTACGTAATGGCGGGGGACACCTACACGCAAGCGCCGTACGTCGGACGCGGCGGCTGGAGCTGGTACACCGGGGCGGCGGCGTGGATGCATCGCGCGGCGATTGAGTCGATTTTTGGGCTGCGGCAAACGGCGTCGACGGTGTCGTTCAAACCGTGCCTGCCATCGCATTGGCCGCACGCCGAGTTGACTTTGAAACGGGAGGGTCGAACGATGCGATTCATTTTTGTTCGTGGTTCAGCGGCTAAAGCGGAGGAAGCCACCCTGCTGCATGTGGGCGAATCCATCGATTGGACGAAATTGGCCAGCGAGCACACCTTCGTCATTCCGCTTCAACCCCTGTAGGAGCGGCATCGACCGCGATCCCAACTTTGCTTGTGGAGCCGATTTCGCGCTCAGGGGCGCTGCTAAAAAATGCGAATACTTGCGTCGGTGGCTAAGCAGCTTTTAGCCACAGCCCTTATTTCACTTCGGCTAACAGCATTAAATGCCTAAAGTCGATAAACTGCTAAAGCAGGCCTAAGCCCACATAAAACCAGCGATTACCTAAAAAGCTGTATAGAGCCGCTGACCATCAAACCGACGGCTCAGCTCGCCAAACTCCATCGCGCAAAATTTCGTTCGGGCCGAAATTTGCCTTGTACGCCATCTTCTCGCTGTCCTCGATCCAGTAGCCAAGGTAGACGTAACTCAGGCCCAGCGATTGCGCTTGATTCATTTGCCACATCACGCCGAAGGTACCGAGGCTGCCTTTGATGGACGGATCGTAGAACGTGTACACCGCTGACAGGCCGTCGGCAAGCACATCAACGAGGCTCACCAAAGCAAGATGACCGCGCGCATCGCGAAATTCGACGAGCAACGTTTCAACGTGGCTTTGTAGCAAAAAATGCTGATATTGATCGCGACTGTCGCGATCCATGCCGCCGCCGTGATGGCGCAGACGCTGATACTTTAGGTACAGCTCGTAGTGCTCGGCGCTGTAGTGCAGCGGCACAAAACGAACGGTAAATTCAGAGCGATGCGCAGCCCAGGCGCGACGCTGGCTGCGCGTGGGCTTGAACGTCGCCAACGGCACACGCAGCGGCATGCAGGCATTACATCCGTCGCAATGCGGACGATATATAAAGGTGCCGCTACGACGAAATCCCACCCGCAACAACTCGCCGTAAACGCTGCTCGATATCAGGTGGCTGGGTGTGGCCACCTGAGAACGCGCAATCCTGCCTTCGAGATAGCTGCACGGATACGGCGCAGTGGAATAAAACTGCAACGCTTGCCATGGAACATTTGCGAGATCGTTGAGCTTGCTCATGGCTCCATTGTGGCATTTATTGGGGCGAAAATGGCGTTTGTAGGAGCGCCCCTAGACGCGATCATCGACGCGCTAGCAACATTGGGATCGCGCCCAGGGGCGCTCCTACAGCTACGGCTTGTCGCATTGCGTCGCCCGTACACCCGCGAGCAAATCACGCAACAAATCCGCATCAAATGTCCACGCTCCCGAACGAGCCGAAACGGCATCCGCATGCACCCACCGATTCAGCGCATCGAGAAACGCCTTTCGTGAAATCGGCGCCGCACCTAATGACGCCAAATGCTCTGTCTCCTGCTGGCAATCGATCAACTCAAACTGCCAGCGCTTGAGCTGCGTCACCAGATGCGCAAACGCGATTTTTGACGCATCGGTGCGCCGCACAAACATGCTCTCGCCAAAAAACACGCGGCCCAACGCGATGCCGTACAAACCGCCGACCAATTCCCCGTCCATCCACGTCTCAACCGAATGCGCAAAACCGGCGCGGTGCAGCGCGGTGTACGCGGCAATAATGGCCTCACTAATCCAAGTTCCGCCCTGCTCCGGTCGCGGATCGGCGCAGGCGCGCATCACCGCCTCAAAGCTGGTATCCACGCGAATTTCGTAGTGCGAATGCTGCAATGATTTGCGCAAACTTCGGTGCAAACGAAAATCTTTCGGCAGCAGCACCATGCGCGGATCAGGACTCCACCACAGCACCGGCTGACCCTCGCTGTACCAAGGGAAAATGCCGCGCTCATAGGCTGCAAGCACCAATTCTGGCGTCACCTCAAGGCCCGCGCACAGCAGACCGTTCGGGTCGACCAGCGCGGTTTCGGCCGAGGGAAATGGGTCGCCGGGATTGAGCCAGCCGATCACTACTCGCCCATCTGCAAAAGTAGGCCCCGCTCCCGACCCGATTCAACAAATCGCCAGAACAAGAAGGCGCATGCCGCGAAATAAGCCACATTCAGCAGCATCGAAATGCCGAGCCAGTTCCAAGCAATTCGCCCCTCAATCAAAGCCGCACGCATTGCCTCAAACGCCCATGCCGTTGGCAGTGCATACGCGACCGTTTGCAGCCAAGCGGGTAACACCGAAACGGGGTAATAAGCCCCGGACAACGGACCGATTAAAAACACCACCGCCCAGCCGATTTCTTCTGCACCGAGCCCGAATCGCAGCACCAGACCATTGGCCAGCAGGCCCACCGCCCAACCGAACACCAGCAGGCAGCCCAAGCACAACGACAACGCAAACGCCTGCTGCGCAATGTGCAAATCGAAGAACATCACAGCCACTAACAACGCCACGCCGGAGCCGATGACCACACGCACGATACTCATCAACATTTGTGCAATCACAAACTCGTGCAACCGTAGCGGGCTCACAAATAAATTACCCAAGTTGCGCGAATACATTTCTTCAAGAAAAGACAGAAATAGTCCCAACTCGCCACGTACCAACACGTCCCACAATAGAACGCCCGTCAGCAGGATGCCCGGTACCGCTTGTAACACCCCTTGGGCCGCACTTTGCGGTGCAAGATACTGCGTCACAAAACCCCACACCAGCAATTGCATCACCGGGTAATAAGCAAACGAGAACAGGCGCGGCCAAGATTCGCGAATCAAAAAAAAGTGCCGCGACAGCATCGCGCCGATGCGCTGCGTGGAACTGTTGCGATACACGGGGCGGACGTTCATTGCGCCACCTGCGCTGGTTCGCCGCGCGAAATGTCGAGAAACACGTCATCAAGATTGCTGCGGCCATACTTGGTGAGTAGCGCTGCGGGCGAGCCTTTGTCAACGATCTCTCCGCGTTTGAGCATGATCACGTCATCACACAATCGCTCGACCTCGGCCATGTTGTGCGACGCCAACAGCATGGCGCAACCGGACTGTTTGCGGTAGCGCTCCAGCAGCGAGCGCATACGGTCGCCCACATCCGGATCGAGCGACGCAGTGGGCTCATCAAGCAGCAACAGTTCGGGCGAATTCAACAACGATTTAGCCAAACTCACGCGCGTGCGCTGACCCGCAGACAAGTTGGCGTACGGGCGATCTGCCACAGTTTCCAGATCAAGTTCTGCTAGCAGTTCCGATATGCGCTTTTTGCCATCACGTACGCCGTACAAGCCCGCAAAAACGTGCAGATTTTCAACCACCGACAAACGCTTTGGCAGATCGACATAGGGCGACGTAAAATTAATACGCGGCAGGATGTCATAGCGATGCGCCGCCAACGACAAACCCAACAATTCGATGCTGCCGCCGGTCGGTTTGAGCACGCCCAGTAGCATCGAAAGGGTCGTCGTTTTTCCCGCACCGTTGCCACCGAGCAAACCCACGGTTTGGCCCGCAGCTACCGAAAACGTGATGCTGCGCACGGCGTCAACCAAACCGTAGGATTTCTTCAAATCGCGCACGACGATGGCGGGCGTAGTTGCGGCGCTCGCGGTCAACATGGGATGCAGTGGGAATGCGGATGCAATAGAAAATTTGGCAAGGGTTCGAAGACACGCATAAACCAACATTGTCCATCAGGATTCTTGACGCAGATTTCACTCGGATTTGCGCAGATTTTTATCAATTGCGGGAAGGCGAATTAAACGAGAATAGAAACTGCGTTCATCTGCGTCAAATCGGCGGTAATCTGCGTCAAAAAAACAACGTATCAAAAGATTGTGGCCGCTCATCCGCTAATATGCCACGTGCATAGTAGCGCCGATACGATTGCTTGCGCGTGTTAAGTCGCGGTGCAGTCGGCGTTGCCAGTAACAGGTCAACGAATTTTCATTTTTTCACGGTTCAGGATTTTTTCGTGTCCCCATCGCCGCACATTCTTACTGCCAGCAAACTGCTCGGCGAGATTCATCAACAACTCGATTCGATTGTACTGGGCAAATCTGAGGTCACCCGCCTCGCGGTCACCTGCCTTTTGGCGCAGGGACACTTACTGATTGAAGACGCGCCGGGCCTCGGTAAATCGACGCTCGCGCTGGCGCTCGCTAAGACCTTTGGCCTCGCCTACAACAAGGTGCCCTGCACCAACGATTTGCTGCCTTCTGACCTGCTTGGATTGTCAATTTGGGACAGCGCGGCGCAGGCCATGCGCTTCACACCGGGCCCGATTTTCGCGCAGGTGCTGCTGGCCGACGAGCTCAATCGTGCGCCGTCAAAAACGCAAAGCGCGCTGCTTGAAGCGATGGAGGAGCGACAGGTCACCGTCGACGGCGTGAGTCGCGATTTGCCTTCGCCGTTCTTCGTGATTGCGACACAAAACCCGCTCGACCAAGTGGGTGTTTCACCGCTGCCAGAATCGCAGTTGGATCGTTTCATGATGCGCTTGACGCTCGGCTTTCCGAGCGCGGCGGCTGAAATTGCGTTGCTGCGCGGCGGCGACCGCAGAGCCAGCGCGATCAAGCTCACCTCGGTGCTCGCGCCCGATGCGCTGGCGAAGTTGCAGTCGTTGATCGAGCAGATTCACGTCTCGGAGCCGGTACTAATTTACGTGCAGCAATTGTTGAACGCCAGCCGCGCTGGCGCAACTAGACCGCTGTCGCCGCGCGCAGGATTGGCGCTGCTGCGTGCCGCACGCGCCGAGGCATTGCAATCGGGGCGTGATCATGTGCTGCCCGACGACGTGCAGGCGGTGTGGAGCGCGGTGGTCAGCCACCGCCTGAGCGCCAGCCACGACAGTTTGAGCAAGGGCGGTCAGCTGGCCAGCGCCGTGCTCATGGGCATAGCGGCACCTTAGCGGTGGAAGCCGCTGTGCCGCACGGAGCATCGGCGTCGCCGTCGTGGTGGTCGCGGCAACGCGCGCGCTGGCGCATGAGCTTTGGTCACACCGCGATTGCCGCTGACGAAGTAGAGCTGGAGCAGCGGCGCATTTACCTGCTGCCCACTACGCGCGGATTGTTCGTTATCCTGACCGCCGTCGTGCTGCTGCTGGTGGGCATCAATTACCAACTCTCGCTTGCCTTTGTTGTCGCGTTTTTGCTGGCGGGATTGATGCAAGCGGCGCTCTTGGTGAGCTATCGTAATTTGCGCGGATTGATCGTGCGTGCGGGGCGCTCCCCGCATTGCAAGCTCGGCGAACCGCTTGTTTTTTCGGTCGCGCTGGCTTCGCCCGAACGCACTCGCGAAGGCGTTTTACTGACGACGCGAATTGATGGCGCAAGCAAAATCGTCGCCCAAAGCTCGCCACGAACGGTTGCCGGGGATGCAACCGAAGTGGTGCCGCTGAAGTTCATGCCAGACCGGCGGGGATTGATGTCGCTACGACGTATCGTGGTCCAAAGCCGCGCGCCGTACGGGCTGATTCGCGCTTGGAGTTACGTGCATTTTGAGTGGCTGGGCGTGATTGAGCCGCAACCCGAAACACCACCACCCCCGCTGCCTTTAATGGCGGGCGACAACGACGGCTCCGCGTCGCGCAACCTGCACGTTGCGCACGACCCCGACAGTTTGCGCGATTACGCCCCCGGTGATTCCCTCAAACGCGTGGCATGGAAGCAAGTGGCGAAATCGGGCGACTGGTACACGCGAACCGGGGACAGCGGACATCGACAAGAGATTGAATTATCGTGGCTGGCCGTTACCTTGACCGACACTGAAGCACGCTTGTCGCGCATGGCGGCGTGGCTGTTGCGCGCCAACAATGAGAACTGTGCGTATGAATTGACGCTGCCCAACGGGCAACTGCCGCTCGCCGATGGATCGCAGCAATTTGCCGATGCGTCGCTGTTGCTCGCGGCTTACCCACAGCGTATTGAAGAATTGCGGGGGTTGCGATGAGCGGGTTCGCGATCTCGCGGGGTGATCGATTCAAGCGCCAAGGAAAATCGAACGCCGTCAAGGCAACGACGTCCCCCGCGATGGATCCCGATCTACGCGCACGTCGCTTTATGGCGTTTGCAATCGCATTGGCACAAGCGGCCAACATGCTCTCGGTTAAGCCGACGATTGCGGCGGCAGGCATGGTCGCGCTCCTCGCCTGTTTGCTGGTAAAGCTTCCTCCTCGCGCCATGCAGTGGCGAGCGGTGTTGATGTTGCTGACGTTGGCGGCGGGTGCGTTGGTGTTTCAGCAGTACGGCCGTTTGTTCGGACGCGATCCGGGCGTCGCACTACTGTTTATTCTCGGACCGCTGAAGTTGATTGAGGCTAAATCCACGCGGGACTTTATGGTGGTGTGGGGCATGGCACTGGTGCTCTACGTCGCAAGTTTCTTTGAAAATTTGGGTCTGCTCGCCGCGCTGAGCGTGCCGCCGGTAATCATTATTTTTGTTACTGCAATGCGATTGTTTGATTCACCCGCACGAATTTCAGACAACCAATCATCGTTGCTCCATCACGTCAAGGGGGCCGCTGCACACACGCTGCTCGGCATTCCGCTCGCCGCGATGTTGTTCGTTCTGTTTCCACGTGCAACCGCGCCGCTGTGGGGCATGCGCGACACCAGCTCGGCAACGTCTGGGCTGTCTGACGAGATGCGCCCCGGCCAAATCGCCAAGCTCATCTTGTCAAAAGAAACGGCCTTTCGCGTTGAGTTTGAGAAGCGCAAACCACCCCCCGCAGCGCTGTATTGGCGCGGCCCGGTGCTGCGCGAATTTGATGGCGTGACGTGGAGTGTGGGGGTTGAAACAGCAGCGCGGATGCGCGGCGATTTCATCAGTTTCACGCCGGAAGAACACGCGCGTGAAGCCATTGAATACACGGTGACGGTCGAGCGTCAGGACTCGCGTTGGTTGCCGGTGCTTGAGTTGCCGGTTGCTTATCCGTCGGGCCCCGCCGTTGAGCGAACGGCTTATCTCACCGACGCGCAACAAATTGGCATCAAGAGCGCGGCCAACGGGGCCACACAGTATCGCGCGCAGTCGTTTGCGCGCGGTCATTACCCTGCGCCGGAACCTGCTGTGAACAGTCCGGAGTTGCGCACCGGTCGCCCGAACCTTAACCCGCGAACCCGCGCGTTCGCTACCGAATTGGCCGCCAAGTATCCCGACCCGATTGCGCGCGTTCGCGCTGTGCTTACATTTTTCAACACCGAAAAATTTTTTTACACGCTAAATCCGCCGCTGTACGGTGGCGAACGTGGATTCACGGCCATTGATGAATTTGTGTTCGACGGCCGTCGCGGCTTTTGTGAGCATTACGCGGGGGCGACCGTGTTGCTGCTGCGAGCGAGCGGGATTCCGGCGCGCGTGGTCACGGGTTATCAGGGCGGCGAAACCCATCCATCGGGCTACATGATCGTGCGCCAAAGCGATGCGCATGCGTGGGTGGAGGCGTGGATCAATGGCGAGTGGCAACGCGTTGACCCCACCGCAGCCGTTGCGCCCGACCGCATCGAACGCGGTATTCAAGAGTCGCTTCCGGAAACTGAGCGGATGTTGGTGAACACCCAGCGCTGGTTTTCATTTTCCGGGCTTACCAATGTGTGGGAAGAAGCGAATTTCAGCTACACCAAATGGGTGATCGGCTTTGATCGTGATCGACAAAAAGAGTTGCTGAAAGGGCTTGGGCTCGACGGCATCAATCCGTTTGTCGCGCTAGGCTGGATGCTGCTTGCCGTCACCGCTAGTGGCGTACTGATGGGGCTGGCATGGTGGCTGTGGATCAAACGCAATGAGCAGAAAGTCGATCCCGCCATTCGCGCATGGCGAGCGGTTCGAGCGCGATTGACCAAAGCGGGGCTCAAGATTGATCGACATGAAACCGCGTCATCCGTGATGGGGCGCGCGGCGGTGCGTTGGCCAACGCACCAAGCCACGTTTGCAGAATTCGCGCGTATCTATAACGCGATTCGCTTCGCACCAGAGCCGATGGGCAACCGTTTAAATCGAGTGCTGCGCGACCTGCCGTCCGCGTATCGTTTGCGAAAGAGCGTTCAGCGCAGCTGAAGGGTGATCTGGGGCGCTAACTCGTTCGGCGATTGACCAGCACGACCACTTCTCTCCAAATTGCTGGGCCCCAACTGGATCAAGATGAACGATGGTCGGTACGTACATCAGCGTGCGCTTGACGACACGGAACTTGTTGCATGGCTATTGCTGGAGTCGCAAATACTGCGCGAAACCAATGACGCAGCAGTCATCGACGAGTTTCCAAATTATCGCGAGCGACTGAGGCGAGCTCACGGCAAACTTCGTACGCAGCGGCGCGAACAACTGGCACGTGACGAGCAGACTTCGAGACGTTAAGAGCCTGTCGGATTTGCGAAGCGTTGCCTGCGAATTCCGCAGGCTTTCCTGATCAAAACAAAACCGCAGTCGGAATCTCGTCGCTGTCGGCACCCGCGCGAGCCCAACGTTGCACTTCGG
>ENA-OFCE01000815-OFCE01000815.1-metagenomes-genome-assembly--contig:-NODE-815-length-18515-cov-5.013326_pt1 | contig 18515 bp, 27 predicted proteins | sample MGYA00153388_OFCE01 | MGnify analysis MGYA00153388
GGGCTTCTTCCTGCTCAACTGCGCCACCCGCCACGAAGCCGTGGCGCCAGCCCAGCAATGCCCGGACGTGCAATGGGCCACGGTCTGGATGCGGGAGTTGGGGCCTTGTTTCCTCTGATCTGCTCCATCGAAAAAAGTGACGGACTGATAGACACATGAGCAACACGCCGCTTGACCCACTACAACAAGCCCGCCAGCTGTTCACCAACGGCCTGGCCCATTTCGAGGCTGCCCGTCTGATTGAAGCTGAGCAATGCTTTGAAGCCGCGTTGGCCCTGGCACCGGGTCGGCCTTCGCTGTTGACCAACCTGGGCGCGGTGCGGGTCTTGCTGGGCAAACATGCCCCGGCTGTGCCGTTGCTCGAGCAGGCCTGCGAAAGAGAGCCAGACAACCAGGAGGCCTGGTCGCACCTGGGTCTGGCACGCGCTGCATTGGGCCACCACGCCGACGCGCTGGCAGCATTCGACCGCGTGCTGGCCTTAAACCCGCAAAGTGCTCCTGCCTGGAACCACCGGGGCACCTTGTTGCGCGAGTTGGGGCAATTGCGCGAGGCGGCGCTCAGCTACGAGCAGGCGCTGGCACTCGGCGCAGACCCCCAGGTCACCGGCTACTTTCTGGCTGCCGTGCGCGGCCAGGATGCGCCACAACATCCGCCGCGCGAGTATGTAGAGTTTTTGTTTGACGGCTATGCCGCCGACTTCAGCCAGCACCTGACCGGCGCGTTGGCCTACCGTGCACCGCAACGTCTTGTCGAGGGCCTGACCCAGCTGGGCGCGCGCCGTTTTACTCATGTGATGGATCTGGGCTGCGGTACCGGTTTGTGTGGCCCGCTCTTGGCAGCACTGGCTGATCGGGTCGACGGCGTGGACCTGTCAGCCTCCATGCTTTCGCAAGCCCGCGCCACGGGGGCTTACACCGAACTGGTTCATGCCGACATTCACGACTGGCTGCGCGTTGCGCAAACGCGGTTTGACCTCGTGCTGGCAGCCGATGTGTTCATCTATGTGGGTGCGCTGGAGGCAGTATTTGAAGGGGTTGCCCGAATTCTGGCACCGGGCGGTTTGTTTGCCTTTACGGTGGAAGCGCTAGAGGGGGGCGCAGACAGGCAACTCATGCCCAGCCTTCGCTTCGCCCATTCCCAGACCTATGTGCAACGGCTGGCGCAGGACAACGGGCTGACGGTGCAGGCCATCCAGCGCGCCCCGCTGCGCCAAGAGCAGGGACGGCCGATTGAGGGGCTGTATGTGTACCTGCGCGGTTGACTTTTTGCAACCAATGCATGTCAGACTAAAGTGAAAAAAATTGCTACGATATTAATAGCTGCTTGAGAAATATCGATAAGGGCTGATGACCCCTTCTGCATATTTTTAACAACGCGTTACTCAAGTCGACCGATTGGTACTCGCTTCAATCTGGCGGGTCAAAGCGCTTCGGGTTTTCGCCAGGGCGGCCTGCGTGGCAAGCAGTTGCCGCTCCAGCTCAATGCGCTCATCAACTTCGCGCTCCAGCAGCGCATTGACTTGCGCCAGCTCGTCGACCGATTCCTGAATACGTTCTTCCACCACCCGTGACTTTTCAAGCGCGTGCAACACATCCGAGGTCTGTGCGTGATCGGGAATTTCGGTTTTCAGCACTGCGTTCGCTACCAGCAATTCGTTGGCGGAGTGTTCAACGGATTCTTTTACGGTGTCGTTTTGGTCGAGCGCTTTGATCAGGGGGCGAACAGCAGGGGTGTCGGTGGTGTGTGAGTTCATGACTTGGCACATGGTTAAAGGTTTTAAAAATCTTTCCGCAATGTGTCAGTAACAGGCTATTACAGGTAGCGGTATTTGGCGCTTTCTCGTGCGAGCTTTGTCCTACGCAACCGAAACTTTTTCGCCACGTGATTGATTCGCGCGGGTCCGCTGCACGATGTGCCGACGTGCCAATTTCGTTCTAATTCGTGCTGGGCGCTACGTTGTGCAGACGTCGCATTTATTCGAGATGTCTGACAACGGGCGGCAACTGCGATGCCTTGAGTTGTGCAATGTGAAAAAAGTCATGGCGGGTTTGCCGGCGCACGCAGTGCTGGCTCGGGTCTACTCAGTACTGTGCAGTTAACAGGCAGTTCGCCCCGGCCGTGTATTTCGGTCACGGCGCTGGCCGGGCTGCTGCAAAAATCAAGCGATCCGGCGCCGCTGCGTTTCAGGGCGTGGCTGGATCGGGTAGAGGCCATTGCGCAACCATGGACACCATTTTTGCCGAGCCTGGCAAGCTGTCTTTATTTCGGTAGCGCCATCGGTTTGAGCGTGCCGCAATCGCCGCCCAGCCACTTGCCAGTGGCTTCCATGGTGGTGGTTTGCGGCTTGCCCTGATGGGCGGCGTTCATGGTCATGTTCATTTTGTAGGCGCTGCCACCGGTGAAGGTGAACACGCCTTCGCCGGTCGATGCGGGATTGGTGCAGGTGTATTTCATTTTGTAGCCGTTGGCGGTTTTGTCGTTGGTGGTGGTGCAGTTGCCTTGCTGCTGGGTAGCCAGTTGGCCGCGGTCGATCATTTCTTTGGTGATGCAGGCTTTGGTGACCATGCCACCACCCGCCGCTGTACTCAGGCTCACACCTTGTTTGTCCAGCATGTCCTGCATCTGTTTGCGCTGGGCAGGTGGCATGGCGGCCATCTGCTTTTCCAGTCCGGCCATGGCTTGCTGCAACTCCGGGTTGCCGCCCATCTTGCTGGTGACCTCCCACAGGCCGGGTTTCATGGTCTGGGCTGAAGCGCTGATGGCACATGCGGCAAGCGCTGTAGCAACGAGAAGAGGGCGGTGTTTCATCACGACTCTAAAGTTTGAAAATCCGCATTTTGTCGGGTTGCCGGTCTGGCCAAAAGTCAAATCAATGGCAAATGGCTGGAATTCTTCACTTCTTCCATCACTGCATAGGTACGGGTTTCGCGCACGCCGGGCAGTTGCCAGAGCACGGTGCCCGCGAAGTGGCGGTAAGCCACCATGTCGGCCATGCGGGTTTTGAGCAGGTAATCAAAGCCGCCCGCCACCATGTGGCACTCCATGATTTCGCCGTGCACCTGCACCGCGGCTTTGAAGGCCTCAAATACGTTAGGCGTGGTGCGGTCCAGCAGAACCTCCACAAATACCAGCATGCCCGCGCCCAGTTGCTGGGGGTTCAACCGCGCCTCGTACCCCGTGATGAAGCCGTCCTTGGTCAGCCGCTGCACCCGGGCCAGGACAGCCGTGGGCGAAAGGGCCACGGTCTCGGCGAGCTTGAGGTTGGAGATGCGACCGTCGCGTTGCAGGGCGTCCAGAATTTTCAGGTCGATACGATCCAGGTCATTGAGGGTGTGCATGGGCTATTTATAAGACAAATCTATAAGACAAATAGACGTTCAGCCCTTTTAGATATTGCTCAAGCAGCTATTATTTTCATAGTGATTCAAGGCCAGTCCAGTCTTCCAGCCTCAGGCGTTCGATGCGCTCGAAGCGGCGGGTGGTGTGGGTAACCAGGGTCAGGTTTTCCGCCAGGGCGTGCGCGGCAATTTGCACATCGCAAATACTGATCGGTTGACCGGTCGTCGCTAAAAACGAGTGAATGCGGCCGTACAGGTCAGCGCAAATGCTGGTCCAGTCCAGGGCGGGCAGCAGTTGCAGCATCTGATCAATCGATACAAGGCGTTTGTCATTGGTCGCCATTCGCATTTGTCCCGTACGCATTTCGGCACGGGTCACGGCTGAAATGGCTACCGACTCATCCCGCATGGCATCTGCCAGGCGCGCGGCCAGCCTGCCGTTTTGGGGGCGAATGGCGTAGCTGACGATGTTGGTGTCCAACAGATGGGTGATCACGGCTGGGCCTGATCAGTGTCGTCATCTTCGAACGGGCTGCGCGGGTACTCCACCGGCGCGCTTTCATCACGAAATGAAAAATCTGCTGGGAAAGGATCATCCGCAATCATCTTGAGCAACAGCTCAATGTCGCGTAAACGTTTCTCTTCAGCATCCTTCGGCTTGAGCGTGATTTCGCCGCTCAATTCGTTTTTGGAAATCCACATCTCGGTGGTATTGACACGAAATGCCTTGGGCAGGCGCACGGCCTGGCTGTTGCCGGTGGTGAAGACTTTGGCGGTGGCTTGCATGGCGGACTCCTGTTGCCGCAATAGTGGCGGGAATGTATATACTAAAACGTATGTATTTTAGTCTACTCACATACAGCGGAGCATCAAACCTTCAGCTTCCAACCCGTTCTGAATATCCACCACACGGCGGCCAGGCACAGCCCCAGAAACCCCAATATCGCCGCAATGCTGATGCCCACATTCACGTCGGCCACACCGTAAAAACTCCAGCGAAAGCCGCTGATCAGGTAAACCACCGGGTTAAACAAAGCAATGTTTTGCCACAGCGGGGGCAGCATGTTGATAGAGTAAAAAGCGCCGCCTAAAAAGGTCAGGGGCGTGACCACCATCAACGGGACGATTTGCAGCTTTTGAAAATTGTCGGCCCACAAACCGATGATGAAACCGAACAGGCTGAAGGTAATGGCGGTCAGCACCAGAAAGCACAGCATGTACACCGGGTGGGCAATTTCGTAGGGCACAAACAGGCGGGCGGTCAGCAAAATCAGCAGCCCCAGCGCCACCGACTTGCTGGCTGCTGCGCCCACGTAGCCCAGCACCACTTCCATGGCCGACACAGGGGCTGAGAGCAGCTCGTAAATCGTGCCTGACCACTTGGGCATGTAAATGCCAAACGCGGCGTTGGAAATGCTCTCGTTGAGCAGCGACAACATGATGAGCCCGGGAATGATGTACGCGCCGTAGCCAATGCCGTCAATGTCGCCCATGCGCGAGCCAATGGCCGCGCCGAACACCACGAAATACAGCGAGGTGGACAACACCGGCGAGACGATGGATTGGGTGAGCGTGCGCAGCGTGCGGTTGATCTCGAAGCGGTAAATCGCGCGGATGGCTTGCCAGTTCATGCGGGTTCCTTCGTGTCTGTGGTGGCGGGTTCGCCGCCAGAGGGTTCGCCGCTATGCACCAGGCTCACAAAAATATCCTCGAGCGAGCTTTCGCTGGAATGCAGGTCTTTGAAATCAATGTGCAACTCGGCCAGGCGCTTGAGCAGCGGCGCAATGCCGGTGTCGTCAGTCTGCGAGTCGAAGGTGTAAACCAGTGTTTGCCCGCCGTCGGAAAGGGTCAAAGGCAAGTCAGCCAGCGCGTCGGGCACGGCTGGCAAGGACGTTTGCAGGCTTAAGGTCAACTGCTTTTTGCCCAGCTTGCGCATCAGCACGGCCTTGTCTTCCACCACGATCAACTCGCCCTTGCGGATGATGCCGATGCGGTCGGCCATCTCCTGCGCCTCTTCGATGTAGTGCGTGGTCAGGATGATGGTCACGCCGGTGTCACGCAGGCTGCGCACCAGCGCCCACATCTCGCGTCGCAGTTCGACGTCGACGCCGGCCGTGGGCTCATCCAGAAACAAGATCTGCGGCTCGTGCGACAGGGCTTTGGCGATGAGCAGCCGGCGCTTCATGCCGCCCGAAAGCGTCATGATTTTGCTGTCCTTCTTCTCCCACAGTGACAGCGACTTCAGCACGCTTTCGATGTGCGCCGGGTTGGGCGCCTTGCCGAACAAACCGCGGCTGAAGGAGACGGTGGCGAACACGGTCTCGAAGGCGTCGTTCGTCAGCTCCTGCGGCACCAGCCCGATCAACGAGCGCGCGGCGCGGTAGTCGCGCACCGTGTCGTGCCCGTCCACCACCACGCTGCCGCTGCTGGCCCGCACGATGCCGCAGATGGTGCTGATGAGCGTGGTCTTGCCTGCGCCATTCGGGCCGAGCAAAGCAAAGATCTCGCCGCGCTGGATTTCCAGGTTGATGTCGTCCAGGGCGCGGTGGCCCGAGGCGTAGGTCTTGCAAAGGTGCGAGACGGCAAGGATGGCAGGCATGCGCCGAGCATAGCCCGCAGCTGTGCCGATCTATTGCGTGCCCTGGCAACGTCGGGCCACCCCGCGGCAACGGGCCCGAACGGTTTCGACGATACTGCCGGCTCGATGCGCAGCGGATGACGCGCGTCGTCCGCTAGGGGTGTTGGGCCGCAAGGCCCGACTGAGAAAGTCCCTTTGAACCTGATTGAGGTAATCCTCGCGCAGGGAAGCAACTCGAATCGCACGCGTTCACCGTGCCCACGTGATTGCCCACCTGCCGGTCGCACAGGCAAACACGATGGCTACTCTTCGACGTACTTCTCTGGCCGCTGCGGCAGCCTGTCTGTGTTCGGCTGTCTCGGCACAGTCGGCACAGTCGACACAAACCATCACCATCACCGGCAGCAGTGCGGCCAACAGCGCCGGCGTAGCCGGCTTCGGTGACGTGCCCCTTGCGCGATCGCCTTTCTCCGCCACCGTCATCGGCGTGCAGCAGTTGCAGGACGCCGGCATTGCCAGCCTGGCCGACATCACGCGGCTCGATGCCGGCATCACCGATGCCTACAACGCCCCCGGCTATTGGGGCCAGCTGGCGGTGCGCGGCTTCACACTCGACAACCGTTTCAACTACCGCCGCGACGGCCTGCCGGTGAACGCCGAGACCGTGCTGCCCACTGGCAACAAGTCGGCGCTGGAGCTGCTGAAGGGCGCCAGCGGCATCCAGGCCGGCACCAGCGCACCGGGCGGCCTGCTCAACCTGGTGGTGAAGCGGCCCGGCGCGAAGCCGATCAATAGTGGCTCGCTGGAGTGGACCGAACCGGGCACCGTCGCCGTCGAGGCCGACCTGGGCAACCGCGCAGGCTCGCTAGGCTGGCGCATCAACGCCGGCGCCACGCGGCTGGACCCGCAGACGCGCAACAGCAAAGGCCGCAGCCACCTGCTGGCCGCGGCGGGCGACCTGCAGATCGGCAGCAGCGGCTTGCTGGAGATCGAGTTCGAAAACAGCCGCCAGAGCCAGCCCAGCACACCCGGCTTCAGCTTGCTCGGCAGTCGGCTTCCACGCCCAGACAGCATCGACCCCACACTCAACCTCAACAACCAGCGCTGGGCAAAGCCGGTCGTGTTCGACGGCAACACCGGCTCGGTCCGCTACACCCACACGCTTGCCGATGGGACGCTGGTGGTTGCGCACGCCATGCAGCAGCAACTGCGCACCGATGACCGCATTGCCTTCCCGTTCGGCTGCAGCGCCGAGGACGACTACACGCGTTACTGCAGCGACGGCAGCTTCGACCTCTACGACTTCCGCAGCGAAGGCGAGCGCCGCACGATGCGCGCAGCTGACCTCAGCATGCAGGGGCGGCACCGCATCGGCAGCTTGCAGCACCGCTGGAGCGCAGGTGTCCTGGCCACACGCTTCGAGGCGCGCTTCAACCGCCAGGCCTACAACTACGTCGGCACCGGCTTCGTCGACGGCAGCGCCGTCCTGCCCCCCGACCCGACGCTCACCGACGAGAACACGAACCGCAGAGAGCGCAGCACCGAGTTCCGGTTGCAGGATGCCATCACGCTAACGCCTTATTGGCAGCTGTGGGCCGGTGCGCGACACACCCGTATCGAGCGCGAGAGCATTCGCACCGACGGCAGCCGAAGCACGGCTTACAGCCAGTCCTTCACCACGCCGTGGCTCGCGCTCGCCTGGCAGGTGAACGATGCGCTGCTGGCCTACACGAGCTGGGGCCAGGGCATTGAATCAGAAGTGGCGCCAGGCCGCTCGCGCTACACCAACGCCGGTCAGGCGCTGCCGGCGCTGAAGAGCCGCCAGGTCGAGGCCGGCCTTAAACACCGTAGCGACAAGCTGCAGTGGCAACTGGCGGTGTTCGACACCCAGCGCCCGCAGTGGAGCGACATCTTCGCCTCGACCGGCCGACCCACGGATTCGTGCAGCGACGCCGACCGCTGCACCCGCCGCGCCGATGGCACCGCCCGCCATGTCGGCATCGAGGCCGAGGTTGAATGGCGCATCGGCGCGCTGGCGCTGCGCGGCAGTGCACTGGCGCTGCAAGCGCGGCGCGAAGGCGCTGCCGACCCCGCCAGCAACGGTCGCAAGCCCACCAACGTGCCCGAGCGCAGTCTCAAGCTGCAGGCAGCCTGGAACATCACCGCGGTGCCGGGCCTGGCGCTGCTGGGCTTCGCCAGCCACGAAGGCGCGCGCATGGCGCTGCCCGACAACCGCATCGCCACCGACGGCTGGACGCGCCTGGACCTGGGCCTGCGCTATGCCCACGCGGGCATGGGCACGAAGTGGGTCTGGCGCGCAGGCATCGACAACGTGGCCGACACACGCGCCTGGAAAGAATCGCCCTACCAGTTTGGCCACGCCTACCTGTACCCGCTGGCGCCCAGAACGTGGCGGCTTGCGCTGAACCTCACGCTCTGAGCCCGGGAGCAGCGCGACTTCAGGCTATACTTTTCGGCTGTATTCCTCGATAGCTCAGTCGGTAGAGCGCCGGACTGTTAATCCGTAGGTCCCTGGTTCGAGCCCAGGTCGAGGAGCCAAGAAAAGGTATGCGAATCAAGCACTTGGGTCGGAAGCCCAGGTGCTTTTTTCTTGTTGGTTCAGGCTAAGTAGGCGCGTAGTAGGCGCTGGGGCCGATTCAGGCATCGGTGTTGCGTGACTGAGACGGCCTCAGCCGCAGCCCCCGCTTCGCCGGAGTCATGCCAGCCCGCGCGCAACAGGCTCAACAGCCCGCAGCATCAGCGCCAAATGCTCGCGCCAGGGCGCGGCGTCGCTGCCCATGCCGGGACACTTGCGGGCGTCCCGCAGCACGCCATCGACGCGGCGGTGCCAGGCCGGCCCGGTTTCGCCCACCAACGCCTGCAGCACGCGCAAGCCTTCGAGAAACTGCGCTGGGACCGGCTGCGCTAGATCCGGCGCTGGGTTTGTGATGCGGTGCCTTGCGCGGGGGTCGGCCAGCGCTCGCAGCGCCGAGCCGGCCATGAGTTCGGCAACCAGCACGCGATGCAGCAGCGCCGTCTGCGCCGTCACATCGTCGGGCGTGCCTTGCATCTCTTCGGCCAGCCGCCGCACACGTTCCCCGAGCCTGTTGCTCATGGCGTCCCTCCCTTTCCTGTCAGACGCTTTTGCCGATCACGAATGAGCAGCTCCAGCTGGTGCTCGATCTTGGCCGTCTCCATCGTGGCCACCAGGGAGCGCAAGACGAACGTCAACTTGCTCCCGGCGCTGTCGCTGATCTTGCCGGACGTGATGGCGCGGTACACGCGGGCCTGCTCTTCCTGCACGTCGTACACCGTCTTCAACGGTTGGCGACCGAGGGCGCGCGGGTAGCGCTGGGGAGTGCCTGTCCCGGCGTCCAGCACCTCGAAGGCGGGCCCGTCGCTCATGTCAGACGGCAGCATCAGCAGGCGCCTGGCCGGCCTCCGCTTCCATGCTGGCCAGCCGCGCCTCGACCGTGCGACCGAACTGTGCACGCAGCACGCGGCCCTCCTTCGCCACCTGCTGCGCGACGCCATCAAAGGTGATGTGGTCGAACAGCAGACTGCACGCCGCAGCAGGCCACAGCTCGTGGCCCAGGGCCTTGTATAGGGCCGCGTCGAGGTAGTCATGCAGGTTGGTGCTGTTGAAGTCGCGGGCGGCCTGCGCGTCAAAGGCCACGGTGCCCGCCAGCCGTGCAGCCGGCGTGCCTGGCCCAAACGCCGTGCGCAGTTCATAGCCCTGCCGCATAGCCCGCTGCACTGCTGTGGCCAGGTCGGCGGCGGCTTGCCCTACCAGACGGCCGAGCTCGGCCCGCTGCTGCAGCTGCTGATCGAGCGTGCGCAGTACAGCGGCCGCCTGCCCGCGCAGCACCGCCGCGCTGGCCAGCAGTTGGCCGCGCTGCATGTCACCTTGCGCGGCATCGAGCGCCTGACGAAGCAGCTCGCGCTGGCGTTCCAGCACGGTCAGCGCTTCGGCTGCGCGAGCGCTGCGGCCCGGGTTGCTTGCGGCCTGCCGCCAGGTGATGGTGGTGGCGCCGATCTTGTCCTCAACGTCATGAAGCTGAGCTTGCAAAGCCTGCATTCCGTCTTCGTGGCTGGTTGTGGTGCTCATGGCTTGGTGGTCCTTCGTGGTGGATAGGTCAGTTCTGGACATACGGCATGCGCAGCGTGATGCGCTGGCCCGCCAGCAGCGCGGCGCCGGCGACCGTAGAGACCAACGTGCAGTTGTCGGCGGTGCTTACAAACCCGTTCGTGGCGCTGGCGGTGTCGTCGGTGGTCTCGAAGCTGGCGCCGGCGGTGATGGCCGCCTGCGGAACGGCACTGCCCGCGCTGGCCACCGCGGTCGCTGCAAGGTGTCGCGCGGCGCCGGCCCCGTCGCCCACATTGAGGGTCGAACTTGCACTACCTGCTGACCAGCTCAGCAGCCCCAGGTGGCCCAGCATGCGGGATCGGACTGGCAGCTTGCCCCAGATGAGCTTGTCCCCAATGATGGGCGCCGGCGTCGGCACGATGTAGGTCGCTTCGAAGGTGCGCATGGTGCCGCCGTGCTTGTTGGCGCCCACACGGGTTTGCGGTGCGGTCGGGATGGTGCTGGCGATGCTGCTGGCCAGGTCGGCGAAGAAGTTGGGCATGGTGGTGTTCCTTGGTTCGTGGGGGTGGGGGTCAGCTGGCGCGCTCGATGGCGCGCTGCAGGGTTTGGTCGAAAGTGCGCTGCGCCGCGGCGCTTCGGTTAGTCAAACGCTCATAGGCGGCCTGCTCTGCCGCACGGTGCGCGTGCAGCGCTTGCCCCTTGCCAGCTGCGCCGGGCTCGGTGATGACGCGGGCCTGGGGCCCTGCACGCAGCTGCAGGCGTCGGGCTTCGGCAAGCCGGGCTTCGTGCCTGCGGCGGGCCAGTTCCAGGGCGGACTCGTTGCTCATGGCGGTTACTCGAACGTGTGCTCATCGGGCGTGCCGCCGCTACTCCACACGGCCGGGCCTGCAAACCCTGCAGCCGCAACAGCAGCCTGCGCGACCGCCTTTTGGCCTTCGTTTGTGGCGATGGGGTTCGCTTGCGCCGTGCCGTCCAGGCCCGTGCTGAATGCCATCGTCAACCCCTTGAAGCCTGAGTCGGTGGGCGCATCGCCGTGGATCACTGCCAGGCCGTGCCGCACGTCAGAGACTGCGCGGGCATGAAGAACGTGGTTCCGGTTTAAGTAGGCCTCATGCATCATCGTGCGCTCGATCCGCAGGCCCAGCTCGCCGTGGTCAACGTCCAGGCCGTGAAGTGAGGGGTCGTCGCTGTGAAAAGTCATCGTGGTCATGTCGTGGTGTCCTGTCGTGGTGGTGGTGGGTGGTGAGTGGTGGGTGGTGGGTGGTGGGTGGTGGCGGCGGTGCGGCGGGTCACGGGGGCTGGGCCTGGCGTGCAGTGACGATCACAGCTCGAGCACTCCCACCCGGCCGCCCAGCTCTTCGGACAGCTCTGCGAGCGCTGAATCTCTTCCGGCGCGATAGGCCCTCCACTCGTCCGCCGTCAGCGCCGTCGGCACCGAGGGGGACCAATCGCAAGAGACGCACACGGGGTGCGCCTTCCTGCCGTCCAGGCGTGGCACGGTGAGGGTCACAGTGCGGCTTCCCACTGGCCAAGTGCGGGTCAGGATGGCAGCTGATGCGCTCATCGTTTCATCCCACAGTGCCGCCCTTGTTGCATCGTTCCCCTCTCTAAAGAGAGGGGGGAACGAAATGCGAAACAGTAGGGGCCATCGTTTCGCGTGCTGTTCCGCTGGAACACCGCGCCAGTGCTAGCGAATCGCTGTTCTCTGTTCTGCTTGCTGTTCTGCAGAAACAGGTGCATCAGCGTTTCACTTGCTGTTTCGCTTTTTCGGGGGTGTTTCATGGCAGCTCGTCCGCCTCTTTCTTGCCCTTGCTGGTAAGGCGCCAGACGCCTGTTCGACTCTTTTGCACCAGGCCATCGGCTGCCAGCTTTTGCATCAGGCGGTAGACCTTGGACCTGTTGGGCGTACCGCCGCCGGTTGTCATCCCTGCGGCCATTGCAAGGTCGGCCAGACTGCCGCCGGGCTTTCGTTGCATGGCGACCAGCAGCCGGTTCTCGTCGTCCAGGACCTTCTCTTCGATCTGCTCTGCGCGCTCGTCGGGCAGGTGCCGTGCAGCGGTGCTGAAGATCGGCCGGCCGCGACAGTCTTTGTGGCCTTCCAGTTCCACGGACACAAGTTCAAACCGGATCGGGTCGAACGTGGCGCCGCGAATCTTCCCAGCGTGGTGCAACGTCACGATGCCGCTGTCGTCCTTCCATACCGTCAGGTTGGAGTCGACCTCAGCCAGGAACGCGCCGCCGCCGCGCGGCAGCAGGTTGTCCCTTGTCGCGCTCTTCGTGGGATGGCACAGCACAAACACCGTGGGCTTGCCCGGCAGCGTGGACAGCTCGCGCAAAATGCTGGCGTGCCGCCGCATTGCCACGTTGTCGTTCTCGTCTTCGCCAGCGTAGAAGGCGGCGCTGGTGTCCACGAACACAGCCACCAGGTCCTCGGTCTGGCCTGACAGGACGTGGTCGATGTGGTCCACCTGATCCAGCACGCTGAACGTACCGGGGATCACCCAAAGGCCCGTTGAGTCGACAGGGCTGGACAGCTGGCCAGGCTCGATGCCCAGGTGCTGGATCGTGGCCAGCAGGTGCATTGCATAGTCGTCCGGGTTCTCGCCGGCCAGCACCAGCACCGAGCCCTTCGTAACCTCGCGGCCCGCAAAGTCCCGGCCCAGGCGCAGACAAACCTGCAGCAGCGCGCACAACGTGGTCTTGCCGCCACCTGTAGCGCCCGTGATGGCGACGATGGCGCCACGGGCCGTGGGCAGGCCGTCGATCACCGTCTCCAGCGGCTTGAACTGTTGAAGGAACGTCCGCGCGCCTACGATGCGCGGACGCTCGGGCGTTGTCGGTGCCGCAGCTGCCGGGGATGACAAGGCTTGCACTGGGCTCATGGGGCCGGTGATGTCCGGGCGGCCAGCGCTCGCATGAGGCGCAGCCACAGCCGGTGCCAGGTTAGGCAGGTAGTGCAGGTGCTCGTGCCGGGCCTGCAGTAGCAGGCAAGATCAGCAAGGCGGGCGGCGCTCACGCTGCGGACCCCGTTACTCGAGCCAGCCATGAGCGGGCATCAGCCTCAGTGGCCAGCGGTTTGAACATGCCCCAGCGCGACGCAAGCCAGCTGCCGTCGCCCATCTTCACCAGCTCGACGCCAGCCAACGCGAACAGAGCCACCAGCGTTGATTCTGGTTTGTCCAGGTGCGCGGCTTGATGGACGGTGCTCATGCCGGCACCTGGGATAGCTGGGCGGTGTTCTCAACCTTGCGACCGGTGCGCTCCATCCAGGCCAGCAAGTCGCCCTTCCTGTACAAGGCGCGGCGGCCAACTCGGATGTACGGCGGCCCGCCACCCTTGATGGCTTCTGATTCAAGCGTTTCGGGGGTCACGTACCGCGCGGCGGCGGCGGTCTTGCGGTCAACGTAGGCGCCAGGCTGGGCTTGCCAGAACTCTTGGCGGAGTTGTGCGGCCTCTGCCTGCTTGTCGGCCCGGGTTTCGGCTTGGTTCATGCGTGAAGTCCTTTGATCGCGCTTAACGTGCGCTCACCCCCACTGTCACGCACCTACCCTGGCGGAATCCAGCCAGCCAATGCAGAAAAAGAAAAAGCCGCCTCAGTGGGCGGCTTGTGGGGGTGCTGCGGATGCGGGCGGGATCAGCCTGGGCTGGCCGCGCGCCCGTCGTCATGGGCGGCCTGCGCGGTCATCAGTTGCGGGCAGTTCGTTGCAGCCCGATGCAATTGCGTCACCAGCTCGGACAGGAGCATGCGCACTTCCTCGGCCGTGGGTTCCAGGGTCTGCGCCACCTCTGCGGCATCGCACCCCCCGGACCTGACGGTAGACCATGCATCTAGCGCCTTGTGCAGCAAGTCGGCGCGGGAGAGCGCGGCGGCAGCGATCGAGATCGGCGGCGCATGCGGGTTGATTTGGAGCGCGGCGGCGGGTTGATCTGCCGACCCAGGCACGCCCGGGAGACAGCAGCCTTCATATCCGCTGCGGAAGGGGGCGGCCCCGTTTGGGGCAAGGGTAGAGTCATGAATAGCCATGATGTGCGGTCCTTTCAGGGTTTGCAAGTTTTTGGTCAGGGTCGGTTGCTGTATCACCAGCTTCCGGCCCGCCTTGCCGGCTTCCGGCCGGAGCGGTGCCTGAATGCGTCAGGCGGCGCGGTTCAACTCGGTGACGTTCGACGGTGCGGCCGTGCGGTCGGCCAGGGCCTGCAGCCGATCCGCCCACGCTTGCAGTGCGTTGCGCTTCTCGGCCATGTAATCGTGGTGGTCGTAGTGCCGGCCCTGAACACCGCCTAGGCCGTGGCTCAGCAGCTGGGCGCGCACGTCCTTGCTGATGCCCATGCCGGCCAGCATCGTCTCGGCAGTGCGGCGCAGGTCCCGGGCTTCCAGCTTCGGGCGCTTGGGGGCCTTGCTGCCCAGCCGGGCGGCCACAGCCGCCTGCACGTCGGCCATGAGGGCGGTGCCCTTGCGTGCCACGGTGTCCTTGTGCGTCTGCCCGCCCCGCACTGGCTTGTCGTCGGTTGGTACGGTGTCCTTGTCGCCGAACAACCAATCGGCGCGGCGCACGTTGTTGATCGCTTCGATCAGCTCGACGGCGGCATCGGTAAGCGGCAGCACGTGGCGGCGGGCAACCTCGCGGCGGCCCTTGGGGTCCAACAACACCACGGTGCGCGCTTCAAGGTCTACGTCTGAGGCTTCTATGCGCAGCACCTGGGCCAGTCGCTGCCCACCCAGCACCAGTGACAGCTCGATGGCGGCCAGGGCGTCGTCATGGGTGGCAGCGCGGCGGTCGCGCAGTTGGCGGACAGCCTCGCCCAGCTCGTCGTCGGTCAACGTCACGTCACGCGGCACGATGGCGTTCTTGATCGCGGCGGTTGAGGCTATCGGGTTGACTTCCACTCCGAACAGCACCAGCGCGGACGGCGCTTGCGGGTTTGTGTCGGCGCCCTGGGCCAGCGCATAGGCGGCCCGCAGGTAGGCGCGCAGCTTGGCGGCGGTGCGCTTGTGCCCGGCTTCGACCACGGTGCGAATCATGGCCGTGGCCTGCTTGGCGGTCAGGTCCTTGGCGGGGATGGCGGCGAACTCGGACGATTCGACGTGCTTGGCGAAGATGCCGGCGGCATCGGTGGCGGACTGCTTGCCTATCCCGCGCTGGTGCTTGACGTACCAATCGCACAGAGCCTTGACGGTGAAGCCTGCAGCGGCCGCCATGCCCGCCTTCTCGGCGTCGCGTGCCAGCCTGTCGGCCCGCTTGTCGGCGTTCAGGTCGGCGCCGCTGGTCATGTGCCCCAGCTTGATCCCGGCCTGCTTGCGCGCCTCGTCGGCGGTTATCTGGCCATGCGTGCCGATCGTGTGGCGCACGGTGCGACCGTCAACCCGCTTCTCCACGAAGTAGGCTTTCGACGTGGTGCCTACGCGCAGGCCGAACCCCTGCAGCGCGGCCGGCTTGCCGCCCTTCGCTGCCTCGTCCAGATATAGCACCTGCCCGGCGGCGGCCAGCGGCAGGCGGTTGACGTTCTCGGCGGTAAGTCGAAGGCGCGGCATGGTCAGCCCCTACGCACTGCAGACAGCAGCGCCAGGCCGGAGGCGAAGCCAGCGGCGATCCCGATGGCGACGGCGGCGGACACGGGGATGGCGAAGTGCAAGCCACCAGCCAGCACCAGCGCGACAGGCGACCCGATGAACCATGCCGGGATCAGATCCCCTGCCTTGATGCCGTGCTTTCTAGCGCTCATGATCCGCCTTAGTAGGCGCCTAGTAGGCGGCGCCGATTAGGCTCAATCATGCTACCTACGGACTAAAGCTGTCAACTCCCGAGGAGATACCTATAAAAATCGGGCTCTGCTAATGCCTACTAAGGTTTGTTCCAACCTATGCAGCGGGACTGTTAATCCGTAGGTCCCTGGTTCGAGCCCAGGTCGAGGAGCCATAGGTAAAATTGGGGTCTGATCGAGAGGTCTGGCCTCTTTGCCTTTTCGGCGTGTAGGCGCCCGTGAAGGCAGTAACACCCTCGCGGTCAGGCTTGTGAACTCACCGAAGGCCTACCCCGCAGTGGTTGCTGCTCTACGGCCAGTTTGGGGCTCTGAGGTCTTGCCGCGGGTCGCAACCCGGGACGGCCCAACGGTCGGCGGGTAGCTCATTCTGCGAGCCTGCGGCCACGCATCCTTGCGATATGCACACCGTAGAACTCTGGCGCTGGCGCTTCAGCGACCCGGCCACAGGCCGCGCGTACCGCACGCGCTACGCGATGACGCGGGAAGATGCGCTGGCCGTCGATCCAGGCGCGCAGCGTGTCGAGGGCACCCTCGAACGTCGGCAGGTTCCCGACGGGCCGCACGAACACCAGCACACCGGCACTCGGAAGTAAATAGCCCCCGCCATGTCGGGCTGAAACCCGTAAGACTCGACGCCAGCCCGCCGGGTGCCCTGCAGGACGCCTTCAGTGCCGGGACCTCTCGGCGCTAGGATGAGCCCGCAGCCCGCTGTTAGTAATTGCAAATGCCAACTGCTAAGCCGAATGCCCGTCCAAAGTCGGTCCGTTCAATGACACCCCTTCGTATATATAGGGTCATGTCCGTTGACCTCGCAATTATTTCCTTTATCTTGACGACTTCAGGCCGCGTCTCAACCCAATTATAAAAACTGGGATAAGATACGACTCGGTTGTAATCGACCGTAATTAGCCCCAGGCGGAGCCAGTTATCAACTAACATAGGCATTCGCGGATTTTCTATGAGCACTCGTTCCGGCGAATCATCGCGCCAATCTAGGAAGTTGCGAATGTACAAATGAACTCGGTCCGAATTCGCGTATCTTGCTTCTACTTGGACGATCGGACCTACGCCAAAGTCGCGCAACACGCTTTTAATTAGTTCAGCTTCTTCCGGGCTTAGCTGACGGATTGTTTCAATGAAAGCTGGATGGACGCTTTCTGAGTGCTGACGATCCATCGACCTTGCAAGCAGATTCAGATAGAGGTCCTTTAGTATTGGCGCTTCATGCGCGAACGCTAAAGCATTTAGGATCGGCGCGGCAATCAATGCGCTCGGCTCTGCGAGTCGATCTGCTGGAATAGCGGCTGCTCTGCTTTGAAAGTCATCCGCAAACTTTTTATTGAAGTAAGTCCGTGCTCGTTCAACTGCAAAGTTGAGCGCCGCCAACGGCAGCAAGACATTGTTTATTGCTGCGGTGACTGTTACCGCGGACCGACCCAAATTTGACGCGGCGACCTTCGCCTCCTCTGATCCGGCGGCGGCCTTGATGATTTCGCCCACAACCTGCGCGCCCGTCTTCACGTCGTTTAGAGGATTTGGTTCTGACATGGTTTCACCGTTTCCAGTTGATGGTCAAAAGCTACAGCCCCTAATTATTGCCGCCGTGCGCGGTCGCGGGGGACTGCATCTGGGAAATTAGTCCTCAGCGCGCTGCTGCCGCCGGTGTGCGTTGCGATCTTCGTCGCTGCGCTGCGCTTCACTGGAAGCGCGAGTGGGGCCAGCAAGTGATGCACCGCCCGCAGCGCAAGCCTCCCGCGAACTCCATTCTTGCCCCGCCTATAACGGCGCGCTGGCGGCGGCTTACGCGGTGGCGATGGTGGTGGCGAGTTCGGCGATGCTGGTGGCCGGCCGCCAGTTGTGCCACAGCAGTTGCGCCAGATCGCGATTTTTGAGCGTGGGCAGCCGCTTGAACACGTTCTTTGGATGGACCCACGGATCGTGCCCGTTGAGCTTGGCCGATTCGATCAGGCTCATCAGGACTGCCGCGCATTCGCCGGCCCACTGCGAGCCCGCGAACAACCAGTTTTTCCGGCCCGCTGCCAACGGGCGGATCGGGTTCCCGGCCGCGTTGTTGTCGATTGGCACCGTCCCACTATTCAGGAATCGCGTCAATGCCGTCCAATTCATCAACGCGCAGTCGATCGCTTTGGCTGTCGCATCGGCGTTGACCCGCAATTGACGCTGTGTCGTCAGCCAAGCCTGCAACGCATTCACAACGGACCTGGATTGCGACTGCCGAACTTGGAGCCGGTCCTCAGCATTGGGCTGCTTCGGCAAAGCGCTCTATCTCGGAGAACTTGGCGATCTTGGTCGCGGCCTTGCCGGCGATCTGCTGACTTTGCGGACAGATGTGCTGACGCATCGGCGCGGCGACGTCGGCCAGTTCCGAACGACCAATACCAAAGAGGTCTTCAGCCTTGAACTTCGGAGTCGTAAATACGTGCGCTGCGCGCGGGAATGCGTTGTGCAGAGCGCACATCGGCGAAACGATTCGGGCAGAAACGGATTGCCAGTGCCTTGTCAATTACAAAGCAATTACGGCCGCTGGAATAGACGATTTACATGCGTGTGAATCGACGAATCACATGCGTTTGATGGCGCGAATCACATGCGTGTGATGGTGCCCATTTGCTCCAACCGTTCCCACGGCGTGCCGGGCACCTGACCGCCGACAATTATCTTGAGCACCATGTTGCTGTGAACGCTGGTCAGGAACCGCGTCTATTCGCTGGTCAGGCGGCGGATTTGATC
>ENA-OFCE01000816-OFCE01000816.1-metagenomes-genome-assembly--contig:-NODE-816-length-18470-cov-6.385338_pt1 | contig 18470 bp, 10 predicted proteins | sample MGYA00153388_OFCE01 | MGnify analysis MGYA00153388
AGTCACAACTGCAATCGACTGAGGAAGTATTGGAGCAATCGCAGTCACAACTGCAATCGACTGAGGAAGTATTGGAGCAATCGCAGTCACAACTGCAATCGACTGAGGAAGTATTGGAGCAATCGCAGTCACAACTGCAATCGACTGAGGAAGTATTGGAGCAATCGCAGTCACAACTGCATCAGAGCGAGTGGGAATTAAAGCGAACTCGTTTTCAACTGCATTCCACGCAGGCAGAATTAGCACGGTCTCAGGCAGAATTAGCACAGTGCAACTCCCAAGTAGAGCATATTCAGTTGGAAGCGGAGCGATTGAGAGTTCAAATTGGAGAAGTTCAGGGAGAATTAGAACAATCGCAGTCTAAAATTCGCAGCAGCAGCATGGAATTGAAGCGATCGCACTCTCAACTTGTCCAGGTTCTAGGAGAATTGGAACAGTCCCAAGCTCAGCAGCGTCAGACAGAAGCAATATGGCAGCAGTCACAGTCTCAAAAGCATCAACTTCAAAATAAATTGAAGCGTTCCTACTCTCAACTTATGCAAGTTCAGGAAGAATCTCAGCATTATCAATCTCAACTTGTCCAAGTTCGGGAAGAATCTCAGCATTATCAGTCTCAACTTGTCCAAGTTCAGGAAGAATCTCAGCATTATCAGTCTCAACTTGTCCAAGTTCAGGAAGAGTTTAATTTATCGAATGTCCAGCAATATGCCGTTAGCGATACAGGCGTCCAACCGAGCCAGATGCCATATAGTCTTCTAGTATGGGATGCGTGGTATGCTTACCAAAAAGGCGATGTAACGAAGATGCAAAAGTGCTTGCAGGAGTCTTTGAAGTGTACGCATTTCTCAAAAACAGAAACGATGATGAATTGGTTAGAAAGTTTTGCAAAATTTTCCTCACAAAAAGATCATCAACTGGATGCCTACGCACTCACAAACTCAGAAGAGTGGAAGCAATTGATGCGATGGACAGTTGGACTTAAGCCAATTCGTAAAAATCAAGCCCTTTCTCGCTCATTATAATTTGACCAAACTAACCTAAATGACCACAAATCCAAGTATTATTTAGTTCACTGCTCACAAATGCGCTTCTGTGTATGCTAGAAGCATTTTACAGAATCTAGCACAGATCAAGGTATGATTTATGTAGACTATGAAGGTGATTTTTGGTTAGAGGGTAAATCCTTGAGGGAACTATTTAGTAAAAAAAACCTTGATGTATTCAAAACAACAGGTCATATTTACGGGCCATTCAGACAATATTACTCAATACCCGAAATGGAGAAATACAAAGTAATTCTGATGTTGAGAGATCCCAGAGATGTCCTCACCTCACTTTATTTTTCTATCGCATACAGTCATTTCATACCAGAAATCAAAAAGGCAAAGATGGAGTCGTCAAGAGAAGACGTAAAAAATAAAAATATAGATAATTTTGTGATAGAACGAGCTCCGTGGTTGAGAAAAAATTACGAGCAGTATGGAAAATCTCTATTGGGTAAAAACAATGTATTATTTCTGAGCTATGAAGATATGGTTATAAATTTCCCTCTTTGGCTGAGTGAACTGTTCAAATATCTCCAAATCAATAATACTCAACACCTAATTAAAAAGCTAATATATGAGACTAAATTTGAGGTTAAAGAGGATGTTTATTCTCATGAAAGGCAAGTTAAACCCGGAGATCATAGGAGAAAGTTACAGGTGAATACTATTAAGCAGTTAAACTTAGAATTGCTATATATTTTGAAGAGATATGGATATTTGAGAGACGGATTGCAAGAAGCCGATGAGTTATTTAAACTTAATTTAGAGAGGGCTATACAGAAATTAGACAATTTCCAACTTTTGTTGGAACAAGCTAAACAGCAAATTACCTCAGATTAGTTCAGGAATTTGTCTGGCTATTTAGAAGTAAGACAATCACGAGTAAAAATTAGAAGAATAAGGAAAAAAATTATGGCAGTGTCTAATCAAGAAAAATCCGATAAATTGATTCATGCTAAGGCTCATTTAGAACTGTCTAAGAATCGTTTGGAACAAATTAAAGCTGAAATTAATAGTTTTAACTTGACTCCGGCTGCTAATATGGCTGTTATTGATGAGAGATGTAATCAAGAAGATTCTAGACCTATTCAACTATCAACTGAACCTGTTAGTCACAAAAGCATCTTACTAGAGTACCCTATTAAACCAACTTCTCGATATGGATATGGAAAACCTCCTAATTATGCTTTATATAAGATCCTTGAAAAAAATAGGGTGGTTTATAAGAATACTCTTGAAAGTTTTTTGGGTTTTTACCACTATTTTCTCAATATTCCCCTCATATCCAAAGATTCTATGGAACCGGAATGGAATAATGATTATCTTCCTGGATTAGATGCGATGGCTTTATATTCCTTCCTAGCACTTAAAAAACCGAAAAAATATTTTGAAGTTGGATCAGGTAATTCTAGCAAATTTGCCAAAAGAGCTATCAAAGATTTTCACCTACAAACTCAGATCACATCTTTTGACCCTAATCCGAGAGCGGAAATTGATTCTCTTTGCGATCGAGTAATTAGAAAACCACTTGAAGAAACTGATTTAAGTATTTTTGATGAATTACAATCAGGTGATATTCTTTTTATAGATGGTTCGCATTATTGTTTTATGAATACAGATGTAACTGTTGTCTTCCTTGAAGTATTGCCCCGACTGAAATCTGGTGTGTTGGTTCAACTTCATGATATATTTCTGCCTTATGACTATCCACCTGAGTGGACTAATCGTTTTTATTCAGAACAATATTTACTAGCTGCTTACCTTTTAGCAGAAGGGGATAAGTTAAATATAGTTCTTCCTAATGCTTTTATTAGTTCCGATCAAGAATTAAGTGGTATATTAGATTCGATCTGGAATAACCCCAATATACAGGGAGTAAGCAGTACAAAGGGAGGCTCGTTTTGGTTTGAAATTAAATCACATGAAATTACAAAATGAGTATAGTGAATTGTTTCCAACAAAGTCAAATCTATATCAGAACCAGTCAGTTAAAATAAAAAATAATAGCAATGAGGTGTAAAAGTTATGGCAATGTCTAATCAGGAAAATCCAGATAAATTGATCCAGGCTAAGGCTAATTTAGAACTGTCTAAAAATCGCTTGGAACAAATTAAAGTCGTAGTGAATAACTCTAAATTAACTACTGGTGCTCAGATGCCTATTAATAATGAGCAATTTAATAAAGAAGATTCTCTCCCTCCAGCCAAAGAATTATCACAGCAGTTCGGGAATACAACAAGTGATATTGTGTCAATTGACACGATATTATTGAGTATACAAAACTTACCAGGAAACTGGCATGGGTGTGGCACTGTTCCAGTAGGAACGTTACACGCTTTGGTTAAACACACAAAGTCTCGTCAGATTCTTCACTCTGTAGAAACAGGATCTGGGGTGACAACCTTATTAATCTCACACATTAGCAAAGATCATAAAGTTTTTGCGCTGGACGCAGGAAATAGCGTGAGCGCCCCAAGAACGTCTTCTTTGCTGAATAAATTTGCTGTAGAATTTATAGAAGGGCCTACACAAAGAACATTGCCTAATTATCAGTTTTCGAGCAAGCTACAATTGGTTCTCCTTGACGGCCCACACGGATACCCTTTTCCAGAGCTAGAGTATTATTACATATATCCTTACATAGAGGAGGATGGTTTGTTGGTTATTGATGATATATGGATTCCAACTATTCATAATCTGTTTCTATTTTTGGTGGAAGATGAAATGTGGGAATTATTAGAAGTCGTAGAAAATCGAACCGCTTTTTTTAGAAGAACAAAATCTCCATTGTTAGATCCTTGGGGAGATGGTTGGTATTTACAAAGTTACAATACGAAACGATTTCCATTGGGTGAGTTTGAACCTGAACAAAAAAAACATCTCAGAGACTCTCTGAACCCTACTAAGAAAAAAGTAGAAGGAGAATTGGAATCATATTTTGAACACATAAGAGAACCTAAAATAAAGGGGTTGACAACTCTCGGAAAGTTCAATCAGTTCTCATCTTTTATGTCCAGCCAACCTCGCATAGATGTTGTGTTACCTGCTACGGGACTTCACGGATGGGTCTGCTCACGGGGTTGGGCTAACGTTTTGCGAAGACAAGGTTTACTGCATCGTTTGTTCACTCCTGTGGCTGAATGGGGAGCATCAGAACCTACAGATGATGATGGTTTGTATGAATACTTGAAAAACCCTCAAGCAGATATAATGCTTTTGCTTGGATTCGATTGGCATTCTCAACCTTTGCACCAAACTGAAAAGTGGCGAGAAAGATGGCATAATTCGGATATTCTCAAAATAGCAACTTTAATAGAATGTTATTCATCCGCAACTGTTCAATTGAGTCCTGCCTGGAAGCAAAGTATGAGTAATGCAATCCACAGTTGTGAGCCTTGTGTCGATGCTATTGTATGTCACCATGAACCAGATGTTGAGTTTTTACGTTCAGAAAATATTAGTAAGCCAATGATTTTTTCATTGCTGGGAATTGATACTGATTACTTTACCCAAAAAACTGATTTTCAAAATAAAATTAATCGGGTATTTTTCAGAGGAAATGCGCCAAAGCATTTTCATGATATAACTTATGAACTAAGACGAAAACTGACAGAATTGCTCAAAAAAAAAGAATATTGTGATTTACTTGAATACGATCCTAATGTATTAGCAGAACCCATCAAAGCAGTTCAATTCTATGCCAATGAACTAAGTTCATACAAATTTTTGCTACATTTGCCCTCTATTTCACTTACCATGACATCGCGCACTCTAGAAATACTCGGTTGTGGGGGATTGGCAATTCATTACGATGTAATTGGGGAAAAATCCAAAGAGTTATTTCGTGACTGGGAGCATTTAGTTTACTATAACCCACAAAATCCTGATGATTTAATCGAAAAAATCGAATTTTTGCTCAAAAATCCTGATTTAGCTGAGGAAATCGCCGAGCGCGGTTATCAGCTATGCCAGGAAAAACATACTATTGAATGTCGAATACAACAATTGATAGAATGGGCAGATAGTGGTTTTCAAGTAAGCGAAGACACTCCTAAAACATCCGATCCTACAGGACATTTAATGTTTCAATCACAAGGCTTAAATGAAACCACGAAGATGCACCTACAGAGTGGGAAAAACTCATTGTTATTTTGTGTAGATGCCATATTTTTCCAACTCACAAATACAGGTATAGCTAGGGTTTGGAAACACCTATTAGAAGAGTGGGTAAAAGACGGTTTTGCCCAGAAGAATATTCTAGTTCTAGATCGAGCGGGAACAGCACCTAAGATTTCTGGTATCAGGTATCGTCTAATACCCGAGTATGACTACGATGATACCGATAGAGATAGACAAATGCTTCAGCAGGTTTGTGATGAAGAAGGAGTAGATGTATTCATCTCTACATACTATACAACTCCCCTGTCAACTCCCTCTGTTTTTATGGGTTATGACATGATTCCCGAACTGATAGAGCAGAACCTAGATCACCCCATGTGGCGAGAAAAACATCGGGGAATTAGACACGCTTCTGCCTATATAACGATATCAAAAAATACTAAGCGCGATCTGGCTGGTTGCTTTCCAAATATATTAGCAGATTCAATAACTGTAGCACATTGTGGTATTGATAGTAATTTTACTCCTGCCACTCAAGAGGAAATTATTGGATTCAAATCAAAATATGAGATTAGCAAACCTTATTTTCTTGTTGTGGGAAACAGAATCGGTGAACCTAAATACAAAAATGTGACTATCTTTTTTCAATCTTTCCACAATCTGCCTAATTGGCTAGATTTGGAGATTGTTTGTGTTGGTGGTCATCCTCAACTGGAAGATGAAATTAAAGCTTATGTAAAAAACAGCAGAGTTCATTTGCTCAAACTCAGTGATCTCGAATTAAAAGTTGCTTATTCTGGGGCTGTGGCTTTAGTTTATCCTTCTCTTTACGAAGGCTTTGGAATGCCTGTAGCTGAAGCAATGGCTTGTGGCTGTCCAGTTATTACTTGCCCTTGTGCGTCTCTACCTGAAGTTGGTGGAGATGCGGTTTTATATGTGAGTGGTAGAGATGTTAATGAACTTGTAGAGGCAATGATTGAGGTTCAGCAACCGGGAGTGCGCGAATCTTTAATGAGGCTAGGATTAGAACAGTCTAAACTATTTTCTTGGTCGAAAATGGCAGAAATAGTAAAGTCTATTTTAATTAACACTGCGGTCAATAGTTCAGCTAAAAGTTCAATCCAGTTGGCGGAAGTTTCATCGTCAGTTGGTCATATAAATAATGATTATATTACCAATTCGTTTTTTGCTTGGCAAAAGTTTCAAGATTTCACTTACTCCAAGCGCAGTCACTTTGATAAGTTCAGTAAAATTGATGAATCTACTGAAGCGCTATACAATTGGGGCAATACAGATCCAGAATCTGCCAATCTAAAACTATATCAAGACCTTTTAGTTTACAACTTCATAATCGCAAACTTACCTCATGGCGCAAAAATATTAGAGGTAGGAGGAGGTAACTCTCGGATTATCGAAATACTGAAGGAAGATTATGAATGTTGGAACGTGGATAAATTTGAAGGAGACGGTAATGGACCCACGCAACTTCCTGATACTACAGGTTATCGATTAGTTCTGGCCTACATGGGCGAATTGAGTCCAGAACTGCCAGATAATTACTTTGATTGTGTGTTTAGTATTTCTGCTTTAGAACATATATATCCAGTAGATGAGCAAAATTTATCTGCGATTTGCAATGACATGAATAGAGTTTTAAAACCAGGGGGGTTTTCAATTCATTGTTTTGATGTTGTCAGCGAGAAAGAAGGAGACAAGAACAAAGTTTGGACTAATCCATTCCTATTCTTTTTATTCAAAAATAATCCGGTTTTGAACGAAATGGTAGATTTTTCCGAGATGCAATCCGATCCTGATTTATATGTAATGAGTGAAGCTGGATACCAAAAACAGTGGCAGCCTATAACGAAGCAAACTTATGAAGAATTTGGTAAGCCTTTATCATACAATGTTTTGTGGCAGAAGGCAAAAGTATTGGCACTTCCTTCAAGCCAACGATCGAATATTCCAACTCGATCGCCTAACATAATTGTCCGCGAAAATTTACCCAAAATATCAATTATCACTCCATCTTTTAACCATGTGAATTTTTTAGAGGAATGTATAGACTCTATACTAAGTCAGAAATATCCGAACTTAGAATATATCATCATGGACGGAGGTAGTAATGATGGCTCGGTAGAGATTATCAAAAAATACGAAAAATACCTTAGCTATTGGCAAAGTCAACCTGATCGTGGTCATTATGCAGCCGTCAATCAGGGTTTTATAAAAAGCACTGGCCAAATTATGGCATGGTTAAATTCTGACGATAAATATCATCCTGATGCTTTTTTCAAAGTAGCAGCCGTTTTTACTAATCGTCAAGATATTCAATGGTTAATGGGTAAACCTACACTTTGGGATGAACAAGGAAGTATTATCACAGTTCATCAAATTCCTCAAGACGTTCCGAAATGGTCAAGAAATTACATACTCAGCAAAAAATGGCTATTAGAACAGAAATGGATACAACAAGAAAGTATATTTTGGCATCGCTCATTATGGCAAAAAGCTGGTAGTTGCTTAAGCAATAACGAGCGATTAGCTGGGGATTTTGAATTGTGGTTGAGATTTTCTCGCTATGCACAGCTTTTTGTAGTCGATGAATTGATTGGTGGTTTTCGGAAGCATGAAACCAATCGGTCTAAACTATTTTTTGAGGAATATTTACTAGAAGTAGAACAACTTTTGAATCAAGAACAAATGTTGATAGATCGAGGAGAATATACTAACCCACTCCCTGCTCCAGAGCCAATTACAATATCGGCTGCGGAAATTACTGCTGTGAAGAATAATATGTTGCTAAAACAACCTAAATTTAAAGTGTCAGCTATCATCTCTACCTACAATTCAGAAAAATATATTCGCGGTTGTTTGCAGGATTTAGTTGACCAAACACTGTATAAACAAGGCGAACTCGAAATCGTCATTGTTGATAGTAATTCGCAGGAAAACGAACAATCTATTATTAAAGAATTTCAAGCCAAATATCAAAACATAGTATATGAACGTACTCCCGAGCGTGAAACTCTGTATGCTGCTTGGAATAGGGCAATTAAAATGTCTAAGGGAAGATACATTACTAATGCTAATACAGACGATCGCCACCGTTTTGATGCTTTGGAAGTCATGGCGATTTTTTTAGATACATACCCAGAAGTATCTCTAGCCTATCCCGATCAGCTAATTACTACTGTTCCTAACGATACATTTGTGACAACACAAGGTAATCGACACTGGAATTGGCCGCCATATTCTTATGACCAGATGAAACAAGGTTGCTGTGTTGGATCGCAACCTATGTGGAGAAAGTCGCTACATAACAAGTACGGCTACTTTCGTTCAGAATTTCACTGTGCAGGAGATTATGAATTTTGGGTGCGGATTGCTAGCCAAGGAGAAAATATGGCTCTTATTCCCGAAGTTATTGGATTATACTATTTTAACCCGCAAGGTTTAGAACATAGTGCGCCTGGAAGAGCAGGTCAAGAAACGGATCGGATATGTGACGAGTATGACATAAAACGTTTATATATTCCAAAAAATTCGGGTTCTGAACGCAAGTTCGATGATTTGCAATACCAAGGCGTGCTTCTTACAGACGAAGAGAGAGCTAATCTCATCCGCCACCAACAACTCACAGTCAACTATCAATATGAAACCCAGAAACAAGTGCCGAACTCATTGACTGGTATCATTTCCCAGCCCGTTGTGAGTGTTATTATTCCCACAAAAGACCGTCCAGAAATGCTTGCCCAAGCGATCCAAAGTGTTCTCAATCAAACCTTTACAGAATTAGAAATCATCGTTGTTAACGATGGGGGCATTGACGTACAATTAGTCATATCACGCCTCAATACTAAGAGTAACATTGTCTATAAAAAACACGATCGCGCTCTCGAACGATCCGCCGCCCGTAACACTGGCATCCGCGCCGCCCGTGGTAAATACATCGCCTACTTAGACGACGATGATAACTACTACCCCAATCACATCGAAACCCTAGTAAAATTCATAGAAAATAGCGAATATAAAATCGCTTACACCGATGCTGTCATGGCGCAACAGGAAAAGCAAAATGGTGGATATGTGACAGTTAACCGTAGTGTGCCCTACTCCCTAGACTTTGACAAAGATAAAATCTTAGTCAGTAACTGCACTCCTAACTTATGTCTAATGCACGAAAGATCCTGCTTAGATGAAGTAGGGTTATTTGATGAAACCCTATCAACCCATGAAGACTGGGATTTAATAATTCGGCTATCTCGCAAATTTGACATAGCCCATATCAAAGAGACTACCTGCGAATTTACCCAAAGAAATGACGGCACTAACACCAGTAGTCATAACCGCGCTGATTTTACTCGCACTAGGGAGGTTATTTTTAACCAATATCGTCAGTATGCTGAGGCTAATTCCGCTATTTTAGAGGCTCAAAAAGAGGCTTTTATTGCAGAAGCAAAAGAGTTAGCCCAGCAAGTGCAGAATCTAGAATCTCAAGTGATACAAAAAGAGTCACAATTACAGGAAACTCAAGCGGAAAAATCTCTGTTAGCAGCGCAAGTGGAAACTTGGCAGCGATCGACTCAGGAAGTACAAGCTAAATTAGAGGCGAGTCAATCGGAAAAGGAATGGGTGAAATCTCAGTTGGATAGTTGGAAGCAAACAGCAAAAGAAATGCAGATAGAATTAGACCGCTCGCGCTTAAAACTGAAACAACCCCAATCAGAATTAGAGCTATCACCTTTAAATCTCAGTAAATTATAGCCAAAAAACCTAGTTGTTTCAAAGAAATGCGTTAAGGTAAGGTCCCGGAATTGAGGATTAGTCCAAGTTGCGAAATGACTATATGCATATTCTCATTAGATAAATGAGGTCCAATGGGAATACTCAACACCTGATCGGCCAATTTTTCTGTAATCATCAAACTTCCGCGCTGAGAGCGCATTTCTGCATAAGCTGATTGCAAGTGAGGGGGGATGGGATAATGAATTAACGTTGCAACCCCCGCCTCTGTTAGTCTTTTTTGCAATATATTTCGATTTTGATGACGAATGACAAATAAGTGCCAAACAGGTTCAGCCCATTCTGGGACATAGGGTAAAGTCAAATCCGGCAAGTTATTAAGAGTCTGCATATAGGAGAATGCAATTCTCTGTCGCCTTTCGTTCCATTCATCTAGTTTTGACAATTTAACACGCAACCAAGCGGCTTGTACTTCATCCAATCGAGAATTATAGCCTTTGATTTCATTATGATACTTGACAGTAGAACCATAATTTCTCAGCTTTTTAACTGTATCTGCCAGTTTGCGATCGTTAGTAACTACAGCACCACCATCACCAAATGCACCTAAGTTTTTGCCGGGATAGAAACTAAAACCCGCTGCATCACTAATACCACCAACTCGCTTCCCTTTATATAGTGCACCGTGAGATTGCGCCGTATCTTCAATTACCTTTAAATTATATTTATTAGCAATTTGATTGATCGCATCCATATCAGCCGGTTGACCATATAAATGTACGGGCATAATTGCCTTAGTTTTTATCGTGATCGCTGCTTCAATCTTACTAGGATCAATATTGTAAGTTTTTTCATCCGGTTCTACGGGAACTGGTTTAGCTCCTGCATAGGAAACCGCGAGCCAAGTAGCGATGTAAGTATTAGCTGGCACAATTACCTCATCCCCTTGACCAATATCCATCGCTTTCATAATTAGATGCAAAGCTTCTAAGCCATTAGCAACTCCAACACAGTATTTAGCCTCGCAGTAAGTAGCAAATTCATTTTCAAATGCTTCTATCTCTTTACCTAGTAAATACCAACCAGAGTTCATTACTCTTTGATAGGCAGCATCTAATTCCTCTTTAATTTCCATGTAGGAAGATTTTAAGTCTAAAAACGGAATTGTTACTTGCATGATTCTGGTTCCTCTTACAATTTAGTTTTCAATAAGTTTTCAGGTTAATCTCATAGAACTCATGTACAACCCCGCCACCACCAAATTCGCTTTTAAACTGATAGAGGCCTGTATTTAAGTATTGACCTTCTTGTTCGGTACTGACACCAAAACTAAAGTATCTACTGCCTCGCTTCTGGGCTTTTTCTAGGCAATGCTCAAATATAGGATCAAGAGCACTTATCTTGTAGCCAGTCGAGCTAGAAGTGATGTACTGAGTATGCACAACTATTGGCCAGTATTTATACAATACCACACCCGCTACTACTTCATTGTTAACGACTCCTACTATAAATTCAATATTCTCAGGAAACCAAGAGTGAAGTAAACTAATCTCTGATAAACTGTGTACGGGCTTCACTCCATACTTCTGCTGTAAATTCGATTCTAGCACTTGCCATAAGTCAGGAACAAACTCAACTCCTTCCTTAATTTGCAAGCCTGATTTGAGCGCTTTCTTACTCCCTCGGAGTCTTCTATTACTAGGTTTTAAGCGGTGACTGAAGTCGATCGCACAAGAAAGATCGCAACGATAACGCTTAGCTCCCAAACGAAAGAGTGCGTATATATCATCCCCAGAGGGAACACGATGATAAATATAAGGCACTGCCTTATATTGCAGCGATTCAAAGCCTTTGGTAGCATAGTAATCTCTCACTTCTGTAAGGGCTTGCAACATTTTTTCACCCCGTAAATACCCCTTCTGTAGTATTCCTCCATAGGTTATACCTGGATGGCTAATTATTTTTTGTGGATACCGTGAATCGATCGCCGCTAAAAATACCCCCACCAATTGATTATCTTCATCTCTTATCAATAAAGACATATCTTTAAATCGATGGGCATGGTAGGCTAAATAGCGACGGGAATGCAAAAAATTAGCCATTGGCGCTTCTTTAATAAACTCATCCCATAAACTAGCATCTTCATCTCGATAGCGAGAGAGTTTTAAACATCCATCCGAATTAACCAAATCATCTTCTAACTGATTAGTCATGTATTTTAACCTTTCTGCAAAACGGCTACTCCCAAACCAGTTTCCCCATAATTGTTGCCATTGTAAAATAGATAAGTTCCGTATTTTGTTTTTTGAATACACGCCATACAAATCATTTCTGAATCCCAACCACTCGGAGAAATATCAATACCAACTTCACGATCTTTCCTTTTCCAATTTAAACCATCTTTCGATTCAGCATAGCCAATCCGGTATCCTTGGCTAATTGTCCTAATGGAATACCACATTTTATAGCTACCGTTTTCTTGGATGACAAATGGCCGACCAAATCCATACTCATCGGTGTTAGCAAAATCCATACAAACGGTACCCTGTTTACCCCAGTTAATTCCATCAAGAGATTCCAGATAGCGGAGGTTGTAAGTTGGCACTTGTTTGCCATGAACATCAATCCATTTATCACCAGCAATATACCACATTTTCCATTTTTCGTCGTCAAAAAGAACAAATGTACCGCTGCGGTACATTTGTTCTTTTTCGCTACGATCTAAAATGGGTACATTAGCATATTTAGTGAAAGTTTCTCCCCCATCAATACTTATGGCTAATCCCGTAAACAAAAAATAGCGGACTTTTACGCCTAACTGCCAGCCAATGTAATATAGATATAACTTTTCTCCCTGTCTGACTAGAGAGATCGGGGTAACTCCATTATCATCAAAAGTGCCAGGTTCACCGATATCCAGTATCGGCTTTTCCGATACTCGTAAAACTTCTAAGGGATTACTAGCAGAAACATCGATAAATCCACCTCTACCTATCTTATCTTTGTCTAAAAAAGAGACATAAACTCTGATCCGTTCTTCATCAAGAAGCATACTGGTAGGAACATAGGCATGGGAAATAGCCCAATCTTCTTTTCCATCAGCCACATAGACTAATCCGCGTTTTTTCCACATAAATTTACTCCTCTGTTACCTTGAAAAATTTATATGTATTAACTTGTGTAGCTTCTGCTTTTGACCCTTTATAAAGTTCACCAGCTTTAGTGTCTTTCATAATAGTCACGCTCGGACCAATCCAGCAATCTTTAGCAATTTTAATATTGTTAGCGATCGTGGCATTGACTCCTAAGAAACAGTTTTCACCCACTTCTACGAAACCGGATATTACCACATGAGAGGAGATAAAGCAGTGATCTTTAATCACACTATGATGACCAATATGATTACCGCTCCAAAGAATCACGTTATTTCCTAATTGCACAAATGGTTGTACAACATTACCCTCAAAGATAAAGCAATGTTCGCCCATTTTAACATTTGACCACACAAATGCCTTGCTACTTACATAACTAGCAAAATTATAGCCTTTCTCCTTTGCTTGATGACACACTCTAGCCCTCAATCGATTTAGCTGACTATAGGTAACAGCAACAAATATATCGTGAGTAGCTGGAGAATAAGATAGCTCTATGGTCTCAAAAGGAACTACAGGTAAGCCGAATAAATGCTCCTGTTTCAGATACTGTCTATCTACGGTAAAAGCCACTACTTCATAAATGGAGTCGTGAGTAAAATACTCGTAGGCTATCTCAGCAAAAGCACTGTCTCCAAAAATTACTAACTGCCGTTGTTTGTTCATACAATTCTATTCCTTTAGGGTTTTGTAATCAAAATGTCCTCACGGCGATTTGCCATAGGCAAATCGGCTCTTTGGGGAAGGACGTAGGCATCGAATCCTTGGTTCCTAGCTCTGGCCATCAAAGCAAAAATCACTGAGTCATCTATCTTTTGATGTTCTATTTGATTAGATATTACTTCCGGCAAAGTTTGAGAATTAGTGAACTCCTGATGAAATTTGATTCCTGTTGCACTGCTGAAAAACCGTTTCCTCTTGGAAATATTGGGGATGTCTCCAATCAAAAACAGGCCTCCATCAGCTAGTAGGGTCAGCGTTCTGTCTAAAAAATCCCATACATTATGCTCAACAAACACATAATGCAAAACACTGTAGGTTAAGATGGCATCTATCTTTTGAGTATATTCATCAAACAAAGTCTGACACTTGGGATAGTAGCCAGGGATTTTCTTGACAAATGGCTCATCTGGTAAGTTTGATAACATTTCTGCCGAGTCGATGAGAATTAGATTATGGTCATTCTGCCGACACAGTTCAACCAGCATCAGAGGTAACTCGCTACAACCTGGCCCGATATCAAGAACTGTTTTTCCCCGCGATTGAATTAAATCCAATTTATTCACTATATCAGCAAAAATTAGGCTTTCTTTTCCTTCTCTATAGGTGTTAGGAAAACCTATTTTTTCATAAATACTTAGTGATGTATCAGTAGCCATTTTTCTAAAATCTTCAAATCTTAGATCGGCAAATCTTTGATATTCTTGATTAACCATAATTCCTCCTGATTTGTTACTGAACTTGGTTAACTACTTTGATAAAATCTTGATACTCTCGATAGTAATCGGACTCATCATAGTATTGAGAAGCTAGTACCAGACAAACTGATCCAGATGAAAAATTATCTAAATCTCGCCAGATCATAGGACAGAGATACAAACCGTAATAGGAACGGTTCATGTGATATGTTTTTTTGCTATAGCCGTCATCAATATGAACATCAAAACTACCTGACATAGCAATGAATAGCTGATGGAGTTCTTTATGAGCATGGCCGGCTCGTTCGGAACCACCCGGTACATCATAAAGATAGTACACTCTCTTAATCTCGAATGGAATATGTTGGTTGCCCTCGATAAAGGTTAAGTTGCCTCTAATATCAGTGATTTTTGGTAGTTGGATAATACGGCATTGTTCTATATTCATAAAAACACCTCTAATAATTTATGCTGTTTAACGAGAAATACCCCGTATTATTTTGACAACTTCATCGTAAATTCTGTGCCAATCCATATCATACTCGCTAATCCATCCATTTGAGTCAAACACATCAGGTAATAAAGGAATAGCATCCACAGCGTTTTCTCTAACAGCGGCAGAAAATTCACATCTCGCAAATGTTTCCCTACTATAATTGGTTCCATACACAACACCCGGTTTTCCGCCTATCCATATAGGAAAAGTCAGGCCACTTCCCGCAGCAGCTATATAACAATCTATATATCTAGACCAAACCGCTTTTTCATAGTTCATGCTCCCATTAGAGTTATATATATAGATATCTCGAGTAATCAGAGGTAGTATTTTATGGATAGTTTCATTGACACTTTCTATTTCTATCGCGGTACTTTCATCATAACTTCTTTTGCTTCCCCAACCATCAAATATAATACCTAAATTCGGGAACTCATCGGATAATTTATTAATGATATTGGAGATTCCCTCTGCTTGAGACAACCACAGCCGATAATGACTACGAATCCAGATTAAGATCAGAGGAGAATACTTTTTAGCTTTTTCTACTTCCTGCAAAAAATTCTCTGAAGATTGCTTGATACCACCCTGATGTACCTTATTAGCTAAATCCTCTTCTATAAAATTTCCATTAACTCTTAAGGCTACATAATTATTAGCTACAACTGTTTTAAACACTTGCCACACATCCTCAACCTCAGCAAATTTTTCTGAAGGTACTTCGGGAAATACATCTTTGGCACTCAAATAATCTCCTGGTCCTACTAAAATTTTATCCAGCTTATGAAGGATGCCATTTTTATGCAGAACATGAATACCTCCTAAGTCTTGCCAGAAGTAATGACCCATATTAAATCCCAAACCAATTACATCAACTATTTGTTTTCTTTCAGGGGATAAAATGTATGATTTTACCTCTTGCCAACAAGTAACCATATAACTTTTCAGCTTATTCATATTTTCCACAGGTCTGTAACTAAAGTCTGTTAGATGATAGGCATTAAGGTTTATAATTAGTTCCATCTTAGGAAAGTATATCAACAAAATGTAGCCAAAAGAATGACCTGTCATTAGGTAAAATACTTCTTCACCAACAAATCTGTAACAAAAACCCTGAAGATCAAAATGTTGCTTACCATCAAGGTCTCTATGATTAATTACAAAGGATTGATTACTACGCAAAACTTTCCCACTTAAAGGGCAAAATGCGTAAATATAACCTGTTTCTACCAAGCTCTGCTCATAACTATAATTGAAAAAGTGATATCCAGTTATGTTAAGTTTATCGTTTAATATTTCTGGGGAGTCATCAAAACTTTTAATTAGTATTTGCTCTAAGCTAAAGTTTTGATGTCTAAGTAGTGCTAAATATAGCATATAGAAACCATTATTTTCGAGATAATTTTTATCAGATTCACTCAATGAATCTAGAGTCATTACTTTATAGTTACTGTTGTTAGCAAAGCATTCTGCCACTTCTTCTAACTGTAGTTCTGTCGGATACCTCCAATCTTCTACCGTTGATATATCCTTTTGGTTCAAATCATCCCAAAGGTCTTGGTAAATCTTCCATTTTCCAGAACTTTTAGCACCTGGTGGTTGTTGAAAACATTTAATAGCTTCCCCTGCCAAACCTTTTTGGTATAATAATGAAACTATCTCATGATATGAATTGAAAAGCTCATTAGTTAGATTTAATTTGTGATATGTATTAAATACATCTTTACCCAATCCTTGCTGAACTAAAATTAATGCCAATTTGGCATAATTTTCTGGGCTTGCTGACTGACTTTGTAAACCCTCTTGGTATTGGATCAATGCTTTTAAAAATTGACCACACTGGGCGCAAAGCATCCCTAATTTAAATGATATATCTGCATTTGATGCCAGTCTTAGCATTTCCTGATAAGCATCTATGGCCAATCCTATCTTACCTTGTTGTTCTAATAATTCCCCAGCTCTACGAAACGTCGCAAGTGCTTCTTCTTCTTGCCCAATTTTAGTTAATGCCAATCCTAACAAATGATAGTAATGACCTGACGATGGGGTAATTTCCACAGCCCGACGATAGGAGGCTATCGCTTCCTCTAATTGATTCAATTTTACCAACAATTTACCTAACTGTTGATAAATTTCTGCATTTTCTGGCTTTAACTCACACGCCCGCCGATAAGCCTTAACCGCACTATCTACATCACCTTTTTTCTCTAACACCTTCCCCAGACTCAACCAACAATCGCCATTCTCAGGATCAATTTCCACTAACTTTTGATAAGATTCAATCTGTTGGGGGTTTAACTCGATGGCTCGTCGATATGCTAAAGCTGCTTGTTCTAAATCTAACTTAGCTTGCTGTTGTAGCGTTTCTGCTAAACTAAAGTGAATTTGCTCAGCATCAGGATTTAATTTGATAGCCTGACGATAGGCGTAGATCGCCTTCTCCAACTCCCCCAATTTGTTCAAACACTGTCCCAAAGCAGAATAACTACCAAAATGCTCATGCAAAGTCACCGCTTGACTCAATGCCGCCGCCGCTTCATCCCACTTTTGTAACTGTGATAAGGCTTCCCCTAAATAATGATAAGACCAACAAAAATTAGGTTTAAGTTCGATCGCCCGTCTTAAATTAATCACAGCCTCATCCCACCGCCGCAACTGACATAAAGCCTCACCCAAATGATAATAAGACCAAGATAAATCCGGCTTCACTTCGATAGCTCTTTGAAACTCCCCTACTGCTTTCTCTAGCCGACCCAATTTAACCAAAGTCTCACCCAAATAATGATGGGCCCATATCAAATCTGGGTCAAGAGCTATCGCCCGCCCCAGCTCACTCACCGCGCCCTCCAACTGACCATCTTTGTCCAATGCCAATCCTAAATGGTAATAAGGCCAAGGAGATGTGGGATTAAACTCAATTGCCTTTTGGAAAGAGATGATCGCCTTCCTTATTTGACCTGCTTCTAACAATTGGTTGCCTTGAGTGAAGTAGTCAGTCATAGAAATTAATAGAAATAATAGTTGTTTAACAGAACTCACACAGTAGCTACTTCAAACCCACTGGAAAAGCGAGCTTTTTTAGTGGGTATCAAGAAATTTTAGCTTTTATTTAGTTCAAGTGCACGGCGATAACAAGCACTAGCTTCATCGATGCGCCCAACTTTTGCTAAGGCATCCCCTAACTTGTTGTGCGACTCAGAAAACTCTGGGTTCAGTTCGATCGCCCTCCGGTAAGCCCCGATCGCCTCCTCTACCGCACCCTTGCTCATCAAAACATTCCCTAAACCGCAGTAACACAAAGAAGACTCAGGCCGAATCTCGATCGCCCTGCGGTAAGCATCGATCGCCCGATCCCACCGTTCTTGTTTTGCCAAAGCTTCGCCTGAGTAATACTCCGCCTCCCAAGAGTCGGAACTTCGATCAAGAACGCGACGGTATTGAGCGATCGCCCCATCTAACTGCCCTTGTTCTGCCAAAGCCTTACCTAGCTGCA
>ENA-OFCE01000818-OFCE01000818.1-metagenomes-genome-assembly--contig:-NODE-818-length-18459-cov-5.470224_pt1 | contig 18459 bp, 14 predicted proteins | sample MGYA00153388_OFCE01 | MGnify analysis MGYA00153388
CGGCGTCACCGGCCGAAGCGCTGAAGGCGCTCGGCGAGCAGCCCGAGATCGCCATGCTGTTCACCGACATCGTCATGCCCAACATGACGGGACGCCAACTCGCCGATCTGGCGCACGCGATGCGCAGCGACCTCAAGATCCTGTTCACCACCGGCTATACGCGGAACGCCGTCGTGCATAACGGCATGATCGATATCGGCGTCGCCTTCCTCGCCAAGCCCTATGGCATGGGTGATCTGGCGAGAAAGATCCGCGACGTGCTCGACGGCGGCGGCAACGAGCGCGCCGGCGGCCGCGAAGATGCGGATCGGCGCGCCGGCGAGAAACACGACGGTCAGTCCACCAGCTGCAATCATCAGCGCGGTACCGAGATCGGGTTGCGTGAGGACGAGCACGAACGGGAGAACGATCGCGACGGCGGCGGGCCACAGCGCGTTGAGCCCGCGTGTCTCGCCCGCGGGTAGCTGATCGTAGAATTTGGCGAGCGCGATCACGATCGCCAGCTTCATCAATTCGGATGGTTGCAGCCGGATGATACCGGTATCGAGCCATCGCCGACTGCCGCCGCCGACTGCGCCGAGCAATTCGACCGCGACGAGCAGAACGAGCACGACCACGAACGAGGGCCATGCGGCGTCGCGCCAAATACGCTCGGGCACGCGCGACATGACCAGCGCCAGCGCAAAGAAAACGGCAAACTTTGTCCCTTGCGAGAATGCCCAGGGACGCAGATTGCCGCCCGCCGCCGAGTAAAGCACCACGAGCCCGAAGCCGGCGATCGCGAGGACGAGGAATATGACGCGCCACGGCAGGCTGCGAAGCGGGGCCGGGACAATGCCCGGCTGCGCGCTCATCGCGCAAAATCCCAAGCCGCGCTCATCGCGCCACCTGCATCGTCTGCACACCAGCAACCCCACCCTTGACGGTTTGCCCGCGACACGACGGCCGGCAAAAGAACTCGGCGCCCGACAGGTCGGCCACGGTGCCGATGTCCTTGTCACCCCGGCCCGACAGATTCACCAGCAGGTGCTGGTCGGGCCGCATCGTCGCGGCCAGCTTCATGGCGTGGGCGACGGCATGGCTGGATTCGAGTGCGGGGATGATGCCTTCGGTGCGGCACAGGTGGTGGAAGGCCTTGATCGCCTCGTCGTCGGTGATGGTGGCGTACTCGGCGCGGCCGATGTCCTTCAGGTACGCATGTTCGGGGCCGACGCCGGGGTAGTCGAGGCCGGCCGAGATCGAATGGGTTTCGGTGATCTGGCCGTTGGCGTCCTGCAGCAGGTAGGTGCGGTTGCCGTGCAGCACGCCCGGTGTGCCGGCGCTCAACGAAGCGGCGTGGCGGCCGGAGCCCAGGCCCATGCCCGCGGCTTCGACACCGATCAACCGCGTGCCGGCATGGTCGATGTAGGGGTAGAACATGCCCATCGCGTTGCTGCCACCACCCACGCAGGCGATCACGGCGTCGGGTTGGCGGCCGATCATCTGCGGCATCTGCACCAGACATTCATCGCCGATCACGCGCTGGAAATCGCGCACCATCATCGGATACGGGTGCGGGCCAGCCACGGTGCCGATGATGTAGAAGGTGTTTTCAACGTTGGCCACCCAGTCGCGCAGCGCTTCGTTGAGCGCGTCTTTCAGGGTTCGCGAGCCGCTGTCGACGGGCACCACGGTCGCACCCAACAGTTTCATGCGGTAGACGTTGGGCGACTGCCGCAGCACGTCCTCGCTGCCCATGTAGACGACGCACTCCAGGCCGTAACGCGCGCAGATCGTCGCGGTGGCCACACCGTGCTGGCCGGCGCCGGTTTCGGCAATCACGCGCGGCTTGCCCATGCGCCGGGCCAGCATCGCCTGTCCGATCGTGTTGTTGATCTTGTGCGCACCGGTGTGGTTCAGGTCTTCGCGCTTCAGGTGGATCTGCGCTCCACCCAGTTCGCGACTGATGCGCGCTGCGTGGTAGATCGGACTGGGCCGGCCGACGAAGTGGGCCAGTTCCGAGCGGTACTCGGCCATGAAGGCCGGATCGTTCTGGACCTCGGCATAAGCCTGCTTCAGTTCATCGAGCGCATGAATCAGCGTCTCGGCGACGAAGGTGCCGCCGTACGGCCCGAAATGACCGCTCGGGTCGGGTTGCTGGTAGTTCGACATGAAGGTCTGGTCTCATCAGATGGAGGTCTCGGCGCTTCGGGCATCGGCCTCGCGCACCGCCTGGCAAAAGCTCCGGATCGCCGCGGCATCCTTGATGCCTTTGGCTGATTCCACGCCGGAACTGACGTCAACGGCCCAAGGCCGGACTCGAAGGATGCCTTCGACCACATTTCCGGCATGCAACCCACCAGACAAAACGAGGTGACGGTGCACGTTGGCAGGTATCAGGGACCAATCGAAAACCTTTCCGCCACCACCGAAGCCCTCCACGTGGGCGTCCAGCAACAAAGCTTGCGCGTCAGCAAATTGAGCCGCGAAGTCTAGCAAATCAAACCCGGCGGCGATGCGTGCCGCGCGCAGGAACGGCCTGCGGTGGCGCCTGCAATCGGCGGCCGTCTCGTCGCCATGAAACTGCAGCAACAGCTGCGGAATCTCGCGCACCGCAGCGTCGACGTCGGCCGGTGACGCGTTGACGAACAAGCCGACCGGCGCCATGAAGGCAGGCAGTCTCAGTGCCAGTTCAACTGCCTTGGCGAGCGTGACGTGGCGCGGGCTGCGCTCGTAGAAAACGAGGCCGATCGCATCGACGCCGGCCTCCGCTGCCGCCTCGAGGTCCTGCGCGCGCGTGATGCCGCAAACCTTGACGCGCGTGCGTGCATTCAAGTCCGACACGCAGTCGCCCCGACCACCAGTTCAGGGCAGCCAATCCTTTGACGGTACGTGCTCGGGAATTGCATGGGTTGGATCGTAGTACGGCCCAACGAAGTACAACCCGTCGGGGGCAAAAGTCGGCGCTGCCTGCCGGCGATCACGCGAATGAAGCACCTGCTCGAGCCACTCGGCATCGCGCCCGCCCGCCCCGACCGCGACCAGGCAACCCATGATGTTGCGCACCATGTGGTGCAGAAAGGCACTGGCGTCGAATTCGAACCGCCAATAGGCGCCGCGCTGGTGGATGTGGATCGACCGCAGCGTCTTGACGGGCGACAACGCCTGGCACTCGGCCGAACGGAAGGCGCTGAAGTCGTGCTCGCCGATGAGGGCGAGCGCGGCCGCCTGCATCGGTTCGAGGTGAAGCTCGCGGAACGTCCATCCGGCAACGCCAGACTCGATCGCCGGGCGCACCCTCGATTCGAGCAGCACGTAGACGTAACGCCGGCCGACCGCACTGTAGCGCGCGTGAAAACGGTCGGGCATGGGTTGGCACCACTGCACCGCGATGTCGGATGGCAGGTAGCGGTTGGTGCCGCGCATCCAGGATTCCGGTTCGCGTTGCACGGGCGGGTCCAGATGGACGACTTGGTTCAACGCATGCACGCCCGCGTCGGTGCGGCCAGCGCACAGGGTGCGGATCGGCGCCGCAGCGAACGTCGACAGCGCGAGTTCGAGGCGGTCCTGGACGGTGTTGCCGTGGGCCTGGCTTTGCCAGCCGTGGTAGCTCGCGCCGCGATAGCTCAGACCGAGAACCACCCTGCCCCGCCCGCCAATCGGCGGTTGCACGCGAGGCGGCGCGCTGGCCGCGTCAGGCCAGTTCGTCAAGCATGACCTGCGCTTTGGCCTTGAGGGCTCCACCGGCCTTGGCGACGACTTCCTGCAGCAGGTCGCGAGCTCCTTCCATGTCGCCGATCTGACGGAATTCCTCGGCCAGTTCGAGCTTGCGCTCGAACGGGTCGACGCTGCCGTCGTCATCGATCAGCGGCAGATCGGTGTCGCCGAAGTTGGTGGATTCCGGCAGATCGGCTACTTTCCCGGCGGTGGCAGGAACGTCCAGGTCGAGCGAGATGCCGGACAGGTCGAATTCAAGCGGCTGCGCAGCCGGGCGCGAGGCCGGCTCCTCGGCACGTGGCAGGCTCAGCTCCGGTGTCGAAAAGTCGAGCGTCATCGCCCCGTTGTCGATGGCTTCCCGGGGCGCGAAGGCCTGCGTGGCCTCCAGCGGCGACGGTGCGGTGTTGATCACGGTGTCGGCGTGCCCGATGTCCAGATCCAGGTCCAGATCGAGGTCCGTGCCGCGACCAGGCGTCGCGTCGGCATGAACCGCGAGCTGCGGCTCTTCGAAGCGCGAAGTGGCTGGGAAGATGGACTGCGGCATGGTGCTCGCCCCGAGCGATCCGCGCAGTTCGCCGGCATCGGACTTGTCGACGGGTATTCCGCCGGGCGCGTAGAGCGCATTGTCCGGATCGATTTGCGATCCGAGTTCCTGCGCGCGTGCCCAATCCTCGCCTTCACCATGCGTCAGCGTGCGGAGCTGTATCGCCAGCAGTTCGAAGCCCTTGGTGTCGCGACGCTTGGCGTACACCTCGAGCAATTTGGTGCGGATCGTCATGCGCTCGGGATTGCTGCGCATCGCCTCCTTGAGAATTTCTTCGGCCTGCAGGTCGCGACCGTAGGCAAGGTACACATCGGCCTCGGCGACCGGATCGACATCGCCGATCGCATCGAGCTGACTGAGTGAATAACTCATCGAGGACGACGAGGCACCACCGACCTCGCGCGTGTCGATGCGCTGGCCACCGCTGGCCCCGAAGAATGAGTCGGGCTGCAAACGGCTTTCGAGGAACGAGGTCTCGCCGCTTTCCTTGCGGCCACGTTTGACGTAACGATAGATGCCGAAACCTGCCAGCAAGGCCACCAGCCCGGCACCCAGCCCGAGCGCCAGCGGATTGTCGTCCAGCAGCGCCGAGACGACCCCCCTCTCGGGAGTTTGCAGTGCCACCGGGACGCTCGCTGCGTTGTCTGCAATTGCCGCAGCGGAGGCGGGCGCGGACGGCGCGCCCGATTCAGACACGGTTGCGATCGGCACCACCAACGAGGACGTTGCCTCGGGCGCCGATGCCGACACCGGGGCCAGCGCGGGCGACTCCTTGACGGCCGCCGTCGCGCCGGACAATTTCTTCAGTTCGTCGACGTTTTTGGACAACTCGGCAACACGCGTGTCGACATCTTTTCTCTCGCGCTCTTTGGAAATCAGGGTGTCCGGCGCGGTCGAATTGGCGGCCACCTCGCCTTTGCTCAGCGTCAGCTTGTCGGGCGCTGGCATGGCCGACTGCTTGCGGTCGTCCACGGCGGCCTCGACCTTGCCGCTGGCCTGACGGGCATTGCCCTCGGCGCGCGCCTCGGGCACGGCGCCGGCCAACCGTTGGCGGAAGGCGCCGAAATCTGCACTTTGGGCCTGGATGACTTGCTTCGCTTCGGACACCGACACGCTTTTTGCCGTGTCGGCCGACGGCACAGCCAGAACCACACCGGAACGCAGCCGGTTCATGTTTTGTTCAACGAAGGCCTGCGGATTGGCGCGGTAAAGCGAGACCAGCATCTGGTCGAGCGAGACGCCCGGGCGCTGCGTGCGCGAGGCGATTCGCGACAGGCTGTCGCCGGACTTCACGCGGTATTCATCGGCGCCCGGCTCGGCATCCCTCGCTGCCAATCGGGGCTCGACGGGCGCTGCCGGCTCCGGCATCGGTGCTTTCGCCACGACCGGGGGACGGCTGGGCTTGGCCGTCGCGGCCGCCAGTTCGGAAGGCGTCGGCGGGGGGGCCGGCGGAGCGGCCGACATGACAGGCGCGGTGATGGGTGGTGGGGCAACCGCCACCGGTGGTGACGTCGCCGCAGCTGCCGAGGCGATCGCGGCAGCCGCTGCCGGGCTGCGCACGCTCGTCGGTGGATCAAACAGCAGCGTGTACTCCCGCACCAAACGCCCGGTCGACCAAGTCAGCTCGAGGATGACGTCGACAAAAGGCTCCTGCACCGCCCGATCGCTGCTGATGCGCAGAAACTGCCGACCGTCGGAACGTTTTTGGATGACCGCGCTGCTGCCGGGAAGGACCGGGTTGTAGTCGACCCCGGCCGCCCGATAAGCCTCGGGAGGCGCGATCCGGATGCGCAGCGAGGATGCTTCTTCCGGGGTCAGGCTGGTGACGTCGATTTCGGCTCGTATCGACTCACCCAGCGCCGATTGCACCGTCAGACGCCCGAGCCCGAGAGCCCAGCTGTCGGACGCCACCAGGACCAGAGCGGCGCACGCCACACCGGTCAGGGCGAACCGCCCGGAGAACTTCGAGTTTCGTTTCAAGGCGTCTCCCTATCGATCACACGGCCACTCAGGCGGGCTTGCTTTACCGAACCCGTCGTTCGCAACAGGCCAGTGCAGGCGCGTTGAAAGCAACGATAATTTACATAAATATTAAACAAATTCAGTGAGATAGCGCTCGAATCTCATTCATCGCTTTAATTGTCGACGATCAAGCCTCGATCAGAATCCGCAACATGCGTCGCAAGGGTTCTGCCGCTCCCCACAGCAATTGATCACCGATCGTGAAGGCGCCGAGGTATTGCGGTCCCATCGCCATCTTGCGCAAACGGCCGACCGGAATCGTCAAGGTGCCGCTCACGGCGACCGGCGTGAGATCCTGAATACTGGCCTCGCGTGTGTTGGGCACCACCTTCACCCAGTCGTTGTCATTGGCGATCAATTGCTCTAGGTCGGATATCGGCACATCGCGCGTCAGCTTGAACATCAGCGCCTGGCTGTGGCATCGCATGGCACCGACGCGCACGCAAAAGCCGTCAACAGCGACGGCGGCCGGCCCGGAGCCAGAGCCGTGGCCCAGGATCTTGTTGGTTTCAGCGCCGCCCTTCCATTCTTCCCGACTCATGCCGTTGCCCAGATCCTTGTCGATCCAGGGAATCAGGCTGCCACCAAGCGGCACACCGAAATGCGTCGTTTCTGACTCCGTCAGGGCGCGTTGCTTGTTCGTCAGCCGCCGGTCGATGTCCAGAATCGCGCTCTTCGGGTCGTCCAGCAGCGCCCGCACCTCAGCGTTCAGCGTGCCGAACTGGGTCAGCAACTCGCGCATGTGCTGAGCGCCACCGCCAGACGCCGCTTGGTAGGTCATCGTGCTCATCCACTCGACCAGCCCGGCCTTGTACAAGGCGCCGACGCCCATCAGCATGCAGCTGACCGTGCAGTTGCCACCGATCCAGTTGCGACCGCCGCGCGCCAGCGACTGCTGAATCACTGGCAGGTTCACCGGGTCGAGCACGATCACGGCGTCATCGTGCAGTCGAAGCGTGGACGCGGCATCAATCCAGTGCCCGTTCCAGCCGGTGCCACGCAGCCTGGGAAACACCTCGGATGTGTAGTCGCCACCCTGGGCCGTAACGATCACATCGCAGCGCCGCAGCGCCTCGATGTCGTAGGCGTCCTTCAAGCGGGTTTCGTTTTTCGCCAGCGCGGGGGCAGCACCCCCGGCATTGCTGGTGCTGAAAAACACCGGCTCGATGTGGGCGAAATCGCCTTCGGCCTGCATGCGTTCCAGCAACACGGAGCCCACCATGCCACGCCAGCCGACCAGTCCAGTGATGTTCATCGTCGTCGCATTGAGAAAGTTATGGGAAACCTCTGATTGCCCGGCTCGAATCGCCGTCGGGAAGGGACCAGAAGAACCAGCAGCACCTAGGGCTGCAATGGAGCCATTCTTGGAGGCGCTGTCATGGCAGACACCACCGCATCGCCCATCTGATGCGTGCCGACCCGGGTCGTGCCGGGGGACCAGATGTCTGCCGTGCGCATGCCTGAGGCGAGCACCTGCTGCACCGCAGACTCGATCCGGTCGGCGGCGGCGGGTTGGTTCAGCGAATATCGAAGCATCATCCCGACGGACAGAATTGTAGCCAGCGGATTAGCAAGATCCTTGCCGGCGATGTCCGGCGCGCTGCCATGGCTGGGCTCGTACAGGCCCTGTCCTGCAGCATTGAGCGAAGCCGACGGCAGCATGCCGATCGACCCGGTCAGCATGGCCGCTTCGTCGGACAGGATGTCGCCGAACATGTTGCCGGTCACGATGACGTCAAACTGCTTCGGCGCTTTCACCAGTTGCATGGCGGCGTTGTCCACATACATGTGATCGAGCTTCACGTCGGGGTACTGCGCATGCACTTCGGTGACGACGTCCTTCCAAAACTGGAAGGTCTCAAGCACGTTGGCCTTGTCGACGCTGGTGAGCCGCTTGGCGCGCTGGCGCGCGGCCTTGAACGCCACGTGCGCAATGCGCTCGATCTCGGGACGGCTGTAGCGCATCGTGTCGTACGCCTCTTCCGCACCGGCAAAGGCACCGTCCGGGGCGCTGCGGCGTCCGCGCGGCTGGCCGAAATAGATATCTCCCGTCAGCTCTCGAATGATCAGGATGTCAAGCCCCGCCACCAGCTCGGGCTTCAGGCTCGAAGCATGCGTCAGTTGTTCGTAGCAGATGGCCGGGCGGAAATTGGCGAACAAGCCCAGGTGCTTGCGCAGCCCCAGGATCGCCTGCTCGGGGCGCAGCGCACGCTCGAGCGTGTCGTACTTCCAGTCACCCACCGCGCCGAACAACACAGCATCGGCCGCCCGCGCGAGTTGCAGCGTCGGGTCGGGCAGCGGATGGCCGTGCGCGTCGAACGCCACGCCGCCCACCAACGCCTGTTCCGTTTCGAACCGAAGATCCAGGCACTGCAGCACGCGCAACGCCTGCGCCATGATTTCAGGGCCGATGCCGTCGCCGGACAGGATTGCAATTTTCACGTTTCACTTCCTCGTCGCTGGTCGATGCGGCTCGCACACGGCCGGTTGGCAGCACCCGTCCCGAAGTTCAATTCGGAAAGCCAAATCAGGATCACAAGCGATGCGCGAGCCACGGCTTGCGCAGCAGGCGCTCGGCTTCAAAGGCACGGATCTTTTCGGCGTGACGCAACGTGAGCGCGACGTCGTCGTAACCGCCCAGCAGGCAAAACTTGCGAAACGGCTCGACTTCGAACGGCAATGCGACGCCGTCCGGACGTATGACGACCTGGCGTTCCAGATCGACACTCAGTTCGAAGCCAGGGAAGGCGGCAACTTCGTCGAACAGTCTGGCAACTTCGCCCTCGGGCAGAGCGACCGGCAGCAAGCCGTTCTTGAAACAGTTGTTGTAAAAAATGTCGGCATAGCTCGGCGCGATCAGCACCCGAAAACCGTATTGATCGATCGCCCAAGGTGCGTGCTCACGCGAGGATCCGCAGCCGAAATTCTTGCGCGCCAGCAACACCGATGCGTCCCGATAGCGAGGCTGATTCAGCACGAAGTCCGGGTTCGGCCGGCGTGTGCTCGGGTCCTGACCGGGAAAGCCGGGGTCGAGGTAGCGCCATTCGTCGAACAGGTTGATCCCGAAGCCGGTTTTCTTGATCGACTTCAGAAACTGCTTCGGAATGATCGCGTCGGTGTCTACATTTTCGCGGTCTATCGGCGCCACCAGGCCGCGGTGCACATGAAAGGCTTGCATCGTCGTCGTCACTTCGACTTCGACACGTCTTCGATCTTCGCGCCGGCTTTCTGAATGTCCTTGCCCATGCCGTTGATGGTGTTGCAACCCGCCAGGCCCGCCAGCATGAAGGCCAGGACGATCAATTGGTTTTTGCTCATTTTCAATGCCTCAGGCGATCCGGCGGACGTCGACAAAATGACCTTCGATGGCAGCCGCTGCCGCCATCGCCGGGCTGACGAGGTGGGTGCGGCCACCCGCACCCTGGCGGCCCTCGAAGTTTCGATTCGAGGTGGACGCACAGCGCTCGCCCGGCTCCAACCGGTCGGCGTTCATCGCCAGGCACATCGAGCATCCCGGCTCGCGCCATTCGAATCCCGCGGCTTTGAAGACCAGGTCCAGGCCTTCCAGTTCGGCCTGGCGTTTGACCAGTCCCGAGCCGGGCACGACCATCGCCAGCCGGACGTTGGAGGCAACCCGCGCGCCAAGTCGCCGGACCACGGCCGCCGCTTCACGCAGATCCTCGATGCGCGAGTTGGTGCACGAGCCGATGAACACCTTGTCGATGACGATGTCGGTGATGGGCTTGTTGGGCTCGAGCGCCATGTAGTTCAGCGCCCGCTCCATCGCACCCCGCTTGTTGGGGTCTTTTTCGCGCTCGGGGTCCGGCACGCGTTCGTCGATGGCGAGCACCATTTCGGGCGACGTGCCCCACGTCACTTGCGGGCCGATTGACGTTGCATCGAGTTCGACCACGGTGTCCCAATGCGCATCGGCGTCGGACTGCAGCGTGCGCCAGTGCGACACGGCCTGGTCCCATTTCACGCCGCCGACGAAGCTCCCGGTCGCGGCATCCGTGCCCGGCGTGAAGGCGCGGCCTTTCACGTAGGCGATGGTCTTCTCGTCCACCGCCACCAGCCCTGCGCGGGCACCGGCCTCGATGGCCATGTTGCACACCGTCATGCGGCCTTCCATGCTCAGCGCGCGAATGGCGGCGCCACCGAATTCGATGGTGTAGCCGGTGCCACCGGCCGTGCCGATGCGCCCGATGATGGCCAGCACGACATCCTTGGCAGTCACCCCGCGGCCGAGCAGGCCTTCGACGCGGACCAGCAGGTTCCTGGCCTTCCTGGCCAGCAGCGTCTGCGTGGCCATCACATGCTCGACCTCGCTGGTGCCGATGCCGTGGGCCAGCGCGCCGAAGGCGCCGTGCGTGCTGGTGTGCGAATCGCCGCAGACGACCGTCATGCCCGGCAAGATCGCGCCGTTCTCCGGCCCGATGACGTGCACGATGCCCTGGCGCTTGTCGAGGAAAGGAAAGTACGCCGCCGCACCGAAGGCCCGGATGTTGGCGTCCAGTGTCGTGATCTGCAGCTTGCTGATGGGGTCGGCAATGCCGTCGTAGCCGTCGGCCCAACCAGTGGTGGGCGTGTTGTGGTCGGCGGTGGCGACGATGGAACTGACGCGCCAGACCTTGCGCCCGGCCAGTCGCAGGCCCTCGAAGGCCTGCGGGCTGGTGACTTCGTGCACCAAGTGGCGGTCGATGTACAGAACGGCGGTGCCGTCGTCTTCGGTGTGGACGACGTGCTCGTCCCACAGCTTGTCGTAGAGGGTGCGTGCGTTCATCCAATCATTTTCGCGCACAACGCGACTGGCGCTTCAACCGAGTGCGGCAATCACCTCCACAGGCGCCTGCACGAGCTCGATCAACACGCCTTCACCGCACAGCGGGAACTCGTCGCTGCCCTTGGGGTGGATGAAACAGATGTCGTGCCCCGTCGCCCCCTTGCGGATGCCACCCGGGGCGAAGCGCACGCCCTGGGCCGTCAGCCAAGCCACGGCCTGCGGCAGGTCGTCGACCCACAGACCGATGTGGTTCAGCGGCGTGGCGTGCACGGCGGGCTTTTTTTCCGGGTCCACCGGCTGCATCAAGTCGAACTCCACCGCGTGCGGCCCCACGCCCAGAGTGCAGACGTCCTCGTCGACGTTCTCGCGCTCGCTGACGAAGGTGGAGCTGACGTTCAGCCCGAACATGTCCACCCACAAGCGGCGCAGACGTTGCTTGTCCAGCCCGCCGATGGCCACCTGCTGCAGGCCGAGGATGCGGAAGGGCTTGGTCTGGGTTGTGTTCATGTCGCGAATTCCAGGATCGGTTGGTCCACGGCCAGGCTTTCGCCCTTGGAGGCCAGCAGCTGGGCCACGGTGCCGTCGCGCGCGGCGACGAGGATGTTCTCCATCTTCATCGCCTCGATCACGGCCAGCCGCTGCCCGGCCTGCACGACCTGGCCGGGCTGGACGGCCACGTCCACCAGCAGCCCGGGCATGGGTGACAGCAGGAATCGGCTCATGTCTGCGGGCGCCTTGAAGGGCATCACGCGCAGCAGTTCGGCGGCGCGCGCGCTCATCACCTGGGCGTCGATGCGCAGGCCGTTGTGCTCGACGCGCAACCACAGGCCGTGGCGCTCGGCCTGCGCCGTGAACGGGTGGCCGTTGCAGCAGCCCTGGGCACGGATGCCGCCGAACTTCCAGTCGTGGCTGATGGCGTAGGGCCGTCCGTTGACGGTGACGGTGACGGTGATGGCGACGTTGACGGCGTTGTCAACCGCGATGCCCACCGGCACGTGGGTGTGCAGGCCCCTTTCCCCCTTGATCACGACAACGAAATCGCGCGCGATGGACACGCGGTGCCCTGCCAGCTGGCCGCTGATGCCTGCCGCGCGTTCCAGGTAGCGGCGGTAGGCGGCGGCTGCCAGGGCCACCAGGAAGTCGGGGTCCTCGTGCGCCACGTCTTCGGCGCGAAAGCCCGCTGCGTAGTGCTCGGCGATGAAGCCCGTGTTGAAGTCGCCCGAAACGAACTTGGGATGCGCCAGCAACGCAGCCTGGAACGGAATGTTGCTGGACACGCCGCGGATGACGAAGCCGTTCAGCGCCTCGCGCATGCGGGCAATGGCGTCATTTCGATCAGCGCCGTGCACGATTAGCTTGGCGATCATCGAGTCGTAGTGCATCGGGATCTCGCCGCCCTCCGCCACACCCGTGTCCACGCGCACGCCACCGCCCACGGGCACCGGCATCGCCGCTTCCATGGTTTGCGCTGGCGGCAAGTAGCGCACCAGCCGGCCGGTGGAAGGCAGGAAGCCGCGGAACGGGTCTTCGGCGTTGATGCGGCATTCGATGGCCCAGCCCTGACGCGGGATCTGGTCCTGCGTGAAGGGCAGCGGCTCGCCGGCGGCGACGCGGATCATCATCTCTACCAAGTCAATGCCGGTGATGCACTCGGTCACGGGGTGCTCGACCTGCAGCCGCGTGTTCATCTCCAGGAAGTAGAAGCTCTGATCCTTGCCCACCACGAACTCGACCGTGCCCGCGCTCTGGTATTGCACCGCCTTGGCGAGCGCCACCGCTTGCGCGCCCATGGCCTGGCGCGTGGCATCGGTGATGAAGGGCGACGGCGCCTCTTCGATGACCTTCTGGTGGCGGCGTTGGATGGAGCATTCGCGCTCGTGCAGGTAGACGACATGGCCGTGCGCGTCGCCCAGCACCTGGATCTCGATGTGGCGCGGCTGCTCGATGAATTTCTCGATGAAGATGCGGTCGTCGCCGAAGCTGGCCAGGGCCTCGTTGCGGCAGGTGGTGAAGCCCTCCAGCGCTTCACGGTCGTCGAAGGCCACGCGCAGGCCCTTGCCGCCGCCGCCGGCGCTGGCCTTGATCATTACCGGGTAGCCGACATCGCGTGCTATTTCCACGGCACGCTCGGCGCTCTCGATGGCTTCGTTCCAGCCCGGAATGGTGCTGACCTCCGCCGCCTTGGCCAGTTTCTTCGACGCGATCTTGTCGCCCATGGCGGCGATGCTGTGGTGCTTGGGGCCGATGAAGACGATGCCTTCTTCCTCGACACGGCGCGCGAAGCCCTCGTTTTCCGACAAGAAGCCATAGCCCGGATGCACGGCCTGCGCGCCGGTGGCCTTGCAGGCGTCGATGATCTTCTGCGCCACGAGATAGCTCTCGCGGCTGGGCGCCGGGCCGATAAACACGGCCTCATCGGCCAGCCCGACATGCCGCGCGTCGCGGTCGGCGTCGGAATACACGGCCACCGTGGCGATGCCCATGCGACGGGCGGTCTTGATGACGCGGCAGGCAATCTCGCCACGGTTGGCGATCAGGATCTTGGTGAACATCAAGTCACTCCGTCAGGTTGAGGTAGCCCAGGAGCGTGTCAGGGCTTGGGCAGCGCGGCTTCGTTGTCGATGCTCAACGGCGGCAGGGCCTCGGCAGGCAGGTGACCGAAAACCCGGCCGAGGAAAACCAGCTCGCTCTGCAAGGCCCGCACAATGTTCGGGCCCTGGCGGAAGCCGTGGCCCTCGCCGGCAAATTCGAGGTAAGCCACCGGGCAGCCGGCGTCGCGCGCTGCGGCCACGATGTCGCGGCTTTGCTGAGGCGGCACAGCGCGGTCGTCGCTGCCCTGGAAGGTGATCAGCGCGGCCCGGCACTGCGCCATGTGTTGCACCGGGCTGCGCGCGCGGTAGATCGCTTGCCCGCCCGGCAGCGGCGCTACCAGGCTGTCGAGGTAGCGCGATTCGAACTTGTGGGTGTCCGTCGCCAGGGTTTCCAGGTCGGCCACGCCGTAGTAGTTGATGCCGGCCGCGAACCGCCGCGTGAAGGCCAGCGCCGACAACACCGTGAAGCCGCCGGCGCTGCCGCCGCGGATGGCCACCCGCGCGCCGTCGACTTGGCCGGTGGCGGCCAGGTGGTCGACCGCGGCCACGGCATCCTGCAAGTCGACCACGCCCCACTGGCCCCGCAAGCGCTCGCGGTAAGCGCGGCCGTAGCCGCTGGAGCCGCCGTAGTTGACATCGACCACCGCGAAGCCGCGGCTGGTCCAGAACTGCACGCCCACTTTGAAGGCCGGCCCGGCATGGGAGGTGGGGCCGCCGTGCAGCATGACTACCAGCGGTGGCGCTTCGCCGTCGGCCGGCCGGAGCCCGGGGTGTTGCGGCGGGTAGAACCAGGCATGGGCCGTGCAGGGTTCACCGCCAGGCCCCGGCGCAGTGGCGAACTCGATCGCCTGTGCTGCCGAGACAAAAGCCGCCGGCAACGGCGCTTCGCCCGCGGCGCGCACCACCTGGTGGCGGCCGCTGCGCAGGTCGATGGTGATGAGGGCCGGCAGGCTATCGGCCGGCGCCGCCACGGTGAAGGCGGTGTGTGCATCGAGCAGTCCGACCGAGCCGAAGCCCACGAAGGGCAGCGGCAAGACGGTGGTCTGCCTGCTGGCCAGGTCGAGCAGGCAAAGCGAGTCGACGGTGCCGCGGCTCACCCGCAGCAGGGCGCGTCCATCGCCGATCAGTGCATAACTCTGCTGGCCCAGGTTCCACAGCGGGCCGCCGATTTCGGCATCGGCGAAGGTGGTCATGGCCTCGGTGCGGCCACCGCCGGGCTGCGGCGTCCAGCGGTACAGGTTGGACCAGCCGCTGCGATCGGACAGAAAGTAGAGCGCGCCGTCGTCGCCCCACTGCGGCTCGGCCACCGATTCACCGGGGCCGCCGGCCACGGGCTGCAGATCGGTCAGCACAGCTTCACCCGCGGTGTCGAGGCGGCCTGCCAGCAAGCGGGTGTCGTCCCAGGGCATGGCCGGGTGGTCCCAGGCGACGAACGCAAGCCGCCGTCCAGTGCTGTCTCGGCGCGGCCAGGCCACGAAGTCGCTGGAGCCAAACAGCACGCGGCCCTCGTCTTCCGGCCGGTCCAAGTCAAGCAGGACGACGGTGTTATGAGCCTCGCCGCCGCCGCGGTGGTCTTCACGTACGCACACCAGCGTGCGGCCGTCGGCACCGGCATGGCCGTCGGCATAACGGCAGCCGGGCGGCGTGAGCAGCCGTTCGCTGCCATCGGCCGACCGCATCCGCATGCGTTGGTCGGCAAACGCGCTGTAGACCAGCCGGTCGCCCACGGCCACCCAGGGCGTGCCGCCGTACTCATGCACCCGGCTGCGCAGGTTGACGTCGGCCCCAAGCACGTCGGCTGCGAAGCCTTGCGCACCCTGTGCCACCAGCACGCTGCGGCCCTGCTCGGCGGGGCGTCCCTCGATCCAGTGCAGCCGGCCCTGCGCCACCCCGGCATAGGCCAGCGAGACGGCGCCCACGGCGGCCCGTTCGGCGCTCAGCGGCGACGGCCAGGCGCCGCAGCGCAACGCTTGGCGGTGGCCTTTGGGCGCTGCTTCGCTGCGGCCTTCAGACATGGGCGACGGCCAGCTCATCTAGGTCGACTGGGCTTCCAGCACCTCGGCGGCCTGTTTGATTGTCCAGACACAACAGGCGACGAACATCTGCCGGAATCGTGATCTGGCCCTTGCTGGTAAGCGTCGCTGTAGTCATCGGTACGTCCTGGAAATTTCCTAGCTCCGGTGCAAAGATAAGCGCATCACGAGCACGGCGCCGGTTGCGCTGGCCTTCACAGCGGAATGTTGCCGTGCTTGCGCCACGGGTTCTCGAGCTTCTTGTCTCGCAGCATCGCCAGACTTCGGCAGATACGCTTGCGCGTTTCGTGCGGCTGAATGACGTCGTCGATGAAGCCACGCGCGCCGGCCACGAAGGGGTTGGCGAAGCGCGCCTTGTACTCGGCCTCGCGGCGGCTGAGCTTGGCCGGGTCGGTCTTGTCCTCGCGGAAGATGATCTCCACCGCGCCCTTCGCACCCATCACCGCAATCTCGGCATTCGGCCAGGCGAAGTTGACATCGCCGCGCAGGTGCTTGCTGCTCATCACGTCATACGCGCCGCCGTAAGCCTTGCGCGTGATGACGGTAACTTTGGGCACCGTGCATTCGGCGTAGGCATACAGCAGCTTGGCGCCGTGCTTGATGATGCCGCCGTATTCCTGCGCCGTGCCGGGCATGAACCCGGGCACATCGACGAAGGTGAGCACGGGGATGTTGAAGGCGTCGCAGAAGCGCACGAATCGCGCCGCCTTGATGCTGCTCTTGATGTCCAGGCAGCCGGCCAGCACCATGGGGTTGTTCGCGACGATGCCCACGGGGTGGCCGTCCATGCGGCCGAAACCGACGACGATGTTGCGTGCGTAGTCGCGCTGCAGCTCGAAGAAGTCGCCGTCGTCGACCACCTTGTAGATCAGCTCCTTGATGTCGTAGGGCTTGTTCGGGTGGTCGGGCACCAGCGTGTTCAGCGACTGGTCCAGCCGGTCGGCGGCGTCGCCGCTGGGCCGCACGGGCGGCTTTTCGCGGTTGTTCAGCGGCAGGTAGTTGAAGAAGCGCCGCGTCATGAGCAGCGCTTCCACGTCATTGTCGAAGGCCAGGTCGGCCACACCGCTCTTGCTGGTGTGCGATGCGGCGCCGCCCAGTTCCTCGGCCGTCACCTCTTCATGCGTCACGGTTTTGACCACCTCAGGACCGGTGACGAACATGTAGGAGCTGTCCTTGACCATGAAGATGAAGTCGGTCATGGCCGGCGAGTACACGGCGCCGCCCGCACACGGACCCATGATCAGGCTGAGCTGCGGCACCACGCCGCTGGCCAGCACGTTGCGCTGGAAGACGTCGGCGTAACCGCCGAGCGAGGCCACGCCCTCCTGAATACGCGCTCCGCCGCTGTCGTTGATGCCGATGATCGGCGCGCCCACCTTCATTGCCTGGTCCATCACCTTGCAGATCTTCTCGGCGTGCGCTTCTGACAGCGCGCCGCCGAAGACGGTGAAGTCCTGGCTGAAGACGAAGACCAGGCGGCCGTTGATCATGCCGTAGCCGGTGACGACACCGTCGCCGGGGATCCTGTTGTCCTGCATGCCGAAATCGTTGCAACGGTGCTCGACGAACATGTCCCACTCTTCGAAGCTGCCTTCGTCCAGCAGCAGTTCAATGCGCTCGCGGGCACTGAGCTTGCCTCGGGCGTGTTGGGCATCGATGCGTCGTTGGCCGCCGCCCAGGCGCGCGGCGGCGCGCTTGCTTTCCAGTTGTTCAATGATGTCGTGCATGTCGTGGTGTCCCCGGTCAATTCATCAGGTCCAGCAAGCGCCGTGCTGCCACCGAGGCCGGCAGCGCGCCGCCGCGGACCTCGGCACTCATCCGCGGCAGTGCAGCGCGAATGGCGGGGTGCTGGTCGAAACGCTGGCGCAGCCCGGCGGCGATGCGCTCCCACATCCAGGCTTCGTCCTGGGCGCGGCGCCGCTCGGCCAGGCGCCCGCTGGCAGCTTGCTGTACACGGAAATCGCTCACCTCGCGCCAGAACTCGTCCAGCCCCGTGCCCTTGAGCGCGCTTAGCTGCAACACCCGGCTGGCTGCGTGGGTGTGCGGCCCCAGCCAGCGCAGCGCACCGGTGATCTGCGCGCGGGCGCGCAAGGCCGCGGCCTCGTCGAGGTCGGCCTTGTTGATGAGCACCAGGTCGGCCAGCTCCACCACGCCCTTCTTGATGGCTTGAAGTTCGTCGCCGGCATTCGGCAACTGCATCAGCACGAACATGTCCGTCATGCCGGCCACAGCCACTTCGCTTTGACCCACACCCACCGTTTCGACAATGACGACATCAAAACCCGCCGCTTCGCACAAGCACATCGCTTCGCGGGTTTTTTCCGCCACGCCACCCAGCGTGCCACTGGCCGGGCTGGGGCGGATGAAGGCGCGCTCATGAGTGCTAAGGCGCTCCATGCGGGTCTTGTCGCCCAGGATCGAGCCACCACTGAGGCTTGACGACGGGTCCACCGCCAGTACTGCCACGCGCAAGCCCTGCGCCACCAGGTGCAACCCCAGGGCTTCGATGAAGGTGCTCTTGCCCACACCAGGCACGCCACTGATGCCCAGCCGAAACGAGCCCCCGCTGTGTGGCAGCGCGGCGCCTACCAATGCGTCCATCACCGCATCCACTGGTACGGCCAATAGCTCCTCGATATTGCCGTCTGTGTTGGCGTGGTTTGACGGCCAGCGCATTCAGGCAGCGGCTCGCGCTACGGTGAATGCCATTCGTGATGAGGCCCGCAAGCTGCTGCGAGTGAGCCGCATAGAGCAGCCCGAGGCGGCGTTGTTATCACCTGAGCAATCGTT
>ENA-OFCE01000819-OFCE01000819.1-metagenomes-genome-assembly--contig:-NODE-819-length-18459-cov-4.966909_pt1 | contig 18459 bp, 17 predicted proteins | sample MGYA00153388_OFCE01 | MGnify analysis MGYA00153388
ATACGGTCGAAGACCCCAACGCAACCTCTTGACGGATGTGCGCAGTTAGAAGAAAACCTGCGACTCTTTCGTTTTGTCCCCGCCGCACAGGAGCCTCTAGATGAGCAGCAGCCAGAAATTCATCGCCCGTAACCGCGCACCGCGGGTTCAAATCGAGTACGACGTGGAGGTCTACGGCGCCGAGAAAAAAGTGCAATTGCCGTTCGTCATGGGCGTGCTGGCCGACCTGTCTGGCAAGCCAGCCGACCCGATGGCGCCGGTGGCCGACCGCAAGTTCCTGGAAGTCGACGTCGATAACTTCGACGCCCGCATGAAGGCGATGAAACCTCGAGTGGCCTTCCCGGTGCCGAACGCGTTGACCGGCGAGGGCAATCTCAGTGTCGACATCACCTTTGACAGCATGGACGACTTCTCGCCCGCCGCCGTGGCACGCAAGGTTGATTCATTGAGCAAGCTGCTTGAAGCGCGTCAGCAGCTGCAGAACCTGGTCACCTACATGGACGGCAAGGGCGGTGCCGAAGAATTGATCGGCAAGCTGATGGCCGACCCCGCCCTGCTCGGCGCGCTGGCAACGTCGGCCAAGCCGGCTGACGCCTGACCCGCCGGCCCACGCGCAACCTTCTTCGAATCACAGGAGCCTCGAATGGCCGAAACCCAAGCCTCTGCTGCCCTGGCGGGCGTCACCATGGAAGGCAGCGACCTCGCGTCGCTGCTGCAGCAGGAATTCAAGCCCAAATCGGACGACGCAAAGAGCGCGGTCGAGCAGGCCGTGCAGACCCTGGCCCAGCAGGCGCTGGCGCAGACGCAGCTCATCGGCAGCGATGTCGTCGCCTCCATCGAGGCCATGATCGCGGCCATCGACAAGAAGTTGTCGGACCAGGTCAACCTCATTCTTCACCACGAAGACTTCCAGAAGCTCGAATCGGCCTGGCGAGGCCTGCATTACCTCGTCAACAACACCGAGACGGACGAGCAACTGAAGATTCGAGTGATGAATATCTCGAAGCAGGATCTGGGCAAAACCCTCAAGCGCTACAAGGGAACGGCCTGGGACCAATCGCCGCTGTTCAAGAAGATGTACGAGGAAGAGTTCGGGCAGTTCGGCGGTGAACCGTTTGGCTGCTTGGTCGGTGACTACCACTTCGATCACACACCTCCCGACGTCGAAATCTTGAGCGAGATGGCCAAGATCGCAGCGGCAGCGCATGCGCCGTTCATTACCGGTTCCAGCCCAGCGGTGATGCAAATGGAATCATGGCAGGAGCTCGCGAATCCGCGCGACCTGACCAAGATTTTCCAGACGCCCGAATATGCGGCGTGGCGTTCGCTTCGGGAGTCGGACGACGCCCGTTACCTCGCACTGTGCATGCCGCGATTTTTGGGGCGTCTTCCCTACGGCGCCAAGACCAGTCCGGTAGATGCTTTTGATTTCGAGGAAACGACCGACGGAGCACAGCACGACAAGTATTCATGGTGCAACGCAGCCTATGCAATGGCCACGAATATCAACCGTTCCTTCAAAGAATATGGCTGGTGTTCGAGAATTCGAGGCATTGAGTCGGGCGGCGCGGTAGAAAACCTTCCCACCCATTCATTCCCAACCGACGACGGTGGGGTCGATATGAAGTGCCCGACCGAAATCGCGATTTCAGACCGACGCGAGGCCGAGTTGTCGAGAAACGGCTTCTTGGCAATGATTCACCGGAAAAACTCTGATTTCGCGGCGTTCATAGGTGGGCAATCTCTACAAAAGCCGGCTGAATACGATGATCCCGACGCCACTGCCAATGCGGCACTTGCCGCGCGATTACCGTACCTGTTTGCAACCTGCCGCTTCGCGCATTACATGAAATGCATTGTGCGCGACAAGATTGGATCTTTCAAATCCAGGGATGCGATGCAGAGATGGCTGAACGACTGGATTGGAAATTATGTGGATGGAGATCCAGACAACTCGTCCGAAACCACCAAGGCGATGCGACCGCTCGCAGCAGCAGAAGTCATCGTAGAAGAGGTCGAAGGTGCACCGGGCTACTATCAGTCTAAATTCTTTCTGAAGCCTCATTACCAATTGGAAGGTTTAACGGTTTCGCTGCGTCTGGTTTCCAAATTGCCTTCCGAAAAAGCTTGACTGAAAAATTCTTTATCAGTGAGAAGAGGACATAAATCATGGCCGGAAATACATTTATCAAGTTGGTTGGTTCCGACGGGAAAACTATCGAAGGTGAATCCCGACAAAAGGGACATCATGGCGACGATGGCTGGATAGAAATTGCAGATTGGAGCTGGGAATTGGAGGCAGAGCCAAGCGCAAACAAGGGAACAGGATCAGCGGTGGGCAAGGCCAAGGCCGGCGCGTGCAGCTGGTCGCACTATTACGACAAAGCCTCGCCTATCTTGATGAATAAAATCGTCCAGGGCGTCGCATTCAAGACTGCAACGATCGACATGCTCAAGCAGACCGGAAAAAAGGAGCCTGAGGTTTATTATCAAATGATTTTTGAAGACGCCTTCATCACCAAAGTTTCCACGAAATGTGGAGAAGATGGAAGTATCAACCAAGATATCGATATGGTTGCAAAGAAAATCACGGTTGGCTACATGATGCAGGACGATAAAACAAACGAGCTAGATAAGAAGAAGGTCCAGACATTCGGTTTTGATGTGGTCAAAGTTAAGACTGATGAAACCACACCAGTTTTCAAATAGCGGAAATGCTAATGCGGAAGTAGCTGTTGTTTGACCTGCGTTTTGGAAATCTGGATTAATTCGTTTTAATAGTTCAAAGGGAATAAAATCATGCCAGGAAATTCTTTCATAAACTTCGGTATCGAGGTCAAGGGCGAATCGAGACAAGAGGGGTATCCAGGCACGAACGGGTGGATCGAAATTGGTGACTGGAATTGGGATATTGAATCAGAGAGCAGTTTCGACAAGGGTTCTGGCTCGTCATCCGGCAAGGCGACCCCTGGCGTATTTGGATTTTCGCATTTCTATGACAGGGCTTCTCCAGTCATCATGACCAGGTTGGTTCAAGGAAAACACTTCCCCTTGGTCACAGTTGAAACATTGAAGCAAACAGGGGACGACAAGCCCAAACCATTCATGCGCGTGGTGATCGAAGAAGCATTCATTTCCAAGGTTAGCAGCAAGGGAGGTGATGATGGCGCAGTGTCTCAAGATATAGAAATGGTGTTTAAAAAAATCTCCTTGCACTACAAGGCGCAGAACAATCTCGGTGTACTTGAATCTTCAGTCAAGACCTTCGGTTGGATCGTTGACGAGAATACGACCGAGTACACCAAGAATTCACTCTAGCACGGTAGATATCATCCTCGGTTGTATTTGACATGATTTCTACGCAGATATTCATGAAAATCCAAGGATCCTTGACGACGGTCAAAGGTGGGTGTACGGTTCCCGCTTTCATGGATTGGATTTATATCTCTGACTTCAAATGGGGGATGAATCGAAAATCTGCAAATAGCGCTACGATTGATAAAGAAAAATCTAAGAGCGTAACTTTTGAATCGCTAAACATCACTAAAGTTTTCGATAGTGCTTCCGCGCAGTTATTAAAGATGCTGAAGGCGGAAGAGAAAATTCGAACATTATCGATCGTGGTCGTCGATTTTACTTTGGGTGGCTCAAAGCCCGAAAAAATTCTCGAGGTCAAGTTCCAAAACGGACACGTGCAAAGCGTCGAAATTGATTTGAAGGACGATGCCGATTTGGGTGAAGACGTTGACTTTTCTTTCAATAAGATGACCTTCCAGTATTTTCCAGCTGCAACTGCTGCGGGTGGTGGTCGCGCGACGAGTCCGATGTCTTACGACATTGTTCCCATGGGCGAGTCCGGTGAAAATTAGATTGTGATTTTTTAATTTTATGGCCGCGGAACTATATCTGAAATTGATACAGGTTGGGTCGAAGTCGGACCAATCTTCAAAGCGAGGAAGAATATCTGCATCGGAAATTCAAGCCACGAAATTATTGGTCGCCGGCGACGCCCTTGGTGAGAATTTTGAACGGCAGATAGAGCTCACTGATTTGAGTTGGTCTTTAAAACTGGAAGAAAACAGCCAGAGCAAGATTTCGCCCGGCCCGAGCGTGATAAGGCTAACCAAACCTGTAGACACCGCCAGCGGAAAATTGATGGCCGCTTTGAATTCGGACACATGTTTTCCTGGCGCTGTCATTTCTTTGATTGATCGAACCGATCTGGGCATGTGTGTCTTCATGACCTTGCAAAACGTGAGATTTGTCAGTCACTCTGTGAGTGTAAAAAGCGCTCGCAAAACAATTGATCTGACCGAAACCTGGACCCTGAGGTATACCAACATCAGTATTGGACGGACAGGGAAATATTCGAAGGCTGCTTCTATTCCGCCAGATTTTGACGTCGAGATGAACGAAAGAAGCGCTGGTGAACTGAACTCCAAACCGGTTGTCAAGGAGCTTCTTGAATTCACAGAACAGATTTCGAAGGACAAATCGTTTGCCAGTGATTTGAAGGGACTGCAGGATAGAGCGTCCGAATTATTCAAAAAGAGTAAGTTGGGCTGACGAAATGACGAATAACTATCGCGAAGTGTCGAGCGCAGGCAGCGATGTTTCGGCGGGTTTTCAATTCGAGTTTTTCTGCCAGCACTGCGAGAAATCGAATTGGATGAGTCCTTTCAAGCCCTACCGTACTGGCCAATTGGCGGGATGGCTGTCGAGATTGTCTTTTCTGATCGGGCCGAGCCGGTCGGCGCAGCTGGGTACCCATAGCCTCGCGGCCGCTGGTTCACGAGGTGCATTGGAAAGCGCCCGTGATGAGGCCGTCGCACTGGCCAGGTCGCGGTACGTTTGCTGCGGTTCATGCCGCGACTGGGTGTGTGCCGACTGCTTCAACGTAAGAGAAGACAGTTGCACTCGATGTCTGGAAAAGTCAGCCATGGAAGCACGCACCAGTGAGCAGCGCCAAGTCGAGGTCGACAAACATCGAAGTCAGTCGGCCTGTCCGAATTGCCGCAGTGAAACTCAGGGCGGACGTTTCTGTCCCGAATGCGGTTTCGACATGGCCAGTACCCACAAAGGCTGTCCTGGTTGCGGGGCGATGATGGTGCGGCAGTCTCGTTTCTGCACGGACTGTGGCCACGGCTTCTAGCAGCCAACCAGTTTCAACGCTGAACTGCCGTTCGTTCTGTGCCGATTCGAGTCAGTTGTTGGAGTGATCAATGTACGCACCCTGTGCATCCTGAATCGAGGCCTCGGAATGTTTGAATCCACAGCGCTCGCAGAAGCCGCCGTTCGCGAAGGTGATCCGGAGCAGGCTTTGAAGCACCTGACGGTCGCAGTCAAGGCGAGCCCGGCCGACGTCAAGTTGCGCATCTTCATGGCGCAGTTGTTGTGTGTGCTGGGCAAGTGGGAGCGTGCGCACACCCAGCTGAATGTGTGCGCTGACATGGCCGCCAGTGCCATCCCGATGCGCGAAATGTCCGGCCATGCGCTTCGGTGTGAGTTGATGCGGGCGGCGGTGTTTCGGGGGCGGCGCTCTCCGATGGTGTTTGGTCAGCCCGACGAGTGGTTGGCATTGATGATCGAATCGATGTTGCAGGCCGGTCAGGGCAACGACGCGATGTCGGCCGATCTCACCCGCCGCGCGCTGGAAGCCGCACCGACCACCGCGGGCACGATCGACGGCGTTCCGTTTGCCTGGATCGCCGACGCAGACTCACGGCTTGGGCCGGTGCTTGAAGCTTTCGTGAACGGTCGCTACTACTGGGTGCCATTCGCGCGTTTGAGCCGGATTGCCTTCGAGCCGCCTCAGGATCTGCGCGATTGCGTGTGGACGGCGGCGCAGTTGACCTTCTCGAACGGTGGCGAAACGGTGGCGATGGTGCCGACGCGTTACCCGGGCTCTGAGGCCAGCACCGACGGCCTGATTCAATTGGCCCGCAAGACCGAGTGGCGGCAGGACGGTCCCGATCGATGGTTCGGCCTGGGTCAAAGGCTGCTCACCACGGACGTGGGCGACCATGACTTGATGTCGGTGCGCCTGATTGAACTGCAGGACGCCGCGGTTGCTGTCGACTCCGCCGAGCTGGCCTGATTCCGGCGCATGGCCGAACTGACTACACAGGACCGGTTGCAGCCATCGTTGCTGGACCGGCTGACCGACAACGACGCGCGCAATTCGAAAGAGTCGCTCGACGCGCGTGTTCTGAGCCGCCAACAACTGCGTGCGGCGGTGTTGCGCGATTTGTCCTGGCTGTTCAACACCACCCGGTCCGAGCCTGAGCCTCATTCGCAAAACCTGGCCGGGCTCGCCAAGTGGCGCGGCATGGCCCACGCGCGCCAGTCGGTCATCAACTTCGGCTTGCCGACCTTTGCCGGCGAGACCCTGTCGTCGCTCAACACCGATCGCATCGAGAAAGGCGTGCGTGATGCCATCGTTGCCTTTGAGCCGCGCATCGACCCCACCACGCTCGAGGTCGAGCTGACGAGCGATTCGGTCGGACACAACAACTGCATGAGGCTCATCATCCGCGGCAAGATGTGGAATCAGCCGGTGCCGCTCGAACTGCTGCTGGCGGCGGACGTCGACGTCGAGACCGGCAATGCCAGCGTTCGCGACATGCGGGCCTGAAGCCAAAAGTACCGACACGTCCATGGATCCCCGCCTGCTGCGTTATTACAACCAGGAACTGCGCTATTTGCGCGAGATGGGTGGTGAATTCGCGCGCGAGTTTCCCAAGATCGCGCACCGCCTGGGCATGGAGGGTCTGGAGGTCAGCGATCCCTACGTTGAGCGGTTGCTCGAAGGCTGTGCCTTTCTGGCGGCGCGTGTGCAACTCAAGCAGGACGCCGAGTTCCCGCGCTTGTCGCAACGCCTGCTCGAGATGGTGTACCCGAACTTCCTGGTGCCGATTCCGTCGATGGTGGTGGTCGAGCTGACGCCGACTGCGGATCCGAATCTGGTCAAGGGATACCTGCTGCCGCGCGGCACCGGCATGCGCGGCATGCGCTCGACGGTGAGCGACACGCAATGCGAGTTCCGCACTGCTCAGCCGGTGATGTTGACGCCGCTTTCTGTGATGTCGGTCGAATACTTCCTCAGTGCCGCCGATCTTTCGCTGGCAACGCTGCCGCTGCCAGAGCGCCCGCGCGGTGGCGTTCGGGTCAGGATGCGTTTGCCCTCGGGCATCGCCGTCAAGCAGCTTTCATTCGATTCGCTGCGCTTTTACCTGTCGGGCCAGCCCGATGTGGCGATGCGTCTGTATGAACTCGTCATGGGCTCGTGCATTGGCGTGCTGGCAGGCGCGCCCGGCCGCGTTGGCGACGGGTCGCGTCAGTTGCTTTCCCCCAAGATGGTTCGGGCCGTGGGCTTCGCCGATGACGAGTCGATGTTGCCGCAGACGCTGCGCGGCTTGTCCGGCACGCGACTGATGCAGGAATACTTTGCATTTCCGCAGCGGTTTCTGTTCATCGACATCGCGGGCCTCGCTGCGGCATTTGCGGCCTGCCCAGGCGATTCGATCGAATTGGTCTTTCTGTTCTCGAAGGCCGGGGTGGGGTTGGAGGGCGCGGTCGAGTCCGCGAATTTTTCGCTGCATTGCGTCCCGGCCATCAACCTTTTCGACAAACGTGCCGATCGCGTGCATGTCGAGGACGGCAGCCACGAGTTTCACGTGGTGCCCGAACGCAGCGCGCCGCTGGACTTCGAGGTGTTCGACATCACTTCGGTGTCGGGCCACGACGACACCAATCTCGAACAGGTGTTCGAGCCGTTCTTCTCTGTACCGCACGGCGCATCGGCGGACAGCCAGCGCTTCTACACACTGATGCGCGAGCCTCGCTTGGTGTCTGACAAGGCTCGGCGCGAAGGGCCGCGCAGCGGCTATGTGGGGTCTGAAGTGTTCCTGTCGCTGGTGGACCCCAAGGAAGCGCCCTATGCGCGGACCCTGCGCCAGTTGTCCGTGACAACGCGATGCACCAACCGCGATCTGCCGGTGTTCATGCCGATGGGCGGCACCCAGGGCGACTTCACGCTGGAAAGCGGGGCACCGGTCACCCTGGTGCGTGCCTTGGCCGGGCCGTCGCGTCCGCAGAACACGGTTCGAGAAGGCAACATCGCGTGGCGACTTCTCAACCTGCTGTCGCTCAACTACCTGTCACTGCTCGACACCGACGCTCGGCAAGGCGCGGTGGCCTTGCGCGAATTGATGACGTTGTTTTCCAATGCTTCGGATTCGGCAACACGTCGCCAGATCGAAGGTCTGCAGCATGTCCACGCGCGGCCCGTGGTGCGGCGCCATCCCAGCCCGGGGCTGATCGCGTTCGGACGCGGCATCGAGGTCCGGCTGACGGTCGACGAACTGGCGTTCGAGGGCGGCAGCGCCTTCATGCTGGCAGCGGTGCTGCACCGATACCTGGCCCGGCACGTGTCGATGAACAGTTTTGTCGAGACGGTGCTGCATTCGCTGACGCGTGGCGAACTGATGCGCTGGCAGCCTGAACTCGGCGTGAGGGCCGTGCTGTGATCGACGACGTCCAGGCTGCGATTGCCGGGCCGATCGAGCCCGTCGATGAGCGCGAAGCGAGCGCCGCGAAGGTGCAGGCTCTGTGGGCGGATATTTCACGCTATCCGCATCGGCAGGAACTGTTCCAGGTGATGCGCCGTATCGCCAGCGCCTATCCGCAGTTGCCCAAGTTCGGGCAAGCGCTGCGCCCCAGTGACGAGCCGTTGCGCATCACGCAGGAAGCGACGCTCACCTTCGCACCGTCGGCGGTGTCTGCCGTGCAGATCGCGCCGGGCGCGCTGCCAAGGTTGATGCAGCGTGTCTTCGGCCTGCTCGGTCCGAACGGTCCGTTGCCGATCCACATGACCGAGCAAGCCCGTGAACGGCAGATGCACCACGCCGACCCGACCTTGCTGCGTTTCCTGGACATGCTGACGCACCGCTTCGCCATGCAGTTCTACGCTGCATGGGCGCAGGCGCAGCCGGTCGTGAGCCTCGACCGCCCGGGCGACTCGCTGCACAGTGCCATCGTCGGTTCGCTGTTTGGTTTGGGCAACGCTGCCAGCTTCGCGCGAGACCCGGTCGGCGACTACCCGAAGCTGTACTTTGCCGGGCGCCTGTCGCGCTCGGTGCGCGACGCCGAAGGCTTGCAGGCTTGGATCTCGTCGCAATTCAAGGTGCCGGTCGTGATCGAACCGTGGAGTGGCCACTGGATGACGCTCGAGCCACTCGACCGCAGCCGCCTGTTGCGGCGCGGCGCACTCGGGCTCGGACGCGGCGTGGCGCTCGGATCGCGGGTCTGGGACGTGCAGCACAAGTTCCGCATCGTCGTCGGCGCGCTCGACTGGAATCAATACGCCGAATTCGTGCCCGGAGGCAGCGCGCTGCCCGCGTTGCTCGCGCTGGTCCGCCAGTACGTGGGCTTCGAATTCGAGTGGGACGTGCGCGTCATCCTGCGGCGCGAGCAGGTGCCGTCGTTGCAGTTGAGCAGTGACCCTCGCCGCATCGGTGCGCGCATCGGTGCCCTGGGCCAGTCCACCTGGCTCAGCACGTCCAGGCGTTTGCGAGACGCGGGCGACTATGTCGTCAATGTCGAAAACACGCGCGCGGCTCGCCACGGTGCCGCCTGTTGAACCCGGTCCGATGATTCTGTTTGCAAGAAGGAAAATCCATGAGTGAGATCAGTCGAGTCGCCCTGTTCGGCAAGTTGAACCCGGTCGGCTACAAAGCCATCGAAGGTGCCACCGTGTTCTGCAAGTTGCGCGGCAACCCTTATGTGGAGCTGGTGCACTGGGTGACGCAACTGCTCGAGAACAACGAGTCCGACCTGCACACCATCGTGCGCCATTACGCGCTCGATGCCGCCGTGCTGGCGCGCGACGTCACCGCAGCGCTCGACCGCCTGCCGCGCGGTTCGACCGCGATCTCCGACTTTTCCGAGCACATCACATTCGCCATCCAGCAGGGCTGGGTGTACGGCACGCTGATGTTCGGCGACTCGCAGGTCCGCACCGGCTACCTGTTGATCGGCATTCTCAACACGCCGTCGCTGCGCAATGCGCTGATCGGCATCTCGCGTCAGTTCGAGCGCATCAAGGCCGACGACCTGGCCGAGAAGCTGGCGACGATCTGTGCCAAGACAGGCGAGTCGGGTCTGGGCGCGCAGGACGGCAGCATTGTCGGCGCCGCTGAGCCTGGCGGAAATTCGGGTGCGATGGCGCCTGCGGCGATGGGCAAGCAGGAAGCGCTGAAAAAATACACGATCGATCTGACCGAGAAGGCCCGCAATGGCGAGGTCGACCCGGTCACCGGGCGCGACGAGGAAATCCGCCAGATGGTCGACATCCTGATGCGCCGTCGCCAGAACAACCCGATCCTCACCGGCGAGGCCGGCGTCGGCAAGACCGCAGTCGTGGAAGGCTTCGCGCAGCGATTGGCGCGTGGCGACGTGCCGCCGCAATTGCAGGGCGTGTCGCTGCTCACGCTCGATCTCGGCCTGCTGCAGGCCGGTGCGTCGATGAAAGGCGAATTCGAACAGCGCCTGCGCCAGGTGATCGACGAGGTGCAGGCCAGTCCGAAGCCGATCATTCTGTTCATCGACGAAATACACACCCTGGTCGGCGCCGGCGGCGCCGCGGGCACGGGCGACGCGGCCAACCTGCTCAAGCCGGCACTGGCCCGCGGCAACCTGCGCACGGTGGGTGCCACCACCTGGGCCGAATACAAGAAGTACATCGAGAAGGACCCGGCGCTGACCCGTCGTTTCCAGGTCGTGCAGGTGCTCGAGCCCGATGAGAAGAAGGCCGTTCTGATGCTGCGCGGCGTGGCGACGATGCTTGAGAAGCACCACCGCGTGCAGCTGCTCGACGAGGCGATCGAGGCGGCGGTCAAGCTGTCGCATCGCTACATTCCGGCGCGCCAGCTGCCCGACAAGGCCGTCAGTCTGCTCGACACCGCGTGTGCACGCGTGGCCGTCAGCCAGCATGCGATACCGGCCGAGGTGGAGGATTGCCGGCGCCGCATCGAGTCGCTGGAAATCGAGTCCGGCATCATCGAGCGTGAGTCCACCGTGGGTGTCAACGTGGGCACGCGCCGGGTCGAGGTCGATCTGCGGATGGCGGCCGAGCGCGAGCGCCTGGTGGGGCTGGAACTGCGCTGGAAAGACGAGAAGACGGTCGTCGACCGCGTGCTGGCGCTGCGCGAGCAGTTGCGTGCCGGAGCGCTGCCGGTGGATGCGCCGGTGGGTGCCTCAGTGGCAGCGCCTGCCGACACGCTGCCTGCCGGTGCGGCGCCGGTCGCTCAAGCCACCGCCCCGGTCGACCGCGAAACGTTGCTGGCCGAGTTGCACGTCGAGCAATCGAAGCTGGCCGAGTTGCAGGGCGAATCGCCGCTCATCATGCCGTCGGTCGACGCGCAGGCGGTCGCCAGCGTGGTGGCCGACTGGACCGGCATTCCGGTCGGCCGCATGGTCAAGAACGAGCTGCAGGCCATCCTCAAACTCGGCGAGGCGCTCGGCAAGCGCGTGATCGGTCAGCAGCACGGCCTCGAGATGATCGCGCGCCGCATCCAGACGTCGCGCGCGCGGCTGGACAACCCGAACAAGCCGATCGGTGTGTTCATGCTGTGCGGCACCTCGGGCGTGGGCAAAACCGAGACCGCGCTGGCGCTGGCCGAGTCGCTGTATGGCGGCGAGCAAAACGTCATCACGATCAACATGAGCGAGTACCAGGAGGCGCACACGGTGTCGACGCTGAAGGGCGCACCCCCCGGCTACGTGGGCTACGGCGAAGGCGGCATCCTGACCGAGGCGGTGCGCCGCCGTCCCTACAGCGTGGTGCTGCTCGACGAGGTCGAAAAGGCCCACCCCGACGTGCACGAGATCTTCTTCCAGGTGTTCGACAAGGGCTGGATGGAAGACGGCGAAGGCCGCATGATCGACTTCAAGAACACGATCATCCTGTTGACCTCGAATGCCGGTTCCGAATTGATCATGAACATGTGCAAGGACCCGGAGTTGCTGCCCGACCCCGCGTCGCTGGCCACTGCGATGACCGAGCCGCTGCAGAAGATCTTTCCGCCGGCGCTGCTGGGCCGGATCGTGACGATTCCGTACTACCCGCTCACCGACGACATGCTCGCGCAGATCGTGCGGCTGCAACTCGGCCGCATCAAGAAGCGCGTGGCGGACAACCATCGCATCCCGTTCGAGTTCAGCGACGACGCCGTCGCGCTGATCGTCAAGCGCTGCAACAACGCCGAGTCGGGCGGTCGCATCATCGACGCGATCCTGACCAACACGGTGTTGCCCAAGGTCTCGATCGAGTACCTGACGCGCATGTCCGAAGGGCAGGAACTGAAGGCCGTGACGCTGGGCGTGCAGGACGACGAATTCAGCTACACATTCGAGTGAGACGCCGGGCGCTGCGCTTGACGTGGCGCCCTTGAAGGCGCAGGAGCATTCATGGCCACCCAGAAACGCGAGATCGTCTTCACGCCACCGTCCGGCACGGGCGAGCTGTTGTTTCGCCGCATGCAGGCGCGCGAAGAACTGGGTCGCCTGCCCGAATACACCGTCGAACTGCTGCGCCTGAGCAAGGACGCCAAGGTGATCCGGGCCAGCAGTCTGCTGGGCAAGGTGGCGACCGTGTCGATGATGCTCGACGACGACTCGCTGCGTCACTTCAACGGCCACATCGTGCGGTTCGTGCAAGGTGCCACGCGCGGGCGCTTCGATGTCTTTCACGCCGAGCTGCGGCCGTGGCTGTGGTTTCTGACCCGCACCTCCAACAGCAAGATCTTCCAGCCCGACAAGACCGTGGTCGACATCGTCAAGGCCGTGTTCGCGGGCTATGCGGGCCATTCGGTCGAGAACAAGTTGACGGCCACCTACCGGCCGCGCGCGTTTCGCGTGCAATACCGTGAGAGTGATTTCAACTTCGTCAGCCGGCTGATGGAAGAAGAGGGCATCTACTACTACTTCAAGCACACCGCCAGCGGCCACACGATGGTGCTGTGCGATGGCCTGAGCGGCCACGAGCCGATCGAGGGCGGCGAACTCGTCAACGCTGAAAGCACCGACAACCTGACGGTCAATCACGCCTGGGACTGGCGGCGCATCGACACCATCCAGTCGCTGAAGTACGCGCACGGCGACCATGACTTCCAGACCCCCACCACGGTCCTGACGAGCACCGCTTCGGTGGCGGTTACCGGCATGAGCGACAAGCCGGCCGACCTCGAAGTGTTCGACTACCCGGGTGGCTACGACGACCCGCATGTGAAAGAGGCCGCCGGCAGCAAGGACCAGGGCACGGCATGGGCCAAGCTGCGCGCCGACGATTTCGCCGCCCGTCAGGCGGTGTCCTCCGGCCTGTCGATGTACCGGCCGGTGGCGGTGGGCCTGACATTCGACCTCACCGAGCACGCCCAGAAGGGCCCGTACCTGGTGACAACGGCGGACTATGAACTCGACCTGGGCGACGCCGAGGGCCGCAGCGATCAGGATGCCGGGCCGATGTTCAAGTGCCGTTTCGAGGCGATCCCGAAGAACACGCGCTTTGTTTCGCAGCGGCTCACCGAGCGACCCTTCGTGCACGGTCTGCAGACCGCGGTCGTGGTGGGAAAAAAAGGCGACGACATCCACACCGACGAGTACGGCCGGGTCAAGGTGAAGTTCCGCTGGGACCGGATCGGCACCGCCGACGAAAACGGTTCGTGCTGGATCCGCGTCGTGCATCCGTGGGCCGGGCCCGGTTTTGGCATGGTGGCGTTGCCCCGCATCGGCCACGAAGTCGTGGTCAGCTTCGTCGACGGCGACCCCGACCGTCCAATCATCACGGGCTCGGTCTACAACGGCATCAACCGGTCGGCCTACAAGCTGCCCGAACACGCCACCGTCAGCGGCATCAAGACGCGCAGCAGCAAGGGCGGCAAGGTCGATACGGCCAACGAGATCCGCTTCGAGGACGAAAAGGGCAAGGAATACATCTGGTTTCAGGCCGAGAAAGACTATTTTCGGCTCGTGAAGAACGACGCGTTCGACTTCGTCAAAAAGAACGAGACGCTCAAGGTTGAACTGACCCGCAAGGAAGTGATCGGCGAGAACTGGTACGTCGACGTTGGCAAGGACGTCATGCACAACCTCGGCAAGGATCTGCACGTCAAGGTGGCGGCGGACATCTTTTTGACCGGTGGCGCGACCTACCAGGTGCAGATTGCCAAAGATCTCAGCGTCAAGGTCGGGGGCGATGCCGGCATCGCCATCGGCAACAGTGCCGACATCAAATCGGGCGGCGACATGGCGGTGTACTCCGACGGCGTGATGCACCTGAAGGCTGCTCAGAACCTGCTGCAGCAGGCCGGTCAAAAGCTGTCGTTGAAGGCTGGCATGTCGATCTCGATGGAGGCCGGCATGACGATCACGTTGAAGGCCGGTCCGTCGTTCATCAGCATCGGCCCGGGCGGCGTCGACATCTCCGGGCCGATGGTCAAAATCAACTCCGGTGGGTCTGGCGGCGCCGCCACGGCCGTCAAGGCGGCCAGCCCGACGGCGCCGGCCGAGGCGAAGAAGCAGGACGAACTGATCGCAGCGAAGAAGACCGACTACGAAAAGAATTTCGCCGACCCGCTGCCGGCCGACTGATCGGAATCGCGACGCCGAGCCATGTCCGATGCTGTTTCCCAGGCGCAACTCAAAGCCACGCTGTGGGCCCAACCCGGTGCGCATGTCCATGCCGTGATCGACGGCATGGTGATGCCCGGCCTGGCGCAGCGGCTGGCCCAGGCCGACGTGGCGGGCTGGGACTGCCTGCAGCGCGGTGCGCTGTCGACCGAGCAGGCCGAACAGGCCGCCTACCTGGTCGAACTGCGTGCCGATTCGGCGTACACCGACCTGCTGCTCGGTGAGGCCGTCGGCACCTACCCGGGTTGGGGGTTGTTGCTGGTGTCCAGGCATGCGCTGCTGCCGGTGCGCGAGCATTGCCGGGCGATGAGCACCGTGACCGTGCCGGACGGCGAGCGACGTCCCTGGCGCTGGTACGACCCCGAGGTGCTCGGCGCCATCCTGCCAGCGCTGCAGCCGTCGCAGCTGGACCTGCTGTTCGAGCTGGAGCAAAGTTTCGTGATGGTCACGAAGACCGACTGGACCTGGCATTCGTTGCGCAACGGTCTGCTCGAGACGGACCGACGCGCGTTGCTGACGCCGGCGCGATGATGCCGTCACCGCAGTCGCACCTCGTCGTGACCAGGGTCGATTGCCCATGCTGAAGCTCAGTCGCGACCAGCACGAACTGCTCGAGCAGTTGGCGTTGCGGCGCCACGCCGTCACCATCGGCACGGTGCTCGCCGAGACCTGGCCCGCCATGACATCGCGGCTGGGCGAGCGATGGCCCGCCTTTGTCGAAGCGGCGCTGCAACAAGGCCGACGGCATGGCTGTGTGGACCCCGCGGATCTGGCCCGCTATGCCAGCCTGTGGTGCTTTTGGGGCCCGGCGTTCGACGACAAGCCCGGCTTCGAATGGGCCCGCGAGATCCTGGCCGACCCGCGGCGCCCGGCGCAGCTGCGCATGCACCAGCTGATCCATCACACGCGCGATGACGTCCAGCGCCAGGCACCGGCGGCGCCGGGAGCCACTCCGGTCGTCACCCTGGCCCAGTTCGACACGGCGCTGGCAATGGTGGACACCCAGATGGCCGCGGCGAGCCTGTCGAAATCGGTGTTCCCGAATCCGCAGCCACGGGCGGCCGTCAAGGCGTGCGACATCGGCCGGGTCGACGCGATGCTGGCGGAGATCGACCAGGCGCAGGAATACCGACTCGCCGGCGCGGTGTGGCAACGGGCCGGCGTGGTGCCGCTGGAGTCCGCGCCATGGCAATGGACGCGCGGTCCGGATGCACCGGTCGAGCTGGCGCTCACCAGCCGCGCGCTGCACGCGGGCCCGGTGGCGCGGCTGAACCTGAAGGTCGAGGCGCCATCGGTCTGCAACCCCCGGGTCCACCCCGAAGTCGTGCACACCAGCGCGCAGGGGCGATTGGCGTGGAAGGGTCGTGACACCGCGCGGCTCAGCCTCTCGCTCTACGCCTTGCCGGTGTTCCCGGCGGCCACGGCCGAAGCGATCGCCGTGGCGCCGGGAGTGGCTGCGGCGACGCCTTGCGACCTGCAGCGCATTGAGGTGGCCAGTTGCGGCCTGCGTGATGCGGGTGCCCCATTCGGTGCTCTCGCGCTGAGCGTCGCGGTCTTTCCCGCCACGCAATGGCTCGCCGAGTGGCGCCACGCCGCATGGTCCGCGTTCGCGTTCCCGGCGTTGACGGGTGTCGGAGCCGAAGCCGCCGCCGTGGCCCCGGTCTGCCGCCTCGAAGCCGACGGCGTGGCCCTGGACGTCACCGAACGCTTGCAGGCCTGGCCGGGTCTGCAGCGCGCATTCCGGCAGGGCATGGAGCGCCTCTACAACGAATGGAGCCGCGTGCTGGACGGCCAGCAGGTGCAGATGGAGGTGGTCGGCGTGGCTCTGGCGGGACAGTCCGGCCTGACCTGGGGCTACCGTCGCACCGACCCGGCCCGCGTGCTGATGCGGGTCGAAGGCGCCGTCGACATGCTGGCCTGCACGCTCGACCTGCGCCTGACGGGCGAATTGGCGACGGCAGGTGCGAGGTCGCGGCTGATTCTGTCGTGCAAGGGCCGCAGCGAATTGCGTCTGGCGGTCTCGCAGCTCGGCGATCAGGCGTCGCCGCCCGGTCAGCCGCTGAGTGCGGTGTTGCGCAGCTGGCGCTTTCCGGTCGTGCTCGAGATCGATCCGATCGCCAGCGAGGCGCTGGTGGTGATGACCAACGCCGCCACGCCTGCGCCGATGCTGGGCGCGATCGCCGGCGAGTGCGGCCTGCGGCCCCGGCCCGACGGCCTCGGCCACGAGTGGTTTTTCGCGCTGCGCCTCGAGCCGGTGGCGGTGCTGCTGCACTGTCAAGACCCGATCGTCGGCTCGCGCACGCTCACGCAGCCGCTGCTGCCGGCGATGACCCTGGTCGACTGGAGCGGCGGCTGAGCATGGAACGCCTGATGGTGGTGATGCTCGAAGCGGCCGGATGTGCGGCCGAAGTGCTGCTCAACGGCATGCCCGTCGCGGCGCTCGGGGCCGAGGGCGGGCGGGCCTGCATGGCGGTGCACGAATACACGCTGGCCGGCAGGAACCGCATGGTGCTGGCGATCCACCCGGCGGCGGCAGGCGAGGCTGTCACGCCGCAGCCCCGCATCGCGATCGGCGCGACCTGGGCGCGTGCCACCTTGCTGTTGCCCCGCATGGGCCGTGTCGTCAACGACCCGAGCACGCGCGTGCTCGGCGCGGTCGAGTGGGCGGTCGCCGAGGGCACCAGCTTCGACGTGCCGGCAGTTCACGCGCGTGACTTCGACCTGCCGGTCAACTTTCCGCGCTGGCGCTGGCTCGACGCGCCGGTGATCGAACTCACCGAGCCGGTGCGGCGCCAGATCCTGGGGTTCGTGCAGAAACTGGCCGTGGAAATGGCCCTCGGCAACGCCGAGCCGCTGCTGCAGGCGACCCGGTTGCGCTTTGATGAACTCGCGCTGGCCTACCAGACCAGTGCCGAGGCGGCGATCCGTCGCTTTCGCGACGACCTGCAGCAACGCTTCGCTGCCGGCGCGCTGAAGATCGTGCCACCGACGGCGCAGGACCTGGTGCTGCGGCCGCTGGTCGATGGCCGGCTGGTGGCCTGTCTGGCGGCCAAGGGCGGGCCGGCATTGCACACGCAAAATGGCGATCCGGCGCTGGGCGAACAGGCCTGGCCGTTGCGGCTGGCGATGGTCGAAGGAAACATCTATGTGCTGCGCTGAACGCTACCCGATCTCATGGCGCGACGACAGGGCGAGCTGCGGCGCCACCGATCGGCGCCGCACGTTCGAAGAAAGGCATCTGTGATCACGATCAATGTCGCGTCTTTCAACGGCAGCGCCCTCGCCGTGCCGCTGGCGGCGCACTTCGACGAAATGGGCGGCAACATCGGGCGTGCCGACACCAACCAGCTGGTGCTGCCCGACCCCGAACGGACGATCTCGCGGGTGCATGCGCAGGTGGTGTATCGCAATGGTCGTTATGCCATCGTCGACCGCGGCAGCAACGCCATCTCGGTCAACGGTCGCCCGCTCGGCAATGGCCAGGAATCAACAATTCAAGCTGGCGACGAGATCCAGATCGGCGGCTACGCGATGCGCGTCGTGGCGGCCACTGCGACGCCGGTGCCGGGCGGCAAGGCCGACGATCCGTTTGCCGACTTCGGCGGATTGTTCGGCGCGGCGCCGGCGGGATCGCAGCCGGCCTCGGCCGGGCGCGGCTCGTCCTGACGGTGGAGCCGCACTGCGACGAGCGCCACGTCGTCGTCGTTCGTGGTGGGGGTGAGCCGGGCCAGGAGGGTGTCGCAGACCTCGTCGAGGGACAGGTGCCCCAGG
>ENA-OFCE01000820-OFCE01000820.1-metagenomes-genome-assembly--contig:-NODE-820-length-18451-cov-22.651826_pt1 | contig 18451 bp, 15 predicted proteins | sample MGYA00153388_OFCE01 | MGnify analysis MGYA00153388
TAGTAAAGAATCAGCAAAGAATCAGTGTGTAATTAATTCTGTCCAATTACTTAAAGAGTCAATACCGTAGGGTGCGTCGCCATCAATCATCTACTTGGGAAAGTGAAAAATCTCACAGCGACGCACCTTACAAGGATCTATCCTCACCGACAATAATTGCCTAAAACCAACAATATGACACATAGGCTTTGCGTAAGTATTATATAATAGGGCAAATAGATTTTATGAATTATTGGCTAATGAAGTCGGAACCTGATGTTTATAGTATTGCGGATTTGAAGTGCGATAAAATTTCTATTTGGGATGGCGTTCGCAACTATCAAGCTCGCAATTTTATGCGAGAAATGAGTTTGGGTGATTTAGTATTTTTTTACCATTCTAATACTAAAGTTCCTGGAATTATCGGATTGATGCGTGTTGTGGAGACTGGGATTAGTGACCCGAGTCAGTTCGATATCAATAGCGAATATTATGATGCTAAATCGCAGCTTGATGCGCCTCGCTGGCAAACTGTGAAAGTTGAATTTGTTGAGAAATTTGCTCAATTAATATCTTTGGATGAACTGAAAAAAAAGTTTATTGCTGATGAGATTTTGGTGGTGAGGAAAGGCAATCGGTTATCGGTGATGCCTGTATCTGAAGTTGCTGCTGAGAAGATTTTGAAGATGAGAGTCATATCAATTTCGGCTACGTCGGAATAATATAGAGGACACGGCAGTGCCGTTTCCCTACCCCAAAATAATCGATTATGCTCGCGAGGAGGACACGGCAGTGCCGTTTCCCTACACCGATTAACTGTAGGGACACGGCAGTGCCGTGTCCTGATTGTGGGTAGCCGGAGAACCCGCCCAAATTGTTTAAAATCTCCTAAAGACTAGCGGCACAGACTGCTGCTCCAATTAACCCTACATGATCGTTCAAAACAAGACGAACTGGGATCATTTCCAAGAGCGAATCCATCCGCCCTTTGTGGGTGAAAGCGCGCATAAAACTGCCTTCTTGAATCAGTGGCAAAATTTTAGCAGCAATCCCTCCAGCTATGTACAAACCGCCGTAAGGTAAAAGTGACACAGCCATATTTCCCGCCACAGCGCCGTAAGCTTCTACAAACATTTGCATTGTTTGTTCGGAAAGCCGATCGCACTTTTTGAGTGCCGCCTGTGCAATTGTCGCCCCCGGATCGACAGTCTTCTCGCTTTTACCGATTTCTGACTCCCATTTTTTGATAATTTCCCCTACCTCCGGCGATTCAGGGGCAAACTTTTTGTCCCGCAAAAACTGGTAAATTGAAACAATCCCTTGTCCCGAAACTACACGCTCGATCGATATTCTGGCAATGTCATGTTTTGCTAACAAATAGTTCAGCAATTGAAACTCCAACTCCGATCGAGGAGCAAAGTCACCGTGTCCCCCTTCCGAAGAAAAAACCCTAATACCATTTGCCTCGGGAATTGCAAAACAATTTCCCAAACCAGTACCCGCACCAATCACCGCAATCGGATCGTGTTGTCGCGGTTTTCCCACTTGCAAAGTGTGCAAATCTGTAGGTTCCAAACCCCACACGCCATAGCCAACCGCGACAAAATCATTAATTAAACTGACGCGGGATATTCCTAATTCTTGTTCCAGACGCTTCGCATCTAGCACCCAAGGCAAATTAGTCAGTTTTGCGCTGTTGTTAACCACCGGGCCTGCGATCGCAAAACAAGCTTTTTCAGGCTCCGGTGCAAAATTTAACTTAATAGCAGCTTCCGTCAAAAACTGCTGAACTATCGGCACTAAATCGGGAAACTCCCCGCTGGGATAGCGAAACTCGTAAAGTGCATTCATTTCACCGTTAACAGTTCTTTCCACTAAGCGCAAAATTGTCTTAGTTCCGCCAATGTCACCCGCCAATAATAATGCCATAAACCTCCGATTAAACCAATATTTTTGTAGATTTGCTGATTTATTTACAACTATTGTCGCATCACTATTCAACAATAGAAGTCTCATAAATGACAGATAATATTGCCAATTTAACCGTCCGTCCTCTGAATTGCCAACCAAGCCCGCAATACCTCAGCTACTGTCCAAGCTTGCGCAGTGCAGCCCCGGGGCGAGTGAGGCGCGTCGCCCTCAAAAATTTCGCCCAAACTGCCAACTCCGCCGGCTAGTATATGATGTGCCATCGGTTCGAGGAATTCGCGCGCTTGTGCTGGGTCTTTGTATACCTGCAAGTGAGCTAAAACAAAGGGCCCAATCAGCCAGCCCCAAACTGTACCCTGGTGATAAGCTCGATCGCGCTGCAATTGGTCGCCTCCATATTCGCCCTGAAACTGCGGGTGTTCCGGCGAAAGGCTGCGCAGCCCGACAGAAGTCAGCAACTGTTGAGCGCAAGCGTCCACAACACCCTTACACCGATCGGGCGTGAGTAATGGTGTATAACGGTGGGTTTCGTTGACACGCAATTCCTCTGCTGATAAGGATTTGGGTGACAAATCTAAGGGCAGCGACACCGCAAATATCTGATTTGGTCGAAGAGAGGCATCGTGTCCGTCTGGGCCGTCCAGAACGTCGTAACAGTAGCCTGTATGGCTGTTCCAGAAGTGGGTGAATCCGGTGGCAGTCCGATCGGCCATTTGCTGGTATTCATTGTGAGATTTGCCCAATTTGCGAGCAAAACTGACCATTGCTTGTATAGCGTTGTACCAAAGCGCGCTGAGTTCGATCGGCTTACCAATCCGGGGAGTCACCACCCAATCGCCGATTTTCGCGTCCATCCAAGTTAGTTGCACGCCCGTTTCGCCAGCATACATTAAACCGTCATCGGGATCGACGCGGATATTATACCGAGTTCCCTGTATGTGCCAATCAATTATCTCACATAGTATCGGCCAGAGTTCGCTCAAAAGTTGGTCATCGCCCGTGGCATCGCAGTAAGCGCGAATTGCCTCAAAGTACCACAGCGTGGCGTCTGCGGTGTTGTATTCCGGTGCGCCACCAGCATCGGGAAAGCGGTTTGGCAGCATCCCGCGATCGACATATCGGGCAAAAGTCCGCAGGATCGATCGCGCAATCTCCGATCGCCCGGTACAGATTGTGAGGCCGGGCAGGGCGATCGTTGTATCCCGCCCCCAGTCGCTGAACCAGGGATATCCGGCGATAATCGTTTTGCCCTCCGGTTCCTCCGGTAGCGGGCGACTGACGATAAATTGGTCGGCGGCTAGCACTAAGTGATTGATCCAATCGGGAGATTCGTCTGCTTTTGACCATTGTTGCAGCAGTTCTTGGTCATAAGTGCGACGGGCTTCCAAAGCTGCATCGCCGTTTAACTGGGGATTTTTGTCCGTGCTAGCTATCAATGTGAGAGACTGTCCCGGTTCGATCGCAAAATGGAAAGTTGCTGCGTGCAGGTGATCCTCACAACACTCCAATCCGCGCTGTCTTTCGGCTGCGAGGTCAAATCCGTAGTGCCAATTGTATAAGGGCGTAGAGACTCGAAATTTTGCCTCTGGTTCAGCATCTGTCAGCAGATAGAGAGGTGCATAATTGGGAAATACAGTCACGCAAATCCCTTGATCCAGGGTTTCTAGCCCGATCTGCCAGTCGCCTGCCCTAGTGAGGTGGTGGTAATCGCGGTAATTGACGAGGGCTTTGACAGCGAGGGCGATCGGCTTTGAGGCGCGGTGCAAGCGATATTGAATATACGTTGTGTTAGCACTTTGCTGCATCCAAATCCGCTTGGACAGGATGGCGTCAGCGAGAGCAAACCTCCAGACTGGCGTCGTACCTTCGAGGTGAAAGCTTTCGATATACTTGTAGCCTTGGGGTTCGATCGTCCCGTCGGCCCAGCGGTTTGTATAAAGCGGGTAGGGGCGATCGTGATATACAGCCGTTTCGTCCAGCTTGGCGAGCATCAAAGTCCGTCCCAGCGGTGGTTTGAGGGCGGCAACTAGCAGCCCATGATAGCGGCGAGTGAGTAGATTGGCGATCGTTCCGCTAGCATAACCGCCGATCCCATTCGTAACCAACCACTCGCGAGACTCCGCCGAGTCTAGGTTGCAGCAGATTTCCCGTCCAAAATCAAGAACCATAAATGCACACTCGTGATTAATTACGATCTACCCTTGGATAGATTTTATCTCTTATATAAACAAGGAATCTTAACCCTTGCAGGGGGCTAATTGCGCGATCCAATAGCTGCAAGCTTCGCGATCAGGCCGTGCAGATTCATGCTGTAATTTAGGAACAGGCGATCGCTAACTTTGCCTCTTTGCGACAATTCTAACCGTTGCTCTGTCTAAAGTTAGTTGTTTGTTGCTTTTTTAACTGATATTAATTTTTCAACAGGCTTGTTTGGCGATCGGCACTCAACAGACCCACTGCCAAAATAGCATTTTCAGTCACACCGCAAACCTATTTTATCAGGAGAACAGCTCAAAGTGAAGATAGGAGCAAATTACCTCGGCAACAACCAATGTGAATTTACCGTTTGGGCGCCCACCATCAAACAAATAGCAGTCCAAATTATTTCTCCAAAAAAACGCCTGATACCCATGCAACCATCTGCAGAAGGTTATTGGCAAACCACAGCTACAGACATCGAACCAGGAACCCTTTATACCTACCAACTCGAAGGAAAAACCGACCGACCAGACCCAGCCTCAAAATATCAACCCCAAGGCGTGCACGCCCCATCGCAAGTAATAGATGAAAACGCCTTTACCTGGACTGACACAAATTGGCAAGGCGTGCCACTAGCCGAAATGATTATTTACGAACTACACGTCGGCATCTTCACCAAAACCGGAACATTTGAAGCAATAATTCCCCAACTCAAACAACTTAAAGAATTGGGAATCAACGCCATTGAAATCATGCCAGTCGCCCAATTTCCCGGCGAACGAAACTGGGGATACGACGGCGTATATCCCTACGCCGTCCAAAACTCCTACGGTGGCCCCGAAGGCTTCAAAAAACTCGTCAACGCCTGCCATGAACACGGCATTTCAGTAATTCTTGATGTAGTTTACAACCACCTCGGCCCCGAAGGAAACTATCTCAGTCAATTTGCTCCTTACTTTACATCAAAATACGGCTCAATTTGGGGAGACCCCCTCAACTTCGACGACGCCTACAGCGATGGCGTGCGTAACTACTTTATTGAAAATGCTCTATACTGGTTTCGAGACTATCACATCGATGCCCTGAGATTAGATGCAATTCACGCAATATTTGAAGTAGGTGCAAGACCTTTTTTACAAGAACTATCCGATGCCACCGCCGATATTTCCCAAGAACTAGGACGGCAACTTTACTTAATAGCCGAAAGTGACTTAAATGATGCCCGCACTGTACGTCCCAAAGAACTCGGTGGCTTCGGACTAGACGCCCAATGGTGCGATGATTTCCACCACGCACTGCACGCCTTGCTCACCGGAGAAGACGACCGAGACTACCAAAATTTCGGCAAGTGCGAACACTTAGAAAAAGCCTTCAAAGAAAGCTTTGTTTACTCCGGCCAGTACGCCCCCTACAGGAAGCGGAGACACGGCAATTCTGTCAAGGATGAACCGGGTCATAAATTTCTGGTGTTTGCCCAAAACCACGACCAAATCGGCAACCGCATTTTGGGAGACCGACTATCCAAAATAGTTGACTTGGAAGGATTGAAACTTGTAGCAGGCACTGTCTTAATTTCTCCCTACATTCCCTTCTTTTTTATGGGAGAAGAATACGGAGAAGAAGCACCGTTTTTTTACTTCGTTTCCCACTCGGACGAAAACTTAATTGAAGCTATCCGCAAAGAGAAACAACAAGAATTTAAAATCTTTGAAGGCCGAGGCGAGTTTCACGACCCCCAGAGTCCTGAGACTTTCGATAAGTGTAAGTTAAACTGGGAAAAACAAACCGAAGGCAAACACAAAATCCTCTGGGAATGGCACCAACATTTGATTCAACTGCGGCGGACAATACCGGCCCTGAAAAATCTGGACAAGAACAACTTAGAAGTGTCCAGCATCGAAGCAGAAAAAATCTTATTTCTACGTCGATGGACAGATGAAAGTCAGATATTCTGCATTCTCAACTTCAGCAAACAACAGGTCACTTTCAACCCTACACTTCCTCAAGGCAATTGGCAAAAGATTTTAGACTCGGCTGATGCAAAATGGATGGGTGCAGGTTCTAGCTTGCCTGAAAATATAACTTCAGAGCAAGAATTGATCGTCAAACCGCAGAGTTTTGCACTTTTTGAATTATAATGCTGAAAACTGGAGGCAGAGCCTCTAGATATGCGTTCCCAGGCAGAGCCTAGGAACAAGAAATTTATCTCTGATCTTTCATTCTCTCGTTCCCAGGTTATGCCTGGGAATGCCGTCCTGGAGGCTCTGCCTCCTCTTTAAAAGATCAAACCCGAAAATAACAGGAGTAAGATTAACATGATGAGAATTCCAACAGCAACTTATCGGATTCAATTTCATGCAGGTTTTAACTTTCAAGCGGCCAAACAAATCCTTAGCTATCTGGAAGAATTAGGAATTACCGACGTTTACGCCTCACCGATATTTAAAGCTAGAAAAGGTAGTACCCACGGATACGATATTGTTGACTCAAATCAGCTCAATCCCGAATTGGGAACCTCAGAAAATTTTGAAGCACTCACGGACGAAATCAAGAAGCGGAACATGGGATGGCTGCAAGATATTGTTCCGAATCACATGGCTTACGACACTCAAAACTTGTTGCTGTTAGATGTATTGGAACATGGCCCGGATTCCGATTATTTCGATTACTTCGATATTGAATGGAATCACGCTTACGAACATCTCAGGGGTCGAGTGTTGGCTCCGCTGCTGGGCAATTTTTATGGAGAATGTCTGGAAAATGGCGAGATTAAACTTAAATACAGCGAAATTGGGCTTACCATCAATTACTATGACTTAAAATTACCCGTAAAAATTGAATCTTACGCTAAGTTTATTAGTCATAATTTGGGGCATTTAGGCAGGGAATTAGGTAGACGCCATCCAGATTTTATCAAATTTCTAGGAATTCTTTATCTTATTAAAAATACCCCTTCCGAAACTAAAGGTAAAGCTCGATACGATCAGATAGCTTTTGTCAAAGGACTACTGTGGGAACTCTACAATCAAAATCCGATCGTGCAGGAATTTATCGATGAAAACATCAACTTTTTTAACGGACAAAAGGGCGATTCTGAAAGCTTTAATTTGCTGGACGATTTGCTTTCTGAGCAGTTTTACCGTCTTGCTTTCTGGAAAGTGGGCGCCGAAGAAATTAACTACCGAAGGTTTTTTACAGTCAACGAACTGATTTCGGTAAAAGTAGAAGAAATTAAAGTTTTTCACAAAAACCATGCTCTGATATTCGACATGGTTGAAGAAGGAAAGTTTACCGGATTGAGAATTGACCACATCGACGGACTTTACGATCCGACAGAATATTTGAAACGGCTTCGGGAGAGAACCGGGGACACTTACATTACTGTGGAAAAGATTCTGGAGCACGAAGAAGATTTGCCGTCATATTGGCCGATTGAGGGAACGAGTGGTTACGATTTTTTGAATTATGTAAATGGCGTTTTTTGTCGGTGCGATCGCGAACAGCAATTTAGCGAAATATATCAGAGATTTACTCGCTTGAATGTTCCCTACGAACAGTTGTTTTTAGATAAAAAAGGGCTGATTGTTGAGAAAAATTTGGCGGGAGATGTAGACAATCTGGCTCAACTTTTGAAGAACATCTCCGGTCAATCCAGACAGGGAAACGACTTTACTCGTCCTGGTTTAGAAAAAGCACTGGCTGCTGTTTTAACAATTTTTCCAGTGTACCGAACTTATATAAATCAAGAGGGTTTGAGAGAGTCCGATCGCACTTACGTCAAATATGCGATCGCCCATGCCAAAGAAGTAGTACCGCGACTGCTCAAAGAACTTAAATTTATCGAAATGCTGCTGTTACTGGAAGAAGAAGAAACCCTAACAGCAGAACAAAAAGAGCAGCGTCGGCACTTTGTGATGAAACTCCAGCAGTTGACAGGCCCATTAATGGCAAAAGGCGTTGAAGATACGCTTTTATACGTCTACTATCGGCTGTTATCCCTCAACGAAGTGGGAGGAAACCCCAGTCAGTTCGGCGTTTTACTGACTGATTTTCACGATTTTAACCAACAGCAGCAAGCAGCTTGGCCGCACAAAATGAATGCTACGGCTACCCACGATACCAAACGTGGCGAAGATGTGCGAGCCCGAATTAACGTTTTGTCAGAAATTCCCGATGAATGGGAACAACAAGTCAAGTCTTGGAGAGAGCTAAACTCTTCTAAAAAAGTCAACTTTGTGAATCGAATGGTTCCCGATACTAATGACGAATACTTCTTGTACCAAACTCTGATCGGTAGTTTTCCTTTTGAGGGAATTGAAAACACTGATTATGTCGATCGCCTCAAAGATTATGCGATTAAAGCTGTCCGTGAAGCCAAAGTGTATACGGCTTGGCTGAGACCGGATAACGACTACGAAACTGCTTTTATGACCTTTATCGATAACGTTCTAGAACCTTCGGAACAGAATCAATTCCTCAAAAAATTTACGCCTTTCTGGAAAAAAGTAGCTGATTATGGAATTTTCAATTCTCTATCTCAAACGCTGCTGAAAATCACGGCTCCGGGCGTTCCTGACATTTATCAAGGCACGGAATTATGGGATTTAAGCCACGTCGATCCAGACAACCGCCGTCCCGTTAATTTTGAGCGCAGAATCGAGGTGTTGCGGTCAATTAAACAGCAAGCTCAAACAGATATTCTGCAACTGGTTGAAGATTTGATGGTGACGCGGGAAGATGCTAGAATTAAGCTGTTTTTGACGGCAAGAGTGCTAGAAGCAAGAAAAAAATACTTGCAAGTTTTTGAATTAGGCGACTATCGCCCCCTGGAAGTAGTGGGCACGTTTAAAGATAATGTTATTGCCTTTGCCAGAAACTTTGAAGATACTACAGTTATTGCGATCGCTCCCCGGTTTTTGACGGGAGTTATCAAACCGGAAGAAATGCCGATCGGCAAACAGATCTGGCAAGATACTCATCTGGAATTGTCCGAGCAAATGCCGTCGGTTTGGAAAGATGCGATTACAAATCAGGTGGTAGAAAGTAACGGTATGCTGGCAATTGGTGAAGCTCTCAATTACTTTCCCTGCGCTCTGCTGATTGGTGAAAAATAGCAATTAATTAAATAGTCGGTTCTGGCGGAATTTGTACAGGTAGCGGCAGGTTTCAACCTGTCGCTTTTTTAGTTATAACCATAGCAGGAAAGCAATCTTAGGAGCGGGAGGAATAGCAAAATGCGATCGCTCATCAGATTTCACTGTTTATTCTGATGAGTACAATTGAACAAGCCGCAAATTGGTAGCGGTCTAACTGATGACTATAATTTATAATTTCTAGTTATATTTTGCAGCCCAAAGATCGATCGCCTCTACCAACCAAACAAAATTTATACAACAAAGACGGCAAATACAACACAACGTATACGGTTTGCCACAATACCTCGATCGCGCAAACCCCGTACATTAGGAAGAGTAAAGAAAAGCAGTCAACAACTGTAGCGGTGCAAGCATCATGTGATGCAACCGTCCCTTAACAGGTTCGGTAAACACGCCTTCATCCCAAGGTCTAACCGCCCGCAGTATAGAGATAAGCACCCTATCGAAGACTGTATTAAAGCTGGACTCACTATCCGTACACCCCCCAGGTGAAATCGCAGTCCTGAATAACCAGACGATCGTACAGATAGAAAATCAAAATTTTGTAGTTATTGGAGCCGGAACACCCCTATGGGAAAAGTAGTTGGAATTGACTTAGGTACGACAAACTCCTGCGTCGCAGTAATGGAAGGCGGCAAACCCACCGTCATAGCCAACGCCGAAGGGGGTCGCACCACACCTTCCGTAGTAGCATATGCCAAAAATGGCGACCAGCTCGTCGGACAAATCGCCAAGCGTCAAGCCGTGATGAACGCCGAAAATACCTTTTACTCAGTAAAACGATTCATCGGGCGCCGAGTTGACGAAGTAACCCACGAAACCACCGAAGTTTCATACAAAGTCCTGAAAGTCGGAAACAGCCTGAAACTCGACTGTCCCGCCCGCGGCAAGCAATTTGCCCCTGAAGAAATTTCCGCCCAAGTCCTCCGCAAACTCGTAGAAGACGCCAGCAAATACCTCGGCGAAACCGTCACCCAAGCGGTAATCACAGTTCCCGCGTACTTCAACGACTCCCAGCGCCAAGCTACTAAAGACGCTGGAAAAATTGCCGGCATTGAAGTGCTACGGATTATTAACGAACCTACAGCAGCAGCTTTAGCTTACGGTTTAGATAAAAAGAGCAACGAAACCATCCTGGTATTTGACTTAGGTGGCGGTACTTTCGACGTTTCTATTCTCGAAGTTGGCGACGGCGTATTTGAAGTATTGTCAACTTCTGGAGACACTCACCTCGGCGGTGACGACTTCGACAAAAAAATTGTTGATTTCATCGCCGGAGACTTCCAAAGAGCCGAAGGAATTGACCTCCGCAAAGATAAACAAGCACTGCAACGCCTAACAGAAGCAGCCGAAAAAGCCAAGATTGAACTTTCGAGCGTTACCCAAGCCGAAATCAACTTGCCATTTATTACTGCGACTCAAGACGGCCCAAAACACTTGGACACGACTTTGACGCGGGCCAAGTTTGAAGAACTCTGCTCGGATTTGATCGATCGTTCTCGCATTCCCGTAGAAAACGCGATCCGCGATGCCAAACTAGACAAATCTGCAATTAATGAAGTTGTCTTAGTTGGTGGTTCTACACGCATTCCAGCCGTGCAAGAACTGGTCAAAAAAATCCTCGGCAAAGACCCGAACCAAACGGTAAACCCGGATGAAGTGGTAGCAGTCGGTGCAGCAATCCAAGCTGGCGTGCTCTCAGGCGAAGTCAAAGATATTTTGTTGCTGGACGTTACTCCGCTATCTCTCGGTGTCGAAACCTTGGGCGGCGTGATGACCAAAATCATTCCCCGCAACACCACTATTCCTACTAAGAAGTCGGAAACTTTCTCGACTGCTGTAGACGGCCAAACAAACGTAGAAATCCACGTTTTGCAAGGCGAACGAGAAATGGCGAATGACAACAAGGATTTGGGAACTTTCCGTTTAGATGGAGTTCCACCAGCCCCTCGTGGCGTACCTCAAATTGAAGTTACATTTGATATCGATGCTAACGGTATTTTGAATGTAGCTGCTAAGGATAAAGGTACTGGCAAGGAGCAATCTATTAGCATCACCGGTGCTTCTACCTTGCCCAGCAATGAAGTCGAGCGCATGGTTCGGGAAGCCGAATCGAACGCTTCTGCTGATAAGGAACGTCGCGAAAAGATCGATCGCAAAAACCAAGGCGATTCTTTAGCTTATCAAATCGAGAAGCAGTTGGCAGAATTGGGCGATAAAGTTCCTGCTGATGACAAGACTAAGGTTGAAGGGTTGATCAAAGACTTGCGCGAGGCGATTAGTAGTGAAGATGACGATCGCATCAAAACCTTGACAACAGAGTTGCAGCAAGCATTCTACGCTGTCAGCAGCAGCCTGTACCAACAAGCTGGCGGCCCAACTGACGGCGGCGGCCCTGGCGGCCCTGGAGACGGTGGCCCGACTGGTGGTGGCGACGACGTGATCGATGCCGACTTCACTGAAGGCAACAAATAGTAGGCAATAGTAGGGTGCGTCGTCTTCAGAGTCAATCTGCAACTTCCATTGAACATGGAATAGCGACGCACCCTACAAATTAGCTAGAAGTAGGAAACCCGGTTTTGAACAAAAGCCGGGTTTCTCTGTATTCGGACTTGTATGATGTTAAATTTGTAGGTGCGGGTTCACCAACAATAACTGCCAATAATCTACAATCTCATAAACCCGCCCTCGCCCATACCAGAATCAATATTAATATCACAATCAGGAGTCATTTAAATGTCTCGTCCTCCTATACAAAATTCATCCATAGATACTGCCAACAAATCTCAGGCTGCATCCTTGCGCCGACTCCGCCGCATCAGCCATTTACTAGATAATGCAATTCCGATTCCCGGTACAAAACACCGCATCGGACTCGATCCGATATTGGGACTTATCCCAGGCGGTGGCGATTTGCTCGGCTCAGTCTTTGCAGGTTATGTAGTCTTTAAATCTGCTCAAATGGGAGTGCCGCAAGAGACTTTACTAAAGATGGCGGCTAACATCGTATTTGATACAGTTGCTGGCACTGTACCCGTGGCTGGAGACTTGTTCGATGTTGCTTGGAAAGCTAATGTCAAAAATATAGAATTACTGGATGCTCATTTAGGTTCGCCTGAACAAGGCAAAAAAGCTGATTGGTTGTTTGTGGCGGCGTTGCTGTTGGGTTTGATATTAATTGTCGGTAGTGTAATTTTCTTGAGCGTGATGATTTTTGGGTGGCTATTTCGAGTGTTTACGGGGGGTTGAGGTTGGATTTTGGGGTAGGGAAACGGCATTACTGTGTCCTTTTTAGGACTTCGCACGAGCATCAGAAACCGGGTTTTTTCGAGAAATCTTCGTTACGCACCATGAATTTGATCGAAAACCCGGTTTCTTGGTAGCAGCGCGTAATATCAAATCCGTTGGGATCAGAATTAATATTACCGGAAATCAGGAGACGGCAGTGCCGTGTCCCTACAATATTATTTTGGGTAGGGAGACGGCACTGCCGTCTCCTCTATATTATTCCGGTGTAACCGGAATGATATAAGTTCTGAATTTATGAATAATTTTAGGGTAAAAGTAAGAGACTTGCGATCGCGGGCAACAACTTACTACAAGCTTCCACCAATGTTGCCGCACTCGGTAAACTAGCAATAGTGCCTTTCAGGATTTTCATTGCCGTTTTCCCCGCCTTTTGCATTGTACTTTCTTGGGGATTTTGCCCTACTTCTGCCAAAGCTTTTACCTGTTCCAATGCTTCAGCTTTATCATCATCAGATAAATCAGTTTCAGCTTCGATCGCAGTTTGTAACTCAGTCAATAATTCTTTAATTCCCGGTTCATCTGGTTTAGCAGAATCAGATAATTGATTAATTGTATTGGCAACAGTACCGCTGATATCACCTAAACTTAAAGCTCCTGCACCGCTAGCGTTAACGGTTCCGCCTGTAATTTCTATTTTGCGACTTTGGTCGATTTGGTCACTCATAGCTTTACTCTCTGATGTAGATTTAACTTTATTATTAATAATAACATTAACAGGTCTCCTAGCCAACAATTTTAAAAGTTCATTCAGCTCCCAACTTTTCTGACGGTAAAATGCTATTTCTCTATCTTTAGCTTGCAGTTCATATTTATGCTTACCTTCTAAATCTTTTATAATTTGCTCATATCCCTGTATCATTCGAGCCAGACTTTCGTCATTTTGCATGGCTTGGCTAAGAGTTTATGCTTACTTGTCCTCCTGAATGATATTAATCGACAACGGTTGTTTAGCTAAAATTTCATTTATTTCTCTCACTTGCTCTATTTTCTCGCGATATAAGTCGATTTCATGATCTTTGTATTTTAATTCAGCTTTGTATTTTTCGGCGATCGCCCTTAGTAACGCAACATCCTCTGATTGGGAGATCGACTCATCTTCTTGACTGGGATTAGTGGCAGAATCAGGCAACTGCTCGATCGTGTTGGCTGTTGTACCGTCATTATCTCCTAAACTTAACGAGCCGGCACCGATAGCGTTAACTGTTCCGCCGGAAATTTCAGCTTTGCGACTTTGGTCGATGTTGTCCCTTGCGACTTTACTGTCTGCTGTAGATTGATTGTGATTGTTAATTATCAGGCTAGATGGCTGAGGCACGGTTGAAGGATTTACCAAGTATTGACTAAACACTCCTTTCACCAAGTCTTGAAAAACACGGTTGTGATTTTTTTCTAGTGCAATAATTTCATCTTTAGATTTTAATTGCTCGGCTCGCAGTTGAGCTTCTAACCTTGCTTGATAAACTTCGTCCCAAGTTTCCTCGAATTTTCCCTTATCCGTTCCTTCTGGAACTTTGAGAGTCAGCAAAACATCGTTTTCTTTTTTCTCAATTCCTTGAATTGAATCCCGTGTAATGTCGGGAAATTCTTGCATTAACTTTTGAAAAGATGCGGTAAAAGCTTCTGGGTTAATCCCATTTTTGAGCAGGATTTGCACGGTTGCCATAATCTTTTTATAGAGTTTCTCGAAATCCCCCGGTTCAAAATATTTACTGATGTGGTGAGGGCGGCGTTCGCGATCGCCAGTTCCCGGTTTGGGATATTCTAAAAGATAAACAAACCGACAGTCAACGCGATCGAGCTTTGTATTAGCGTCAATGTTCCAAGCTTCCAAACAAGCACCTGTAAAACTAGCTGCTGTAAAATCGGTTGCTAAGGCTTGAGTTTCAGTGAGGTTTGCCCATTCCAAATTAGCTAGATGCAAAGTTGCTTCGCTGAGGTTAGCCTGCTTGAGATTAGCCTCGTTGAGATTAACGCTTATCAGGTTTGCTCCTTGGAGATTCGCACCAACATAGGATTTTTTGTAGCCATTGCCAGTGATGAGTAATTCTCGGACGCGGGTATCAGCTAATATCGAATTACCGACTCGCGCGCGATCGAGCTTTTCTGTATTGCGGAAGCAAGTGCGAGTGAGATTAGCTGTTCTAAAATCTGTACTTTTAAGAGTTGCCTCAGTGAAATTGGCATCAGTTAGATCGGCATTGCGAAAGCTAGTGCCACCCGTAGCGGCAAAAGCAATGGCAACAGTCCGAATCAAGGCGTGTTTCTCATCCCCAGCCAGGGCACGCCAAGCAACGTAAATACCTAGTCCTGCCATTGCCACTGTCGCTGTCGCTGCCCCTGGCACTCCCACTCCCACTGCCGCTGCCACTGCCGATGCCACTACCACTACCACCGCCGCTGCCCCTGCTCCTACTCCTGTCACCGCCCCTGCCGCTGCCACTGCCATTGCCCCTGCCGCTGCCGCTTGCACTGTCCCTGCCACTGCCACTGCACCTTGCGCTGCCAATGCCCCTGCACCTGTCGCTGTCACTACCACTGCTACTGCCCCTGCCCCTGCCACTGCCACTGCCACTGCCACTGCCCCTGCCTCTGTCGCGGCCCCTAGACCTTGGCGGATAGTAGCTATAAAGAAGATGGCCAAAACTATCAAGACAATTACACCGGGACGAATGGTGTACTGTTCGATCATATCTGGAGTGAAAAAATCTGCTATCCACAAAGTAGCACGAGCTGACAGGAATCCCGATATTAACGATAGAAATAGCGAGATAGTTACTAGAAAAATTGTCCAGCGGCGTTGCAGTCCAGCTTTGGCACGGGTGAAGTCAGCTTCTCTGAGGATGGCATTGGTGAAGTTTGCGCCTCGGATGTCTGCACCGATGAATTTTGCACCTGTGAGGTTTTGACCTTTGAAATTGCGGCCTCGGAGATTTTTACCGGAGAAGTCTTGGGGCATGATTTCACGCAGGGAGATAGTAGTTATTTTTTCATTTTCATTAAAACAAAGTGATAATGCCGCTATTAGGAGTGTCACTTAAAGCTGCGATCGCATCATAGTTCTCTCTTAACAGCCCCTCGATATCCCCCGTCGAGCAATTTCCGCGTCGTATCCAAATTACCTTCGGAGGAAATCCCAACAATAGACTCAATTCGCTAAAATCCGCATCCTTAGTAACGACAATATAGTCATGCTGACGAGCATAATCCCAAACTTGGCGATCGGTGCGGTAGGTAATCCCATCCTATCGACATGAACAGAACCCCGATAAATATCAGCAAGGAGATTGACAAGACTGGGAGAGAGATTTTGGTCAAACAAGAGTAGTTTCATCACCCAACAACTAACATAAACTGCTCCCGTTTAGCGGCGAAACTCAAACAAGCCAAAATATCCTGTTGCGTGAGATAGGGAAAATCATCTAGGATTTCTTGATAAGTCATCCCAGATGCAAGATATTCCAACACGTCATAAACCGTAATTCTCATGCCCCGAATACAGGGTTTGCCACCACGCTTCCCCGGTTCGATCGTAATGATCTTAGCGATGTCTTGTTCTGACATGACATTTTCCTTTTAGCTACTGTTCTCAATTTTAGCATCAGAAGATAGCCATCGCCCTCTAAGATTGCTTCGCTTTCCCTCGCAATGACAAAAAGCCCGATCGCACTTATGGCATCAACCAACCGCAAACTCCGTAAATTTCCGTCTATATGGTGCCTTAAAAGCCAAAACTATATCTTGTTTTGGAACTCCAGCTTCAACCAATTCATTAGCAACTCCAATTTCCGTTCCATCCCGTTCGATCCAAATTTTACCATCTTTAATTTCCACATAAATGATGCAACCAAATACCCGACTCAAATCTTCCCAACCGATATGCAATAATTGATAGCGGTCGCGTCCAGTATCAAATATCAAATGCACTTCTGTCTTACTATTTAAGCGATTTTCTACGTGATGTTTAAGAATCCTTTGTAGCACTTCGCTGTAATTCAGTCCCTCCATTGCACAATCTCCTCTTGAGTAGGGTTAAAAATTAGTAATTTTAGTTGATGTTCTACTATCACTCTCTGAATAAACCTACGAATAAAAAATTCCTTGTAAACATCTTCAGGAATAGCCAAATACAAAGTCCGATCTGGTTCGGTCAATCTCAAAGCTGAACGGTAGTTGAGACATTGACCGAGTGCACTGTGAAACTCAGTCACGTCTGAGGCTCCTAGAAAAGATTTTACCTCTACTGCAATCTTTTTACCAGTTTTTTCGGCGACGAGCATTTTTTCTGCCGTTAAGTCTATGTAAAAATCAACATCCTCAACTTCAATGAATAGATTTTCGTCAGTGATGATCCACCCATCTTTTTCGAGAGACATTTTAACCGTATTGTGGAAAAAATCTTTAGCTGGCATAAATTAACTTGAGTTTTCAGCTACTTGAATTATAGTCAGGCTGACAAGCATATTCCCAAACTTGGCGATCGAGTACACTAGGTAATCTTATCCTAATAATATCCTAATTCGCTTTAACTCAATCCCCCCACACAGCCAGCACTCGCATCAAGTCCCATCCGGGGCGTGCCAGGAGTCTTTTTGAGTATCTTTTCGTCGATCGCCCCCCGCCGTGCAATAATGATATGACTTGCACAAAAACTCTATTAGTAGGTAAGTCTTGCCAACTTGACCGCTACATATAGCGTCTCAACTGTCAAACCGTGCAAGTTCAAAATCAAATCGGCTGTTGCACTACACAAATTTTTTCTAATGGCTGAAGTCCCCCAATCTCCCGCAGAACTTGCCGAAGCCCTCAAAGGCTTGACCGATATCAATTTCCAATTACCCGACCCAGAAGACGAACTACTACCAGACTTCGACTTTGAATCGCAGGTTGACAATGCCTGGAAAGTGTGCGATCGCTTCGACTTGCAAACCGACATCTGGCGCGGACGCATTCTCCGAACAGTGCGAGACAGAGAAAAAAAAGGTGGCGATGGACGCGGTACCGGCTTTTTGAACTGGCTAAAAGAACGAGAAATTGGCAAAAGTCAAGCCTATTCCTTGATAGAATTAGCTAAGAGTGCCGAGACTCTGATCGAGCAAGGAGATTTAGACCCAGATTCGATTAGAAACTTCAGCAAGAGAGCCTTTGTCGAAACCGCCAAAGCATCTCCCGAAGTACAGCAAATGGTAACAGATGCCGCCTCAAAAGGCGATCGAATTACCAGGCGTGAAGTTAAACAACTCTCCGACGAATGGATGGCAATGAATTCAGAATTATTGCCAGAAGAAGTCAAAGAAAAAGCATCTAGCGGTTCACTTCCTTCCCGCTATCTCGCTCCTCTAGTCAAAGAAATGGAGAAACTTTCCCCATCTCACCAAATCGAAATCCAAAAAGAAGTAGCAGAAAATCCAGATGTAGATACTATCAAACAACTAACTTCCGACGCTAAGAATTTATCAAAATATCTCGACGCAGCCGCCCAAGTGCAAGCTCTCAATCAGTCTCACTTAGACATGGAAATGGCCTTAGAAGAATCTTTGCGAGTCGGCTGTTTGGGAACCACTGCCGACGTTGTAAAACAAGCAGCGTTGCTCGAACAAACTGTAGTCAAACTATACACTATTTGGAAGCGTTTAGGCAGTTTGGCAGATAGATTGTACGTGGATACAGGAGCAAGCACGCCGAATTTGCGGTTGCTTTTGGGATGCTTGGACAGTCTTTCGGGAGAAAAGATTGAAGTGGATTTTGGAGACGGAGAACGCTCTATTCGCTTGCAGATTGTCAGCGAATAGCTCAACCATGACCGCAGGTAAACACTAACTTTCAGGGGCGTTGCTGATTTGGAGTATGATTTGCCTCCGAAATTTAGAGTAGGGGCAATT
>ENA-OFCE01000821-OFCE01000821.1-metagenomes-genome-assembly--contig:-NODE-821-length-18449-cov-25.622486_pt1 | contig 18449 bp, 15 predicted proteins | sample MGYA00153388_OFCE01 | MGnify analysis MGYA00153388
GCTGCTACTAGCTTGCATCCCCGCCTTGAAAGGACGGGGATGCAAGCGTATTTCCTATAGAATAAGCATTTTTTGTAACTTGATGCAAGATACCTAGACATCTATATTGTGGAAGCCTTTTATAAAATCCAAAATGCTAGTGATATTAGCTTGACCCAATTTTGTGCTTTCGGCTAACTTGTCGGCGCTGGAGTTGTTCGGGTCATATTTTTTGATCAGGCGCTTGCCGAAGGCTGGGTGGTGATATACGCTGAGTTTTTGATCGCGGGAATTAATTAAGATCATCTGTGTAGGAATTTGAAAAAAATTGATGCTTTCGCCGATTTTCGGAAAAGAACTTGAAATTTTGATTTGGTCTACTTTGCTGATAGCTTGATTGAGAGCTTTGGTGCATAACTGGACGTGTTTGGATTCTTTGACGCTAAGTTTCCCTGCATCGTTGGATTGAATCATTTTCATCAAAGCTATCAGGTTTTTTTGAGTTGTGGCGGCGTCGTTAAAAGGAATTATGGCAACGTAAGCGGTGGCAAATAATTTATCGTCGCTGTCCATTTTAAAGGCGAGTACGGTGCGCCTAGAGCTGACTTCGATCGTGGGCGGCTGACTTAAACTCGGGTATTGTTGGGCAATTTGGTAATAAGTTGCAGCTAGGGCAAAATGAGCGCCTTGGTCTAAGGGCGAGTCAATTACAATCCTAACTGTGGGCAGAGTTTCGTGAAAAAATTCGTGGGTTCCTCCAGAGTTCAACCAGTAAATCTGGCTGTGATCGCCGTTGGGGCTCAGATCGACCCACTTGCAGGTCATGCCTTCGGTTTTGATGCCGAGTCGCGAAACTGCGTGGAGTTTGGCTCCGGTTAAGGTGGCTCCGGTTAAATCGGCTCCTATCCAGTCGGCGCGGATCAGATAGGCATTTGATAGGTCGGCATGAACTAAACTGGCATTGAGTAAGTTGGCGTGACAGAGGTCGGCTCGGCTGAGGTCGGCGCCGCTCAATTTTGCTTCGCTCAGGTCGGCCCAGCGCAGGTTGCACCCGCTGAGGATGGCCCAGCGCAAATTGACGCCGCTGAGGTCGGCGCCGCTGAGTACCGCTTGAGTCAGGTTGGCTTGTCGGAGTTCTGTCCCTCGCAAGTCGGCACCGCTGAGGTCGGCTCGACTGAGGTCGGCGCCTTGCAGGTTGGCGTGTTCGAGGTTGGCTTCTGTCAAGCACGCGCCGCTGAGGTGAGCGCCTCGAAGGTTGGCTTGAGCGAGGTTGGCTCCTCGGAGGGTGGCTTCGGTGAGAGTAGCGCCGCTGAGGTTTGCTCCGCTGAGGTCAGCGCCGCTGAGTTCGGCTCGAATTAATTCGGCTCTGATCAGTTTGGCTCGTGTGAGTATGGCTCTTTTGAGGTCAACTCGCACTAGGTACGCGACGTTGAGGTCGGCGTCTGTGAGGTTGGCGCCGCCGAGATGAGCGCCGCTGAGTCTGGCTATGTTGAGTTTTGCACCGGTCAGGTTGGCTTTGCTGAGGTTGGCTCCGCTTAGGTTTGCTACACTCAGATTCGCACCCTTAAGGTTGGCTCCGCTCAAGTTGACGCCGCTGAGGTTGGCCTCAGTCAGGTTGATTCCGGCAAAGTTTCTTTCTCCGGCGGCATATTTTTTCAGGAGTTCCTCGACTGTCATGGGGGCGGCACCGTATCAAATATCCCCATTTTATGGCTATGAATATCGGTATTGTCGGACTTGGTTTAATTGGTGGCTCGATCGGGCTGGATTTACGATCGCGCGGGTTTGATGTTTTTGGGGTTTCGAGTCGTCAACAGACTTGCGATCGGGCGAAAGCTCGCGGTGTTGTCTCTGAAGCCAGCATACACCTTTCTCTGATGGCAGCAGCCGATTTAGTTTTTATTTGCACGCCATTGTTGTCGATCGAGCCGATCGTTCGAGAATTGATACCGTATCTTTCTATTGATACCATTTTAACGGATGTCGGTTCCGTAAAAACACCGATAGTACAAGCTGTGTCTTGTCTGTGGGAGAATTTTGTCGGGGGACACCCGATGGCGGGGACTGCTGAAACCGGGATTGAGGCCGCCGTAAAGGATTTGTTTGTGGGGCGGCCTTACGTGGTGACGCCGACAGCCGAAACGCCATCAAAAGCGGTGGAGCAGGTTGAGGAAATGGCGCGGTTGCTGGGTGCCCAAGTTTACCGATGTGGGCCCGAAGAGCACGATCGAGCTGTGGCTTGGATTTCTCATTTGCCAATTATGGCGAGCGCGACACTGGTGGCTGCCGTAGCTCTTGAGGGCGATCAAGATATTGTTAATTTAGCCCAACATTTGGCTAGTTCTGGTTTTCGGGACACCAGCCGCGTTGGGGGTGGCAATCCCGAGCTGGGAGTGATGGTGGCGAGGTACAATCGGGTAGAATTATTGCGATCGCTCTCTATTTACCGCGACACTCTCGACGAGTTCATCAGCGATATCGAAGCTCAAAATTGGCAAGCTCTCGAACACAAGCTGAAGCTGACTCAACAAGCGAGAGAGAATTACAACTTGTAAGCCCAAAATTAGTTATAAGTACATAGACAGAAATATTTACATAGATATAATTTTGCAAGGCTTATAAGAAAAGAATTTAAAATTACATTTTGTGTAATTAATTCTGTCTAACTACTTAACTGTTCCCGTCTCGATTATCAGAAAACTGGGTTGAAAACCCCGTCACTTTAAATCGAAGCGAACGGCTTCGCTAAGTACATCACCTTATAGGACGGCTTTAATTGTAAAGCTTTGTTGCAACATCAGCTATTTTGTGCCGACTGAAATAGCATAAAGTAGGAGGTAGAGCAATGCTAGTCTTTGAGTTCAAAACCTACGGAAAATCAAGCCAGTTCTGCGCGGTAGACGAAGCAATTCGTACAGCCAAATTTGTCAGAAATAGCTGTTTGCGCTATTGGATTGACAACCCAAAAGTTAACAAGTACGACTTGAACAAATACTGTGCTGTATTGGCTCGCGACTTTTCGTTTGCTGACGAACTCAACTCTCAAGCTAGACAAGCTAGTGCAGAACGCGCCTGGTCTGCTATCTCTCGATTCTACGAAAACTGCAAAAAGGGAACTCCTGGTAAAAAGGGCTATCCACAATTTCAGAAAGATTGTCGCTCTGTTGAGTATAAGTCAACCGGCTGGAAATTAGCAGAAAACCGAAAATCAATCAAGTTTACCGACAAGAAAGGAATTGGGAAACTCAAGCTAAAAGGAACACGCGACCTACACTTCTATCAAATCGACCAAATAAAACGAGTGAGATTGGTAAAACGTGCAGACGCTGTGTACGTTCAGTTTTGTATTGATGTTGACCGTTCGGAAAACACAGAGCCTTCTGGAAATACCATTGGGTTAGACGTTGGATTGAAGGAATATTACACCGATTCAAACGGCGTAATAGTTGAAAATCCGAGATTCCTCCGCAAAGGCGAACAAGTCCTCAAGCGTTGTCAACGTCGTGTTTTCAGAAAAGTTAAGAGTTCAAAAAATCGAGGCAAAGCTAGACAGCTTTTAGGTAAATGCCATCTCAAAATAAGTAGGCAACGCAAAGACCATGCAATAAAACTTGCAAGGTGCGTAGTTCAGTCAAACGACTTGATAGCCTATGAACATTTGAGGATTAAAAATATGGTAAAAAATCACTGTCTGGCTAAGTCTATTAACGATGCTTCTTGGTATCAGTTTCGTGTCTGGCTTGAATATTTTGGAAAAGTATTTCAAAAAGTCACGGTTGCAGTTAATCCGCAATATACTAGCCAAGAATGCTCTAGCTGCGGTGCAATTGTGAAAAAAACGCTATCAACTAGAACACACGTTTGCCAATGTGGTTGTAGCTTAGATAGGGATGAAAACGCAGCTAGAAATATCCTGAGTCGGGGATTGGGTACGGTAGGGCATACCGGAACTTTTGCATTAGATGCAAGCAACGCTTTGGGAGATGAGGCCTCTACTTTTGTTGGAGAAATCCTGCATCAGCAAGTCATGTCGTAGATCGAAGAATCCCCACGCCTTCAGGCTGGGGAGTGTCAAGATTGTGGACGCCTATATTTTGAGTTTTAATGTACACTTATTCTCGACTCAAGCGGGTTTTACTGGGTGAATCTCTGCCCACGAGCGCATCTATTCACGAACGGTTGAGCAACGCTACAGGATTAGCTGTTCTGGCTTCCGATGCGCTTTCGTCTGTTGCCTACGCCACTCAAGAAACTCTGCTCGTGCTATTACTAGCCGGGAGTAGCAGTTTGAGTTTATCGCTACCTATTTCGGGCGTTATTATTTTACTATTGGCGATCGTTGCACTTTCTTACCGACAGACAATTAAAGCATACCCGAACGGCGGTGGCGCTTACATTGTGGCGCGAGAAAACTTGGGTACTTATCCCGGTTTGATTGCAGCAGCTTCGCTGATGATTGACTACATTTTAACTGTAACAGTGAGTATTTCGGCTGGGGTGGCGGCCTTGACTTCAGCAGTTCCTTCGCTGCAATCCTACACAGTTGAACTGTGCTTATTTTTTATTGTCTTAATCATGTTTGCCAACCTCAGGGGATTGCGGGAATCTGGCAAGATATTTATGGTTCCCACCTATGCGTTTATTGTTGGCATTTTTATCTTGATTGGCTGCGGTTTATATCAACAAGCAACAGGTCACGTTTTGCCGACATTAGAAAATATTCCAGCTAAGGAACCTTTACGATTATTTCTGATCGCGCGAGCCTTTGCGGCGGGATGTACTGCCCTGACTGGAGTTGAAGCTATATCGGACGGAGTGTTGGCTTTTAAGCCTCCTGAATGGAAGAATGCGCGGCTGACTTTGACTTATCTGGGGGTAATTCTGGGAGTAATGTTTTTGGGAATTAGTTACTTAGCTAATGTTTATCATGTGATTCCTACTGAAAATGAAACACTCCTTTCTGTGTTAGGAAAAGATATTTTTGGAGTCGGCATATTTTATTACTATTTGCAGATTGCAACTTTGTTAATTTTGCTGTTGGCGGCGAATACGAGTTATGCGGATTTTCCGCGACTTTGTTATTTTTTGGCGCGAGACGGGTTTTTGCCGAGGCAGTTATCGCTGTTGGGCGATCGGCTAGTTTATTCTAATGGAATTACTTTGCTCAGTATCTGCGCTGGATTGTTAATTATCATCTTCCGAGGCGACACTACTGCGGTGATTCCGCTGTATGCGGTTGGGGTTTTTACTTCTTTTACTCTCTCCCAATCGGGAATGGTAATTCACTGGTTTAAAGAGCGAGGTAAAGGTTGGTTAGCTAGTGCTGCGATGAACGGTATTGGTGCAGTGGCAACTACGATAGTTTTGAGTGTAATTGTTGCTACAAAATTTCTTTTGGGAGCTTGGGTTGTTGTTGTAACTATTCCGATCGTAGTCAGTCTATTTTTAGCTATTAGCCGACACTATCGCTATGTAGCAGCTCGCTTGAGCATTCAGGGAATAGAACCTATATCTTATCCTCCCAGACCTAAAGTTAAGATGGTGAGACATCCGGCGGTGGTGTTAGTCGGCCAGTTGCACCGGGGAACTTTTGATGCCCTCGATTATGCTCGTTTAATTGCTGATGAAGTTGTGGCAGTTCATGTGGATATTGGTTTGACCGATCGCGCAAAATTGCAAGCAGCTTGGCAAGATTTACAGTCTGACATTCCTTTGGAAATTCTGGAATCGCCCTATCGTTCAGTTGGTGAGGCTTTGACTCACTTTTTGACTTTGTTTGAAGCACAGCGTCCGGGAGTGTTCTTAACGCTGATCATTCCGGCTTTTGTGACGCGGAATTGGTGGGAAGGACTGCTACATAATCAAACTGCTTTCTTTCTGAAAGCGGCTTTGCTGGCTAAAAAAAGTCGGGTTGTCACAACGGTTAGATATTATCTTTAAGCAGTTGACAGTTGACTGTTGACAGTAACTGGTTCCTAGGAAGAGCTTGGGAACCGATGTCACTCTTGCTCTGCCTCGCTTGGAGAGTAGAAAAAATGGAGGCAGAGCCTCCGGATCTGCGTTCCCAGGCAGAACCTGGAAACGAGTAGATGGATAAATTTATAATCTCAAATCTCAAATATATTGACATATCAAAAATGATATGTCAGGATTTTATTAAGTAGAAAAGTTGCCTTCAACTTTTTTCCAAAAAAATTGCGGCTGCTGAACCAACGTCTTTGATTACTTACAATATCTCTTCAATTTGTGGGGGTTTGCTATGCAGCCCGCAACACACTTTTTATGCAGCAGCCAAAAAACTTGAATAGGCTTTTGCGAGCTTTGTCTCGGCAAGGTCTTGATGTTAGTTACAGCAACAAAGTATACTCTATTTCTCTCAATAGTTCCTTGAAAAAACACTGGCAAGATGCCAGTGCCACAAAAGAAGATGGATTAAATGATGGCGATGCTCCAATAGCAGAAGTTTTGCTTCCAGAGGGTTTTCCGGTGGAAGCAAAGGCGCTGAAACAGTTGGCAAATTTGGCGAATGTTCGTCATCCTCAAGGTGGTTGCGTTTGTCGCACCTGCGCTACTCCAGACTTCCATCCGGGGGATGCGGGAGTGGCGATCGGCTCGATCGTCCAAACAACCGGAATGGTGATTCCGGCGGCTGTCGGTTCTGATATTAACTGCGGGATGCGGTTACACGTTGCGGATTTGTCGATCGCACAATTCTTGGCAAAACGCGATCGATTTGTCGAATTGCTCAAAGGCGATTATTTCTTCGGTACTCGCGATGTCAGTATGACGGCAAAAACTGCTCGCGCTATGTTCCAACACGGGATTCCCGGATGGCTGGATGCTATGCTCGATCAGGCAACTGGCAGTGTGGTAAATTCCGATTTCGAGCAGTTGGCGACAGAATGCAATCGCACTTTTCTCGGCGGTTCCATGAATGGCGATGTCAAATGGGCTCCCCCAGAATTAGTCCCAAATGACGGCTTAGTCAGGGATGGTGGCTTGGGTACTATCGGCGGTGGGAATCACTTTGTAGAAATTCAAGTGGTTGAGGAAGTTGTGGACAAGGCTACGGCTTATACTTGGGGTGTGCGATCGGGACAAATCGCTTTTATGATTCATTCCGGTTCGCGGAATGTCGGCAAATACATCGGCGGAATGTGGCGCGATAAATCGCGCGAAGCCTGGCCGAAAACCCTGAAACACCCCGAATCAGGGCTGTTTCCGCTGTCTGTCGAGGCAAATCCCGAACTTGTGAGCAGCTACCTGCAAGCGGAAGCAACAGCCGCTAACTACGGTTTTGTCAATCGTTTGCTGTTAGCAGAACTTTTGCGCTTGCGTTTGCGGCAAGTTTTCGGCGATGTCGAAGCTCCGTTAGTCTACGATTTGCCTCACAATATTACCTTAGCTGAAGGTGCTGGCTGGGTGACTCGCAAAGGCGCTTGTCCCGCATATTCGGGCCAGCCTGTCATTGTACCTGGTTCGATGGGTGCGCCGTCTTATCTGCTAGTGGGTGAGGGGAACGATCGATTTTTGCGATCAGCTTCTCACGGCGCTGGTAGAGCGCGATCGCGCTTCGATATGAGTCGCGAAGGTGCTGACAAAAGTGACGCAGCTTTGGGTTTAACTGGTGTAGATTGTATTACGTTGCGCGAAGAACGTAGAATCGAAGAAGCACCCGCCGCTTACAAACCAATTGAACCAGTAATTGACGTACAGGTTGAGGCGCAAATGGTGGGGATAGTCGCTAAGATGAATCCAGTATTAACGTTTAAAGCCTAGGAACGGGGCATTTGAGAATTAAAAATTTAATCAGGGTAGGGTGCGCGCCCTACTAATTGAGGGATTACGCATGGGGCTAGAAACCGGGTTTCTACAATTTTTTACGTTTAGTAACGAAAATATACGCAGAAACCCGGTTTCTGAAGTCAGCGTGCATAAGTCCGATAATTTTTAATTCTCTGCCCCATTTCCGATTCCCCATGCCCTATGACTGATTCTCAATCATCGCCAAATCCATCAAAACCAGTCCATCCTTTGCAGCAACTGCTGAAATACGGGCGACGCTACCGCCTGAAAACTTGGCTGGCAAGTATCTGTTCATTTTTGAATAAACTGTTCGATTTAGCGCCGCCAGCATTAATCGGGATTGCCGTTGATGTGGTGGTGAAACAGCAAGATTCTATCCTCGCTCAGTGGGGTATAAAAGATGTTTTTTGGCAACTGGCAATTATCACTGGTTTGAGCGCCATTATTTGGGCCTTGGAATCTATTTTTGAATATGCCTATGATTATTTGTGGCGCAATTTGGCTCAGGATATTGAACACGATTTGCGTCTGGAAGCTTACAGTCATTTGCAGGAATTAGAATTAGCTTATTTTGAAGAACGTAGCACGGGCGGTTTGATTTCTATTCTCAACGATGATATCAATCAACTCGAACGTTTTTTGGATGGCGGCGCTAATGAGGTGATTCAGGTAATGACGACGGTGATCGTGATTGGTGCGGCTTTTTTTGCTGCATCTCCTGCTGTTGCTGTACTGTCAATGCTGCCGATTCCTTTGATTATTTGGGGCTCGATCGCCTTTCAGAACCGCCTCGCTCCCCTGTATACGGATGTGCGGGAAAAGGTGAGTTTTCTGAACGGTCAATTGTCGAATAATTTGAGCGGTATTACTACTATTAAAAGTTTTACTTCTGAGGATTATGAAACCGGGCGGATCGAAACACAAAGTGAGGCTTATCGCCAAAGTAACCGAAAGGCGATCGTCCTTTCGGCGGCTTTTATTCCGCTGATTCGGATTGTGATTTTTTTGGGGTTTATTGCAACGCTATTTCTGGGTGGTTTGGAGGTGGTGGCGGGCCGGTTGTCTGTGGGAACTTACAGCGTTTTGGTGTTTTTAACGCAGCGGTTGCTGTGGCCTCTGACTCGGTTGGGAGATACTATGGATCGATACCAGCGGGCGATGGCTTCTACTAATCGGGTGATGAATTTGTTGGATACGCCGATCGCCATTCGCACAGGCGATATCCGGTTGCCTGTTAGTTCAATTAAGGGGGCACTAGAATTTAAAAATGTTACATTCTATTACAATCAAAGAAAACCGATTTTGCAATATTTTTCGCTGACTCTGGCGGCGGGAAAAACTACGGCGATTGTTGGCGCGACTGGCTCGGGAAAAAGTACGCTGGTGAAGCTAATTTTGAGGCTGTACGAGGTACAGTACGGTCAGATTTATTTGGATGGTATAGAATTAACTAGCCTGAATTTAAAAGATTTGCGAAGAGCGATCGGATTGGTGAGTCAAGATGTGTTTTTGTTTCACGGTACGGTGGCAGAAAATATTGCTTACGGCAGTTTTGAGGCAAGCAATCGAGAGATCGTAAATGCTGCTAAAATTGCGGAGGCTCACGAGTTTATCGCGCAATTGCCGGACGGTTACAAAACTATTGTAGGGGAACGGGGTCAAAAATTGTCGGGGGGACAGCGGCAGCGGATTGCTATTGCTAGGGCTGTTTTGAAGAATCCGCCGATTTTGATTTTGGATGAAGCTACTTCAGCGGTGGACAATGAGACGGAGGCGGCAATTCAGCGATCGCTCGAACGAATCACCAAGAATCGTACTACAATTGCGATCGCCCACCGTCTCTCAACAGTCCGTAATGCTGACTGCATTTTTGTCATGGATGAGGGACGAGTCATAGAATCGGGCCAGCACGAACAACTGCTCGAACATGACGGAGTTTATGCGTCGCTCTGGCGCGTCCAATCTGGTATAAAATAAGGACGCAGTTATCCCTTTTGTCACTCGGCGATTGAAATCGCTACTACACAAGCAAAGTCCGCCTTCGCGGACTAAAAATACAGGGAGATTAAAACAGGATTTAGTATAACTACTAACTGCTGACTGCTGACTGCAAAATATTAATTTCTACAAGCAAGAAGAGAAAATGTTTCTATTTGATAACCCTGAGTCCAAACCAAACGAAAATAGCTGGCGTCGCAAATTAGATAAATTTGTGAAAGCTCATCAACATGAATTGGCTGCTTTGGCTTGGGGGCTATTCCTAGAAAGGGGTGAGGAAAGCGAGGAAATTTTGGCAATTGATATTGCGGAAACTGTGCGTTTTGTGTATTGTAAGAAAGAGGCGGTTGAGGAGTTGAACCGTCAAGTTAAAAGTCATATTCAGGAAATTTTAGGGGTGTTGAATGCTCTCAAGCCTGATAAGGAAGTGGCGATTTTGGCGATCGGCGAAGGTCAAATTAAGTTGATTTTTTTTGAGCCTAAGCCCGAACCTCCTGTTTGTTTTGAGGAAGCTGCGGCGGATGTTGATACGTTGTTGGCTAAGCTGGAACAGCAGATGGTTGAATATATGAAATAGTCCAGGACGCAAGGGTGTTCAGAAACGGGGTTTTTTTACGAAAATATTGGATTAAAACTCTTAATATCGTTGAAAAACCCGGTTTCTTTGGTTGGTATAATATCGTTTAGTTACCGGGGAGTTGGTTGCGGTTGCGATCGTATATTTCATAGAGTCGCTGAGTTATTGCGATCGGAATTCCCAAGGCAGGGGCCACGATTTTGATAGCTTCTACGCCACCTGCAAATACTACGCTCAAAATATCTACCCAACGCCGCCATTTTTGCGGATTTTCCTGGTGCATGGTTGCCAATCCACGCTCAATGATGTCAATAGTTTCTGTTTCTGAAGCTTGGGGATTTTGTTGGCGAATATCTTGAATTACTCGCGAAACTTGACTGACAGCTTCGGCTTGTTTGGGGTCGGGAAAGGTATAATTGTATTGAAATCCTACCATATCACCCTGAACATTCACTTCATCATTATTGATGCTGCCGACTTGATTAGACCTCTTGCAAAAAAAATATGTGTTATCCTTAAAGATTTGCTCAAGTTTAGGTCAAACTTTAAATTATTGGGTTGATTGGCATCTCCTTAAACTTGCCCAGCCTGCTAGATCATAAAATTGGCTAAATTTTTCATAATAGCACAAAATTATTTTGCAAGAGGTCTATTGATATGGAAAGTGTTTTGATTTTTGGATGGTTCTGTCATAAGTGTTATTAATTCGGGTTTGGCGATGAGAACAAGGGCATCAATTGCGCTCAGGCAGACTTGAATATCGGGGTCTGTTGAGACAGCGTGGTAAAGCTCAGGAATAGCTGACTCAATGCCCAATTTTCCTAATGATACGGCAGCTTTAGCACGGATTCTGGGTTCTTCTGAATCTCGCAAGAGCTTGCAAAGGATTTGGACGATTTCCTGTTGTTTTTCTGGGGTAATTGCCACTGTTGTCTCTAAGCAACCCGGTATTGGGCAACGTTACCCAAGGCATCGACGGCGCTTTCTCTGACGTGCGCGTTTGAGTCTTCTAGCAAGCGGATTAAGACTGGAATCAAGGCTTCGTTACCGAGTTTTCCCAGGGCGATCGCACTCGCTTGACGAATTTTGGCATCTGGATCTTCAAGGAGTTTGAGTAAAGCTGGAATTGCGGCATCAGAACCAATTTTGCCCAAGGCATCTGCTGCACTTTTACGCACATCATAGTCGGAATCTTCAACCAATTTGAGTAAGGCTGGAATCGCCGCCTCGGAACTAATTTTGCCTAACGCATCTGCCGCACTTTTTCGCACATCGTAGTCTGAATCTTGAACGAGTTTGAGTAATGCCGGAATTGCGGCCTCGGAACCGATCGCGCCTAATGCTTCAGCCACACTTTGACGCACAAAGTTGTCTGAATCTTGCCCCGCTGCTAGCAGGTGAGGAATTGAGGCTTGATCCTTCAGTTGTCCGAGGGCTTGGATGGCGCTGCGGCGAACTTCAGGGGCGGTGTCTTTGAGGGTTTTGAGTAGGATGGGGGCGATCGCGACATTTCCGATTTTTCCCAATGCTTCTGCTGCTTTTGCCCTGATAGCAGGGCTGGCATCCTCTAGGGCGGTGCAAAAGGTGTCTAGCACCATCTGCTGATATGCTGGGTTTTGAATCATGCTGTTAGTCTCCGGTTGCGATCGCGCTTATCTTTGTTGTATCAATTTTTGGGGTGGATATTGTGCTGTGTGCCAATTTGATCTTTAACATAGACGGTTCCAGTGTTTAGATTCCCAACTTTCTCAATATTAATCGTTTGCCCCGCTGAATTATTGGTCTTGCTTGATTCCGGTGTTAGGGACCACTGACTTATCGAGTAGTTGTAGTATTCGCAGGTGGCTTGGATGGCGAGGATGAGGCTATGAACTTCTTTGCCGGATTTGGATGGAATTAAGGTGAGGAGGTGGGGAAGATGGGGGGCGACTTTCTCTGTGTGCTGCTTAGCGATTTTCCATAAGGCATCTATCGCACGACTACACACATCAGAGTTTGAATCTTTAACGAGTTTAAGTAATCCCGGAATCCCTGCCTCGGAACCAATTTCACCTAAGGCATATGCCGCCATCCAACGCACAGAGTAGTATGAATCTTCACTGAGTTTAAGCAATCCCGGAATCCCTGCCTCGGAACCGATTTTACCTAAGGCATCTGCCGCCCTCCTACGCATATCAGAGTTTGAATCTTCAACGAATTTAAGTAATCCCGGAATCCCTGCCTCGGAACCAATTTCACCTAAGGCATATGCTGCCATCCAACGCACATCAGAGTTTGAATCTTCACCGAGTTTAAGCAATCCCGAAATCCCTGCCTCGGAACCAATTTTACCTAAGGCATATGCTGCCATCCAACGCACACTAGAGTTTGAATCTTCACCGAGTTTAAGCAATCCCGGAATCCCTGCCTCGGAACCGATTTTACCTAAGGTATCTGCCGCCCTCCTACGCACATCAGAATTTGAATCTTCAACGAGTTTAAGTAATCCCGGAATCGTCGCCTCGGAACCAATTTTACATAACGCATCTCCCACCTTACGACCCAACTTCCAGAGTGGATCTTTAAAGAGTTTCAGCAATCCCGGAATCGCCGCATCCGATCGCACTTCTCCCAAAAGCGCAACCTTCAACCACCCCGGCACATCCAACCCATCCACCAACCCAACCGCGCGCTTCTGAAACACCCGCTGCACCTCCCCCGCCAGCCGCGCCCCCAACATCACATCCACATCCAAAGCCAGCCGCACCACCCGCACCGCCTGCACTTCATCCCCCAACAGCGACAGCATGAAGGCCAGAGGTTCCGTCCATTTAAAATAATTCAAATAGAAATGCTGTAACCTTTCATCATCGATCGCATCTGGATGCTTCTCAACCAACAGTTTCAGCAACGCCCGCCCCGCATAATATTCCTGAAATAATTGGTGATGAAACTCAATTTCCTCCGGCTTTGCCGCCACCTGCAACAGATGATGTTCCAGCAAATCCTCTAGCCATTCCTTCGCCTTAGTTGGCGCATCCAGCACCCCTCTATGATGCAACCAGCGCTCCAAAATTCCCTCAGCCCGATCGCGCGAAATTGCCACCAAACCCTCCGTAGGCTGCTGCAAATCGCCCTGCAACATCACAAAAGCTAACTGCGGCAAAATATCCGATTTGAAGCGCCGAAAATCATCCGAAACCGGGATACAACCCTTAAACTCGTCATACTGGCGATCGAACTTCTGAAACAATTCGCCCTTACTTTGGGGAATTTCCCCGGTACTTTCAAACACCTCGCACATCATCCACAACAGTAACGGCGTTTCGGCAATTTCTCGCAGGCGATCGCGCAATTGTCGCAGCAGCAAATCCCCATGTTGCGGCAAATGTTTATGCACAAACTCCTGCATCTGCGGTTGCGTCAGCGCGCACATCTCCTGTTGTTTCTCAATTCCCAAAGATCCGCCCAGCGCCAAATCCCGCGTCGTGAAAATCATCGGCGTATCGGAATTGTCGTCGCGAAATTGCTGCAAATCCTGTCGCCGTTGTGGCGATGGCATTTCATTCACGCCATCCAGCAACAGCAGCAACTTGCCATCCAACAGCAAATCATCCACCTCTTCCTTGCTAACCCTGAGTTTTGCTTGGCGAAATTCGGCACAAATTGCTTGTTCGATCGAGCGATCGCTCCTTAACTGTACTAACACCGGAATCGGTCGATCGCCATCCTCCAATGCTTCCCGTGCCAATTCCCACCGAAAACGCTGCAATACCGTCGATTTTCCCGAACCGGGCTTCCCCGCTAGCAGCACATTTCCGTCGCGCAGGTATTTGCGGATTCCTGCGAGCACTTCCAGGCGATCGATTTTGGTTTCTGGTTTATTTTTTGGGGTTTGGGGCGATCGATCCTCCGGTGGAATTTCCACTCGCACCTCTACCTGTAAATCTGTCAGCGTGTAGAATCGACGATATTTGGTTTCATAAGACTCAACCAGGAATTGCAGATATTTACGAAAATCAACTGGTGTCGCCATTTGATTATAGATTTTAGAATATTAGATTGATTATAGAGTTTTTTCTAGATACGCGATCGATTCTGAAAATTCGGGAAAAAAGTAGTATCAGTATTCTGGGTGAGTTGCCATATTTTCGATCCCCCCTAACCCCCCTTAAGAAGGGGGGGACAAGAATATTCATTGCAATTCCGCCTTCGATCGGGGACAAAAGCATTCTCAAAGTCCCCCTTCTTAAGGGGGATTTAGGGGGATCAAAACTTCGATACAAGCGATATATTAGAATCGATATCACAACAACCAAGAATCAAAATAACCAACAGGCGGCAAATCATCCATCAAAACTTCAGCTTTATCTAAATTAGGCACAGCCTCAAACAATTCTTTACCTACTTTCACCTCCAGCGCCCTATCGATTAACGAAAATGAAAAATCATGTCCATCTTGCAAATATTTAGCCCTAGCAACAATCTCATCTTTCTCTAAAATTGTGCTGTTACTACCAATCAAAACACTGTTAATATCCTTCCACGGACACACGCAAACCTGAGAAAATACGCTTTGAAAAGTCTTCACCTTTTCCGCATAAAACTCATCTCTTTGCAGCAAATTTACCAGCACAACTCCGTCGCTTGATAACCGTTTTTCGCAGAGTTGATAAAATTCCTTTGTAGCCAGCCGGTGCGGAAAGTAGCCGTTGCCAAAAAATACGTCTGTCATGATGATATCGTACTGGCGATCGGGCTTTTGCTGTTCTAGATATTCTCTGCCATCTTGAATTGCTACTGTGAGTCTGCTGTCAAATTCTACTCCAAAGCACTGTGTAGCTGCTTCGATCGCGGTCGCATCGATATCCGCACAGTCTATAACCGTTTCTGGCAAATAGTGGTGCAAAACTAACGGAATTCTGCCGCCGCCAAATCCAGCAATGTAGATTCTTTGAGGTTGGTTTTGCCAGACTAAACCTAACAGCATCGCCTGAGTGTATTCAGAGACTAGATGTAGGGGATTGTGGAAATCGAAAATAGATTGCAGTAAATCTGTATGCAAATTTACTTTTTCGATTAGAGATAGCTTAATGTGCGATCGATCTTTTGTGACTGCAACATAGTGCACACCCGAATCTTTGCAAAAAATGATACCGTCAGGCTGTTGTTGCAGCCAAGCCAGCCGCTGCTGTATGGCGGCTAAATTGAAAGTTTGCCAATTTGTGCGATCGTAAATCATCTAATATTAAACCCCCCTTATTTCTTGGTCTCGCGTTGCGCGGACTTTGTTTGTATAGACGCGGTTTCAACCGCCGGGTTATCTTCGTTTGTATAAACATGGTTTCAACCGCCGGGTTATCTACATAAATCAATCCGATTGCACTTGCTTATATGCCACCAAATCCAAACCAGAAATCGAAAAATCTACTCTTTCCCAATCTTCCTTTTTACCCTCAAACTTTTTAAACGCCGAATCAGTCAGCAAAATCTCTCCCCGTTCCGCCAAATCCTCTCCCAGCTTAGATGCTAGATTGAATTCCGAGCCGTACATATCCTCTCCTTCCAGCATCAAAACCTCTCCGCAACCGATTCCAATACACAGGTAAATATCCATTTCTGGCGGCAGAGTCGTGTTGACAGCCGCTGTTTGTTTCAGAGAATCGATCGCAGCTTGTACAGCCGATTTGACATTAGGAAATACTGCAAAAATATTGTCCGCTTCCTCCTTAATCACAGTACCAGCACATTCGGCAATTATCGGCTTGACAATTGCGTGCATCCGGTGAATCATCGCCAAGAAATGAATAATTCCGTAGCGGACTGTCGTGCGAGAAAATCCCGACATATCGATTACCATAATCGTATGAGTTTGGCTGAAAGCTGCATTGATTTCGGCATCGATTTCTACCATTTTTTCTGGCCTTTCGTTTCTTTCTTGCAGCAATTTTTCTAAGTGAGCACGGTTGTTTGTTTTCATTATATTTTTAATTGAATTTTGCTGGCGATCAAGCTGAGGCTGAACTCGATTAGTATAAATTATATCAAGTGTAGGTCGATCGCCGATCGCTCCTGCATTGATTTTTGAGGACTGAAGTCTTGACTGCCAACCCAATGATCATTAACTTAATGTGGCAAATATGCTGCTTGTCAGCCTTAACAACGGCAAATCGTACTGATGTCGGACGAAAACCTGGTTGAATTGCCACAGATAATCGGCTACTGTATACGTTGAAGTTCTTAAGGACGACAAATAAAGCGACGGTTGAGACAGAACCGACGGGAAGTTCGTAGGCGTAAGCCGGGGCGCAGCCATCGCACTTTACCACTTAATAATTTTAATTATCAATAGTCTACTGCACCCGCTAGCCAAAATTAAATGTATAATATTAAGGAAGTAAACCGCTACTTGAAATCATGTCCGTAAACACCGTGCTACCCGCAGCCCTCGCTAAAATCGTCCAGCGCTTTCAGCGACACTCTGACCCGAAACAGCGCTACGAACAACTGCTATGGTATGCTAAGCGACTCCCAGCATTTCCCGAAAACGACAAACAGCCTGAAAATAAAGTGTCAGGTTGTGTATCGCAAGTTTATATAACTGCAAATTTGGCAGACGGAAAAGTTTTGTTTCAAGGCGATTCAGACGCTCAGTTAGTCAAAGGATTAGTTGGCTTACTTGTCGAAGGTTTGAGTGGATTGACTCCTGCCGAAATTGTTAACGTTACCCCAGATTTTATTCAAGATACAGGATTGAATGTGAGTCTGACTCCTTCCCGCGCCAATGGATTTTATAACATTTTTCAAATGATGAGAAATAAAGCTGTTACTTGCGAATTGAGCGAGCAAGCCGAAACTAATTAACCGGATAAATTCTATGGGCGGGCTAGAAGCCCACCCCACAAGAAAATTCCATTCTTGTGGAACAGGCATCTTGCCTGTTGTATTCTTGTGAAACAGGCATCTTGCCTGTTATTGAGATGCTACTAAGTTATATTTATCAATATAAACTAATGAATTTATTCCGATTTTTTAGATTAAAGTTTTTACTAATAACAGCAGAATTTATGATAACTTCGTTGCTCTTTTCTTTGCCAGTATATGCTGTCGAAGAGCCACCGATGGTCAATTCGCCAAAGAGTATTGTTGAAAGTGCGATCGACTTTCACATCCATTCGTCACCTGATGTAATTCCCCGCAGGTTAGACGACTTTGAAGTAGCAAAACTAGCTGCTAAGGCGAAGATGAAAGCTGTTGTCTTAAAAAATCACTATGGGAGTACAGCAGCCCGCGCAGTTCTAGTTAATAAAATAGTACCACAGATCGAAGTTTTCGGAGGAATTGTCCTCAATCATTCTGTAGGCGGGATGAATCCCGCAGCCGTAGAAGCAATGCACTGCATCGGCGGCAAATATGGTAAAGTAGTTTGGCTACCAACAGTTGATTCCGAGCATCATTTAAAAGTTTTTCACAAGTCGGGAATCGGGATTAAAGTAGCAGAAAATGGCAAGATTTTATCCGAGACAGAAGCGGTACTCAAGATTGTAGCTAGAGAGAATTTGGTGTTGGAAACCGGGCATATTTCCTCAGAAGAAGTGATGGTAGTTATCCAGCAAGCCAACCTTCTCAACATAAAAAATATCCTGATTACCCACGCAATGGCTGACGTACCCGGTTTGTCCCTAGAAAATATGCAAACAGCCGCCCAGATGGGAGCTTTCTTAGAACTCGCATTTGTAAACGATTTGATGGGGGAAAATGCCGCTGATGAAGGACATAGAAATTGGCATCATGTTTCAATTGAGCGGATGGTAGCAGCGATTAAGCTAATCGGAGCCGAGCATTTTGTGCTCAGTACGGATTTGGGAAGAAAACCCGATCCTTTACCTACGGAAGGTTACAAAATATTTGTGGAAAAATTGATGAGTGAAGGAATTTCTCAGCGGGAAATTGATTTGATGATGAAAGAAAATCCTGCTAAATTATTAGGAATTTAGTAGTAAGGTGCGCAATCCGTTTGCATCAGAATGATATAAACGAAGGAGGCGGAGGAGGCGGAGGAGACGGCAGTGCCGTGTCCCTACAATTAATCGCGGTAGGGACACGGCAC
>ENA-OFCE01000823-OFCE01000823.1-metagenomes-genome-assembly--contig:-NODE-823-length-18407-cov-6.975044_pt1 | contig 18407 bp, 19 predicted proteins | sample MGYA00153388_OFCE01 | MGnify analysis MGYA00153388
GGCATCCAAAGGGGAACCGATGCGGAATGGGTTCCCCTTTGAACCACGAAGGCACTTCAGAGACACTTATAAGGAATACCCCAGAAAACTTCCTCCCCCAATGCCCTATAAACTCATCTTAGCCAAGGAGCAGGCAGGCGTTACCTCGCACGCCGACTGAGTGCGAGAATCCTCTGCATCTCATTATACACAATCATAAATCCTTCATCCACGCCCATGCCCGGCTTCGCCAGAATCTGATCCGGCCTCGTAGCCATGGCCAGATGCACACAAACCTGTGCCGACCGATCAGTCTCGTTACAGGTTCCACCCTGGTAAGCGCCGATGCCTTTCTCCTTACAGTAAATCACTGCCTCAATGATGTTGTTAATCCCGCCCAGGTCCGGCGTCTTAATCTGGATCATATGCCCGGCCCGGTTGTCTGCAAAGTACTTGATATCATCCAGTGTATTGCACCACTCATCCGCTACAATCTGTACGTCAATTCCCTTTTCATCCAGCCTGCGGGTAATCTCCTTCAAAGCCAGCATCTGGCCTTCCCTCTCTTCTACATCCATCGGCCCTTCAATACGAAGCTTGAAAGGTTTTGCAGCCTCTTCCAGCTTTCCGAGGTATTCCACCATCTTGTCATAGTCCCCGTTGAAAGCAGTTCCAATGGTTCCATACACATCAATGTGCAACACCGGCTTATAGTTGTCATCCGGTTTTAAAGCCTCTACCCGGTTGCGGAGCCACTCTACGTATTGCAGCAGCAATTCTCCATTTTCCCCTAGTTTGGTCTTTACATGGTTAATTAATGCATGGGGCAGTACATCAGCTCCCTTAATCACCATTTTGTCCACATTATCATACCGATTGTCGCCGGATTGAGTAAAAATAGGAATTTCCCTGTCTGCCATTTTCGTACCGTATTCCTGGGCAACCACTTCCGCCATGAGCATCTTCTTTCCTTTTGCCACCGCATCCAGAATCGCCTGGGTTACACCATAACGAATGGCTGTGTGAAGGGGTTTTCCCGTCTCCGGATTGATAAACCGGTCCACCTCTTCTGCCAGGGCCTTGAAACTATCCAGTTCCCTTCCTTTCAAAACAGGAGCCACATGCTTTTCAATAACGGGAATAAAGTCCTCTGCCAGGAAAAGCGGGTCTCTTCCACCGGCTCCCGAATACTGTACTGCTGCACAGTCGCCGTAGGCGACCTGTCCATCTTCCAGGACCAGCATCACCGATATGGCTTCTCCTGCCTGCCTTACGGCTGTGAATCCCGGCGTAACCGGTTCTCCCCTATAGGTGGCTCCATCAGCCACAGCATTTTTCTTTATAGCTCTCTGATCATCGAAAAAAAATCCTGTACGGGCTTTGGAGCATACTACATCTATAATTTTCATACTTTTTTCCTTCTTTCAGTTACTTATTAAATTCGCTCTTAGTTCCTGGTTGCTGGTTGCTAGTAGAACCCTATACTGAAAATTCTTAAAAAACAGGAACTAAGAACCAGGAACCAGCAACGCATTATAAACAAACTACCTTGGCCGCCCTACCAGTTTACCCTTACCGATAGCGTAAATGTCATCAATAACCATCTGGAAGCTCACATCTCTCTTTTCAAAACGTGCTCTCTCTTCGATCTTCTCCCGGTGGAAATCCATAATATCCTTGTTGAAAGGAAGATTTCCGCAATCCAGGATACGAACCGCACCATTATTATCTCTTGCCGGAAGGATTTTACCCAGGTTATACCGGCTGGGTGCAAAAGGCACATCAATGATACCGGCTTCAAAGGCTCTTACCGCCCCTATGGCGATATCCCCTTCTCCAAGCTCATAGGCCCTGTCTACAATGCTTCTGGTTTCTGCCATAATCATATTCATTTCCGCTTGCAATTCGTATGTCAGCGGCATTTTCTGGTCTCCCAGCATGGTCACCAACTGTTTGGTAGCCCTGAGGCCTTCGGCATTGGCTTCCTTTGTAGGAACCCCCATAGCCTCATGAGGTGTCTTTACGATAACTTTGGTAGCACCGGACAATGCAGCGGCTGCAGAACCCCAGGAAATAACACCAAAGGCCTTGGCCTCATCCTGCGGGAAGCCCCCCATCCACTGATGCAGCACGGTGGTTACTACTACATCCTTGTATCCGAACTTATCCAAATATTCTTCCGTCAACGCTTCCAGCGTACGAATGGCCGCAACATCCTGCATGAGGTTTCCGCACTGGCCATAGCCCACAGTAAGATTCTTTACACCCTGTTCTGCTGCCAGAAGGCTTTCGATAATGGCAACGGAATGGGAGATGCAGGGAGGAACCAGGGTGCCTGTCAGAGGACCAAAGGGCTCCCTGTTGATTCTGACTCCTGCTTCTTCATACAGCCCGATGAGGCGGTCTGAATACTGCCAGTCGTAGATGGTCTTCTCCAGGGAAACATTCTTTGCATAAGGGATATTGTAGGAGATACCACCGCCTTCGTAGGCCGTAAATCCCCCTGCCATGGTGATTTCCGTCAGCAGGCGGGCATCCGGGGTGCCGTGCCGTACCTGAACCGGCAGGTTCACGGATTCATTGACGAGCCTGCAGTTCTGAACCCCCTGGTTAACGGCTGGAAAACCATTCAGAAGAGACCTTCCGGCAATCCGGCTCTCCTTAATCCCGTTTTCAGCCTCTTCATAGCGATTTTGTCTCGTATAGCTGTCAATAGTGCTTGGAAGCAAGTCCGCTTCCCCGTGTTCCTCTAAGAACTTCAGGAGTTGTATATGTTCATCCACCAGAGCGACCCCGGCTCTTGGCTGGATCAGTGTCTCACCGTTTTTCTTGGCTTTTTCCAACCGGTGGGCAAAAACCTTCTTCTTCGGTATCCTTTTATGATATTCTACTGCTTCTTCAAAATTTACGTCCTGTCCTGTGGGCCACTGTTGCAGCACTTCCTGCCTGATTTCGGAAAAGACCCCACTGTCAAGTTTTTTATTTCTTAATTCCATGATATCATCTCCAACTCCTTCTTCATAATTCTCACAGCCGTTTCAGGATATTTTTCTGAAAGCAATCCCATTGCAGCCAGTATATATTTTTTATCAATCATAATTTCCGCTTTGGCAGGTCGTAGTTCCGCAGGATGTTTTTCATCAAACAGGACCTGCTGCATGACCTCTCCATGCCTTGGGTTATTGATGACAGGCCCCCCGGTTCCAATTACTCTCCGGACCCCTGTCAGATCTTTTCCTGTCTGTACATAGGCAGCGCCCATGGGGGTGTAGGCCATTTCAATGGTCCCCACATGCCGGCTGACCGCTGCTTTTACTGCCATGGAGGCCAGCCCGAAATCCAACAGGCCGATTTTCTCATCCTGTTCCGGTAGAATCTCCGGATTTACCCTGATTTTCTCCAGGCAGCTTTCTACCTCTTCCACGGTAAGGCCTGCGGCTCCCGCTACATTCTCAACTCCAACAGCTTCCGCAAGGAAAGCCGCACTGTATCGTACGCCAAGGTCTCCCTCCACCGTACGCTTTGCAAAAGGCTCCGGCAGTCCCTTTAAAATCACACCGCCGCGGGTTGGATTTCCCGCCGAGATGGAATATACATCGGTGGTAGCTCCTCCGATATCTACTGCCATCAAGTCTCCTAACCCTTTTTCACTTCCATACCCTGTCGACAGGATATGAATGGCCTTTAATACAGCGGAAGGGGTGGGCATCAATATGCCTTCTACCAGGTTTTCTACCTTTGTAAGTCCCTTCGCCCTGACAATTCTTTGCAGAAACACATCACGAATCGCTTCCCTCGCAGGCTCTATATTAAGCCGGTTAAACTCCGGCATAACATTCTGGCAGACTCTCACATCCTTGCCCGCCGATTTCAAAAGGCGCTCCACTTCGGAAGCAACGCTTTTATTTCCTGCCACTACCACCGGAAAATCCCCTGCGATGTTGGCAATCATCCCTGCGTTGTGCAGAATCACATTTTTGTTTCCCCCATCCGTTCCACCCGTGAGAAGAATAATGTCCGGACGGATTTCCTCAATCTCCCGAACTTCCTGCTCACTCAGTTCGTAGGAATAGACCCCTGAAACCTTTGCTCCTGCGCTGAGTGCAGCCCGCTTTGCGGCTTCTGCCGTCAAATCCGGGACCAGTCCTACCGTCACCATTTTAAGGCCTCCGGCAGCACTACTGCAAGCAAATCGATTCACATAATCGACTTTTCCTATTTTCCTTTCCAGGAGGGCAACGGCATGATCCAGGCCTTCATTGATGTCCGACTGGATGGTTGTAAATGCCCTGGCCGTCCCCAATATTTCTTCTGCCTGTACATCGACAGCAGTTACTTTCGTATAAGTGCTGCCAAAGTCAATTAAGAGGACTGGCTTCATACCTATTCAACTCCCAGGTCTTTTTTCAAATCTGCAATGGTAGTTTCCGGCGGTGTTCCGGGTGGATATACCCTGTGGAAGCCCATCTCCGTAAATTTCTTTTCCACTTCTTCAAAAGGCTGCTTGCCCACCACAAGATTTCCGCCTACGTACAGCGGTATTTTTCCAAGGCCCGCTTCATCACATTTTTCCCGTAATCCTCTGCAGTCGATCTCACCGTGTCCATACAGGGAAGACACCAGGATCGCATCGGCAGCAGTTTCCACCGCTGCTTTTATATACTCCTCCTGGGAAACCATAACCCCCAGGTTTACTACCGTAAAGCCTGCCTGGGTAAAAGCGTATTCCAATATCTTATTGCCTACGGCATGGACATCGGCCCCAATTACACCCATTACTAACTTTTTACCATTCATTCCTATCACCTCGTTAATTCTTTAATAACCAATGCCGCTTACTCTCTGATGAATTTTAAGCGCCTTACCTCTTTCAACACTCTTCATCCTTGATCTAGCAGCCTTTGTCATTTCTTATTCAGGACATTGGATATCTGTTCCTCTATGTATATCATTGAGCCCCGTTCAATCTGATATTCAAAATTAACCACTCTTCCCCCCTTTTCCCTGAATCTTTTTACAGCATCTATGCAGGGTCCGCCTTTCTCTATGAAAAAACCGGGCGGCACTACAAGAATATTACAATTTTCCAGCGTTTCCTCAAGGTCTTCCAGGTCCTTTTCAAAAACATGACAGATATTCTTCAAATCTATAGTAAAGTTTTTCAGATGGTTGCGAATTATATTCAGAAACTGGCTGCTTTTGCATAGAATGCATATGCATGCCGCTGCCGGTATGGTAGCCAGGTCGATAATGGTTTGCTGACTGGGCGATACGGCAGATTGTATTATTTTATCCTTTAACCGTGGGATCAATCCACTGAGCTCTTCAAAATGAGTAGAAGTGGTAAGAATGACATCAAACTCCTGGAGAATATCCTCTGATTTCCCAAAGGTTTTGATATCGCTCAGGAGAAAGCGTGTAAGTTCCAAATTTGATATGTAGGATAATTGCTTCTTGAAAATTGACAGTGCCTCAGGGTTACAGTCTATGGCTGCAACTCGCACCTTTTTTAATCCGTTTTCTCTTTCCATGAGACGAATGCTGATAAATGTACCAATTTCACGATACGTAAATTTCATGGCTTCCAGACTGGTGAGAAGCTCATCGATTTGCTTGATGGCCTTTTCCTTGCGGCCTTCCTCGATTACATCCTGACCCTTTGATACAAAGCTGCCGCTGCCCTGAATCACCTCGATGACTTTATTTCTTTCGAGTTCTTCGTAGGCTTTTTTAATGGTTCCCCTGGCAATTCCGATCTGTGCAGCCAATTCCCTTTCCGGAGGCAGTTTGTCTCCGGCTTTCAGTACGCCATTTTGCACCAGTGCGGTGATTTGCTCCAGGATTTGCCTGTATATGGGGTTTTCACTTTCTTTTTCAATGCAAATTTGTAATTCCATATTTACCCTCTATAGCATATGGATATCCAACTTTAGACTTGAATTTATCCGGCTGCAAAACTGCCCCAAAATCCGTGCGTTTTTAATGCTAGGAATTATAAGGTTTAAAGTTGGCTATCCGTAATGGTCTATACCTTTAGTATAAATTGGTATAGACCATTATGTCAAATGGGGTAACAACGAAAAAGGCGGGGTGTTTTACCAAAACACCCCGCCTTCTTTAATTATTGCCCGTTTCCATTAAAATACTTCACAATCCCCTGTTTTATTGCTTCTGCCAGGGTATCCTGGTAGGACTGGTCCGCCAGCTTTTTTTCCTCCTCTGCATTGGAGAGGAAACCACATTCAACAATGGCCGTAGGAACTTTTGCATTCTTTAAAATGATGATGGGCTCTCTCTTTATAAGAGCCTCTCTTGAATTCCCCGGTTCCACCACCTCTTTCAAAGACTGTTGCAGGCTGATGGCCAGCCGCTGGCTGTCCTGAGGATCTTTGGGGAAGAACACCTGGGCACCGTGGTATTTGGTCTGTTCAAACTTATTCAGGTGTATGCTGACCACAGCACCCGCACCGCTTTCATCCATCAGCTTTTTCCTTCGGTTCAGGTCCTGTTCCCGCATACTACTGGGGCCTTTGGTTCCTTCCCTGTATTCGAGCCGGTCCTCCGTGCGGGTCATAATTACCTTAAAGCCCTCCTTTTCAAGGAGATCCCTGACTTTTAACCCTATATAAAGATTTATATTTTTTTCACTTACATGGTTGTAATCACTAACAGCTCCCGGGTCCTCGCCGCCATGTCCCGGATCAATTACAACGAGCTTTTCGGCAGTAGCTCCATTGGAAGCAATTGCCGGTTCCTCCGCCGAGCTGAAATTTATACTGTAGAGCGCCACCGACAACAGCACCACAAGCGCAACCAAAATCAAACTGGTCTTTCGAACAATGATAACCATACTTTTACCCCATCCTTAATCAATCAAGCTACTATAAGAATATTCAGGGTAGGGTTGTACATATGACTTTTTTGGTCAAGTTCGTGAATATTAAAAGCGTTCCTTGTTCCTAGCTATTAGTTCCCGGTCTATTTACAGGGCTTTCAGCCCTGCAAGTATAGACTGGGACCAGCAACCAAGAACAGGGAACGCTTTTACATTCTCTACTGCTCTATAATATCCGGATTTCTTTCAATACCGCTGATTACAGCTTGTCCTTCGGGTACAAGCACCTTTTCTTCCTCTGCTGCTTTACCTTTGTGAGCCCCTTTGGTCAGCTTTTTACCCAGGGCTGTAGCCAGAACCGTGTCCATGTCTGCCGCCAGTACAAACTTTAGCTTCTTTCTTACATTTTCAGGAATATCGTCGATGTCCTTTTTATTATCAATGGGGCATACGATGGTATCAATTCCTGCCCGGTGTGCGGCTAATACTTTTTCCTTTAATCCACCGATGGCCAGCACCCTTCCCCGAAGAGTAATTTCCCCAGTCATGGCAACATTCCTCTTTACAGGTATTCCTGTAAGAGCGGAAAGCATGGCGGTTGCCAGCGTAATCCCTGCCGACGGTCCGTCTTTGGGAATGGCACCTTCCGGCACATGAATGTGCAAATCATATTTTGTATGGAAATCCTTTTCGACATTGAAGTCCTGTGCCCTTGAGCGGATAAAGCTCATAGCGGCCCTTGCGGATTCCTTCATGATATCCCCCAGGTGTCCTGTCAATTCCAGTTTTCCATTTCCCGACATGCGGTTCACTTCAATGGAAAGCGTGTCTCCCCCCACCGGTGTCCACGCCATACCCGTCGCGATGCCTATTTCATCCTTCTCCTTGGCCTTGTCATACCGGAACCGCTTGGCACCCAGCATCTTCTCCAGGCTGGAAGCGGTAATCTTTATGGATTTCTTCTCGGCAGCTACCAGTTGCCTTGCAGCTTTCCTGCAAACGGTTCCCAACTGTCTTTCCAGGTTTCTTACTCCCGCTTCTCTTGTATAGTAATTAATGACATCTCTCACAGCCTGTTCGTCCATCTTCATGCTGGTCTTTTTGAGCCCATGAGCCTCCATTTGCTTCGGAAGCAGATATTTTACAGCGATATTCAGCTTCTCTTCCTCTGTATACCCGGAAAGGCTGATAACCTCCATCCTGTCCAACAGCGGTCTTGGGATGGTATCCAGGCTATTGGCAGTGGTAAGGAACAACACATCCGATAGGTCAAAAGGCAGCTCCATGTAATGATCCCTGAAGGAAAAGTTCTGCTCTGCATCCAGCACTTCCAGCATGGCAGATGCCGGGTCTCCCCTGAAGTCACTGCTCATTTTGTCGATCTCATCCAGCAAAATCAAAGGATTCTTGGAAGCCGCCTGTTTCAAGGCGTTAATAATCCTCCCAGGCATAGCGCCCACATAGGTTCTTCTGTGTCCTCTGATTTCCGCCTCATCGCGAACTCCGCCCAATGACATCCGTACATAGTTCCTGTTTAATGACTTGGCGATGGATTTGGCGATAGAAGTCTTACCCACTCCCGGAGGTCCTACCAGACATAAGATAGGTCCTTTCAGGCTGTTTTGCAGCTTCCTCACGGCCAGGTACTCAACAATCCTTTCCTTTACCTTTTCTAACCCATAATGGTCTTCATCCAGAATCGCTTCTGCCCTGTCCAGGTCAATGATTTCATCCGTCTTCTTGTTCCACGGCAAATCAAAAACCCAATCCAGATAAGTTCTGACAACCGAACCTTCTGCTGATCCGGAAGGCATCTTCATCAACCGGTCCAGTTCCTTTAGAACTTTCTTTTCCACTTCTTCCGGGAAGCCGGCCTTTTCCAGCTTTTCACGGTACTCTTCCACCTCGCCGGCCACGCCTTCCTTGTCGCCCAGCTCGGTCTGTATCGCCTTGATCTGCTCTCTAAGGTAATATTCCTTTTGTACCTTATCGATTTGCTTACGGACTCTGGCACTGATATTTTTCTCAACCTCGAGAATCTCCATTTCCTTCAGCAGAATTCCCAAAAGTTTCTCCAGTCGTTCCCTTGCATAAAACTCGTCAAGGATTTCCTGCTTCTGCTCCACTTTCAGCACGATATTGGAAGCCATGACATCCGCCAACTGACCTGCATCCTCAATATTGGCAACGGAAAGCATAATGTCGGGTGAAACCTTGTTGCTGAGTTTTGCATATTCTTCAAAGGCTTCAATAACCCTTCTTTTTAATGCTTCTATTTCGATCTGGTCTTCTTCATCTACACTAAATATTTTCTCCGATACTTCCGCCATAAAAAAGGGCTCCGTCTGCGTAAACGCAGATATTTCCGCACGGCTCAAGCCCTCCACCAATACCCGTATGGTATCTCCGGGAAGCTTTAAAAGCTGCTTTACCTTTGATATGGTACCTACTTTAAATATTTCTTCCTCCCCAGGGGAATCTTCTCTGGCATCCTTCTGGGCTGCAAGGAATATAAGCTGGTTGTTAACCATTGCCTCTTCCAGCGCTTTTATCGACTTGGTACGTCCTACATCAAAGTGCAGTATCATATATGGAAATACCGTTAGCCCCCTAAGCGGCAAAACTGGCAAAACCTGCTTTTTAATTGTTTTTTTTGGTTCTGACATCAGACCATCCTCTCTAACTTTTGTACAGCTCTATTACTTTATTGTAAATACAGAGCCGTATTATACAAATTAAAACTATAGATTTTTCATTTTATTTATACCCTAAATTCAGTATATTAACCTATAGTTAAAAAACATTATACCTTTTCGTTTTATGATTTTCAATTGGTTTAATTATCTAAAATATAAAAATAGCAAAAAATGTAAGACAATGAGGCTGTGGTCCCACCCCCAACCCCTCCCAGGAGGGGCATGGTAGTTGTCACTACTTCTTCCTTCTTTTCAGAACTTCTTCCATCTTCTTAAACTCCGCTTCCACACTCTCCACCTTCACAGCTTCGGGTATTTCCCCTCCATACTTGGCTTTCTCATAAACCTTTGTTATAGAAGCAAAAGGCTCCTCAGCTCCCTGGATGAATTCGGCCTTCCGAAGTACCTCTCCGGCTGTATCCGAGTTTCGCACATCGATATCACGCTCTTTAAGCCCCTGCAAGAGTATCCCGTATATATACCGTACTTTCTGCACAGGGTCTGTGATTCCCTTTAATCCCCTTCTCATCCTCCCCAACTGCCGCTTCAATTGTTTTTCCTGCAGCGCATCTCCAACTTTAACTGTCTGAACATCATCCTCATAATCATCTACCTCTTCCGCCCCATCTCCATACACCTTCAGAAGGTTTCCAAGGCACCCGGCCACCCGGCCGAAGAGTGTTTTCAATTTGGCCCCCAAGGCTCTAAGTGCTGAAGGAAGCCTTTTTCCCAGAATATACAGCAGGTATACTGCCAGTAACCCTATCAGAATAGTTAAAATAACAGGCAAAATTCCCTTTTCCGTGTTTGCTCCCATATCCGGAAGTGAGTTCTGCCCCCCTGGCGATGTCCCCGACGCATTCTGCTTAAAAAGCCTGGAGAAGAGAATAAAGAGCCAGGCTATACAATTTACAGCTTGTATCACCATCCGGTGTAAGAGGGCCGCTATGGCATTTACAATGGCTTTTACATTAATAAGTATTACAATAACTACGTACAGCCATACTACAAGTGACGTATTATATTTTCTCATATTTCCCGGAATATTGGCACGGTCAATATGTCTTTTTATAAATGCTTCATCAATTCCTGTCTGATTACTCACCAGTAGAACCATCCCCAGAAACCCATAGGTAAAAAACAGAACATACGGCCTTGCAGAAGCCAACTGCCTGAAGTAAAAAGAAGCAGTGAGGCAGGCAAAAAGAACTCCTGCTCCCAACCAGACCTTTTTGCCGCTCAATAGGGAAGCCGGCGGTACATAAAAGGCCCGGAAGCCTGTAAAATATAACAGTATGCCTACCGGTACCTCAAAAGCTCCGCGTCCGATTCCACTCTCCCTGTATAAAACTACCGAAAGCACCATCGGGATAAAAACCGGCAAAGCAGCCTTTAGCGCCGGGACCTTTCCTTTTTTGTCGCCGATGAGGATGACGCTGCAAATAAATCCACCCATCATCAGGCAATAATTATACAGCCCTTCCCAGCCGCCTCCATTCTCCGTAAAAATCAACATTCGCAGCATCAATAGAAGCGGGTACAGGAAGCAAAAAATCCCTGTCACTGCTGTGATTTTCAATGCCATGCTTCTAAGATTCCTGTCCATTTTCACTCTCATCTCCTGCCAATATATAAACTTCCATGTCCTGTGGCAAATCTCTCTGTTCAATAAACCGATTCAACACCATGATTTTTACAGAACAATTGCGGCGGATGACCAGTCTCATGAGATTCCGTATTCTTTCTGTGAGGTATGCAGTAATCAATATAATATCCGTGTTGTAAAACTGGGGCAGTATCGCTTCCAGATAATCTTCAAAATCCTTTATACCCCGGAGTTCCAGTTTCGCCAACAGGCGCATGAGCTGGATAACATGTTCTCTTCCAGAGGCCTCGGATGTGAAGATCATCTCCTTTCCTCCGTCTACGGTGCTGCCATTTGTGACCAATCGCACGGGAGTTCCCTCCCTCAATGCAGTATCAAAAATCGTAGCCGCCGCCTTGATGCCCATCTCGATCCAATCTTTGTGGACTGCATCAAAGTACTCCGTCTCCATGGATTGTATATTTAAAAGTACCGTTACTCCTGTTTGAGCCGTATAATCATTCTTTCGCACCATTAAGCTCCCCTGCCTGGCAGTAGCACTCCAGTGGACCCTGTTCATGGGATCTCTGGGCGTATACTCCCTGGCTCCGGATACGATAAAAGGATCATCCAGTATCCACCTTCTTACAACGGTATCTCCCTGCAATTGCCGAACAGGGATGAAATAGTTCTCCAGCCGGATGAGGGCAGGATATACCGTAATGACGGCATCGATTTCAGCGGGTACGGAAACCGTATTTCTTCCGATAAGATCTCCGCTGATCAAGGTTACACTCTTTATGGCATAAATACCTCTTTTCAGGCACTTCAGCTTCCACTTTCGGGTTATCTTCTGATAGCCCTTGAGAAAAAAGCTGCTGGTCACATAACGGAATTCCTGGGCTACCACTGATTTTGTGTTTGCATACTCCAACCATCGGGAAGAGTTTATGTCAACCTTTAACCAGGGTACGGGCAGAAGCTTTTTGTTGTGCACCGTTTCCACCAGAAAGAGACTGTCTCCCTCATACGCCTCCTTCGCACTAAAATCACAGGTATATTCAAGCTTACGAAGCACGAACCGCCCAAAAATCCACTCCTGCAGTCCGATCACCCCAAGCACTATAATTGCAAAAGCTACAACTTCCATGAAACACCCCCGCTCATTGAATTGAAAATGGAAAATTGAGAATGGAAAATGAAAATCCATACGCCATTCTCAATTCTCCATTTTCAATTCTCAATTCTTTCCTTCGGTACTTCTACCTTATCCAGTATCTCCTTTATCATGGCTTCTGCCGCATCGGTACTGCTTCCGAGGGCATGGGCCCGCAAAACAATCCGGTGGGCCAGAACGGGGATTGCTACACACTTTACATGGTCTGGCGTCACAAAGTCATAGCCTTTTAGAACAGCGTACACTCTTGCCGCCCGCAGAAGGGCAAGACTTCCCCTGGGGCTCACACCTAGTGCAATTCTTTCGTGTTTTCGAGTCGCTTCGATAATATGGATCATATATTCTTTTACATCGTCACTAATTTTTACCCGGGAAAAGGATTGCTGCGCATCAATGATTTCCCTGGCTTCCGCCACAACACCCGTCTCTTCCATAGGATTTTCATTCTGAAACCTGTCGAGAATCTTTCTTCCTTCCTCCGGCGTGGGATACCCCATTTTCAGCCGCAGGAAAAACCTGTCCAACTGCGCCTCCGGTAAAGGAAAAGTTCCCTGGGTTTCCACAGGATTCTGCGTTGCTATAACGAGAAAAGGGCTCATAAGCCCATGGGTTTCCCCGTCAATGGTAACCTGGCGTTCCTCCATACATTCCAGAAGGCTGGATTGGGTTCTGGGTGTAGCCCGGTTAATTTCATCTGCAAGAATAATATTGGAGAAAAGAGGGCCCGGCCGAAAAACAAACTCCCCTTGTTTCTGATTATAGTAATTAATGCCTGTCAGATCGGAAGGAAGGAGGTCCGGCGTGAACTGTATCCTCTTAAAATCACAATTTACCGATCGTGCAAGGCATTTTGCCAGGACTGTCTTCCCTGTCCCCGGTACATCCTCCAGCAAAATATGGCCGGAACAAAAAAGTGAAGTCAGAATCAAGTCCATGGTTTCACTCTTTCCTACAATGACTCTGGATACATTTTCTTTTATTTTTTCGGAAAGTATTTTTACTTCTGTAAGCTCCATCGTTATACCACCTTACTGTTTCTTTTTTCTTAATTGCAGCCCTCCTGCAGGAGGATGTAAGAAATACATCGGTTCCTTTTTACAGGCCGCTCGTTCAGATGCAACACTTTGCACCTTATAATAACCAGTGGGTAAAATGTCCGGGTTTTGGGACAGTTTGCCCATCGGTATAACAATCATACCTGAATAACGCTGTAAAAAAAATATGAAAAACCAATAAATACCGCCTTGGAAATTTATTGATTTTTCATATTTCTTATACAAGTATTCCTATTCGATCTTATCCAGTATGCTCTTAAAGTCATCTATGCTTTCAAAAGGTATCGCCAATCCTTTTTGGCTCGGCTTGAATTCGTCCGTATTGGAATCCAACCAGAAGACTCTGATATCAATGTAGGTTCTTCCGCTTTTTTTAACCTTCTTAATATGGATCTCTTCCTTACTGTTTTTAGCCATTTTCCCCAAAAGTTCTTCACTATCCCAAAAATCAGCCATCTCGATTCCTCCTGCTCCATGAATTCGTTATCTTTTTTAATGTACCTAAATTATATCAGTTCTATAAATGAGCCACAATATAGATTCCAACTTTAGACTTGGATTTATCCAGCAGAAAACCATGAAATTATAGGGTTTAAATTTGGCTATCTGTATTTTTAAAATTGCATTGCTAAAAATATTCCTTTTGCTTTGCTAACGATTTCTTCGAATAAATAATTAGAAATTTAGCATCATATTAAAATGTGGAGATATATTTCACAGTTCACAAATCAAAAGTGAAGTTTGAAACCATAAATAAAAGAAGAAAGGAAGTTGTTCTATGAGATCACCGTTGGATAGACTTGCACTGGTCATCGTCCTTATTGGGGCATTAAACTGGCTGCTGGTAGGCCTTTTCCAATATGACCTGGTTGCTTCCATCTTTGGCGGCCCCGCCTCCTTCCTCAGCAGGACGGTATACACCATTGTTGGTCTTGCAGGTTTATACTGCATTAGTCTGCTGTTCAGAGAGGCTGCACCTGCGAAGGAATAAGCAATCCGCTGGACAAAGGGTGCAGGAAATCCCGGCGTAAAGCCCTCATCTAATTTCCTGCATCCTGGAAAATCACTTGTTGAAGACGGCAAGTGATTTTTCATTTCATCCGGAAGCCATAAAACGATTCTGTCGGAGTTTATGTCAATTCCACGAATTTCCGGTAATAAAAAAGTCTAAAGTACACATATTATTATTGCACTGATAAATAAACACAGTGCAAATAATAATCAAGGAGGCTATAACAATGGCAAACAATAGAAGTAAAACCTCATTCGATCAGATGAAGTACGAAATAGCTTCTCAGGTAGGCGTTAACCTGAAACAGGGTTACAATGGAGACCTGACTTCAAGAGATGCAGGTAAGGTTGGAGGAAACATCGTTAAAAAGGTGTTCGAATCCTACACTGGTAAGAACTATAATCAGCAGTAAATAGCAAAAAAGGGTTGCCGTCACCGGCGACCCTTTTTTATGCCCTGTACAAATACTAATTTTTTCCTTGGTTTTCCCGCATCCGCAAAGGTACCATCACTATTTCATTTTCTGTAAAATTCAGTTCCGAACAAAGTATTTACTTGGAGTCCGGATATTTTGGCCTGTACGGAAGCATAATCTCTCTCATTTTAAAATATCTATCTAATAAGAATAAATGATATACGTGATGCTATGAGTATTTTAAGTCTTTTTTTATACTTAGGTTTTACCCTGGCCCTGCTTCTTTTCATGCCTGATATTTTCCCCTGCTGTGGGTGCTGCGGAAAAATAAAATTCAGACCCTTTTTCAAACTTCATAAAGCAACTGCGCTTTTCCCCGGTTATTCCCACAGCAAGTCCGTCTGTCGCAAGTGCTGTAAAAAATATTCCCTTAAAACCCTGACGGATTATAATAATCTGGAGAAGGCTAAAAGAAAAGCGGAATTAGATTCCCTACGGCTATAGGCTCCACAGGTCGATAAATAAAGAAACAGTATGCTTTTCGCACTGGTACGGGCACAAAGCAACTAAAAAGGCAATGCGTACCCGCGTGCAGCATATCACCGTTTCTGATTTACATAATACGAACTAATATAAAATGAGCGGGTTTTGTTTTAAAATGTAATTTTGTGGGAAAAGTAATTACATCGTATATATAATACGACGGGTAACTGCTGATTCAGTAATCAGCCAAGTTCCATCGCAGATTATCTAGCAAGGCCCCGTATAAATTCACAAAAGAAAAATAGGGGAGGCTGTACAATGGAAAAAAGAAATTCTTCCGTAGAACTAAAAGACGAAATAACATTTTTCAGACAAAAATTGGACAACCTGCTGGCTGATCAAAACTCCTCTTCCGAGGAGATACTGGCGCTAAGTCAAGAACTGGACACTTTGATCGTAAAGTACTATACCGAATACGGGCGCAAGATTCTTCCCTGACTATTGATGTTCCCGTGCAGTGTATAGGATGGCCGAAAAACAAAGTACAAACACCTTTGACACAATGCCTGCCGTATTTTACAATATAACAAAGTACTTAAACTTCGGAACAGGTGACAAATAATGAAAATGGGTAAACCCTTGGAAAAACAAAGGATAGTGCCTTCAAACGATTGGTATATGCAGCAGGCTCTGAAAGAGGCACAAAAAGCATTATCCAAAGAAGAAGCGCCCATCGGAGCGATTATTGTAAAAGATGGCAAAATTATTGCCAGAGCACATAATGAAAGGGAACTCAAGCAGGACGCAACTCTTCATGCGGAGGTTTCCGCCATACGGAAAGCCTGCCGCAAGACAGGTTCCTGGCGGCTTACAGACTGCGACATGTATGTAACCCTCGAACCCTGTGCCATGTGCGCCGGCGCTCTGATCCAATCCCGTGTAAAAAGACTGTTTATAGGTGCCCCCGACCCAAAAGCAGGTGCTGTGGGCTCGGTTATTGACGTGCTGGGCGTTGATCAATTCAACCATAAGGTAGAAGTTCACTATGGAGTTCTGGAGGAAGAATGCTCCCGGATCCTCAAGGATTTCTTCCGGGAACTGCGGATACGGAAGAAAGAACAGAAGCAGAACTGTTCTGATAAAAGTTGCTAAAATTTTCTCTTGCATTCATCGGCATTTGCCTGTAAAATAATTGGGTGGGAGTCCTGTAGATATCCCATTCTTGGAGAGATGTCCGAGAGGCCGAAGGTAGCTGACTCGAAATCAGCTGTGCACGAAAGTGCACCGGGGGTTCAAATCCCTCTCTCTCCGCCAAAAATAAAGGGTTTGTGAAACTTCACAAACCCTTTACTTATTTCAAAATTTGGAATTGGGGACAGATGCTACACAAATATACCTGATAATAACATAAATTACCCTATAATTCCCAATGTAAAGTTTCAAGCCATTTTAACCTATTTTTGTCAACCGCCTATATTAAAAATGGCTTTTGCAGAACTTAATGAAAATAGTCTAAAAATTATTTATAGAAAATACTTACCTCCTTTGGCATCAGTTGAACGTGGAGGAATCATCCACTCAATTTACGAAAAATAAAGCCCATGAAACAATCTTTCCAGAGCTTTTATACGGTAAATGTTCAGTTTGCGACATAGTTAGCCTTCTATTGCTAAAAGGTATCTTATAAATTTGCCATCGACCTCTACAAGCAGCACTTCAATTCTTTCTTCTGCCTTGTATACCTTTGATCCTATTGGTAATTTTGTTGCCATTCCTTGCTTAAACTTTTCTCCTTTTTTATATTTATATATTATCTGGCCTATTTCTTCTCCTTTTGTTAGTTTCAAATTCTTAACCCAATCAATATCCTTTGCATTTACTGCAACAGTATCTCTATATAAAAAAATGTCAGCATCAGGATTCTCTTTCAATATTTCCTTCGGAGTCGGATTATGGGAAACATACCACCCATCTATAACTTCCGGTTCTTCGTATCCTTCTTCCGTAATAAGCTGATTTTCCTTTAATGGTTCCGCTTGCTTATAGAAGCCTCCCCAAAGGGAGATAAATAAAGATATCAATAAGATATAACAAATAATTCTTTTCATTTTATCCTCCAAATAAATCCCCACCTATTGCAGGAATACACGAAATATTTCTAAAAGCTCCGGATCGGAACCCGGGGCAGTATGCATCTATAATACGCAATATAAGAATATTATTCATTACTGAACCTGGATATATTTCTAAACATTATTGAAATATCAGATATTCTCTTCCTCCAAATCATATGGGGATATCCTTCACCCCAATAATTCTCTAACAAATAATCAGGTTCCCCAAATTTCTTCTTCCATATCTTCTGTGCGTTGACATACCCACTGTCTAGACAGAATTCTTCTATACCTCTACTCTGTAAGGTAAGATACATTGCATTTAGAAGCAAGTTCCCTATCCCTTGTCCCTGGTAATCTGGTTTAACAAATACAGTTCCTATTTCAACCAACTCTTTCAGCACACCGTCTGTACACTTATTAATCAACCCACTAGCAAGTCCATACTCGATTGTACCAACAATATTGTCATTGATTAAAGCTACTAAAAAATATCGTTTCTGCCCATTACTATCTAAATCAGTTTTTAAGTATTCTTTTTTCACTTCAATTTCATTTTCTATCTCATCACGCATCTCCTCTAAACCTTCACGCATAAAGGTGTCTCTAATTACTGTTCTAAAAAACTGAGTTAACTCTTTTGTGTCATCAATTCTTGGTCTTCTTATTTTTACACTATACACTATAAACTCCTCCACCATTTCAGGGCCATGTTTATTCTCGTTTATTATTTTAATCATAACCTCAATATCACATAGGAAGATAATACCATTCACGTCCATGGCTGTCCATATTCAGGCAAAAAAATAAAACCCCGGGGCTGACTCCAGGGCGGTTATCGGATAAACTACGAACCAGATTGCTTTATTTTTTAACATTATTTATAACATCCAAATATGCTTCTTCAAAACTCTGATAAACTTTATTTGATAAATCAAAGTTATTTTCATCTGTTACCTTTCTGAAAAATTGTGCCATTTGTGTTGTAGGTAATTTTCCAGTAACTAGAGTTGTGCATTGAAAAGTAAATAATTGTCTTACCAATAAAGTGGTAAA
>ENA-OFCE01000824-OFCE01000824.1-metagenomes-genome-assembly--contig:-NODE-824-length-18387-cov-6.756710_pt1 | contig 18387 bp, 18 predicted proteins | sample MGYA00153388_OFCE01 | MGnify analysis MGYA00153388
AGATCACCGACCGCAGCAAGGACGTCATCAAGTCCGGCGGCGAATGGATCGGCTCCATCGACCTGGAGAACATCGCCATGGCCCACCCGGCCGTGGCCATGGCCGCCTGCATCGCCATGCCCCACCCCAAGTGGGACGAGCGGCCGCTGCTGGTGGTGGTGAAGAAACCCGGCGCCGAGGTGTCGCGCGACGAGTTGCTGGCCTTCTACGAGGGCAAGATCGCCAAGTGGTGGACGCCCGACGACGTGCGCTTCGTCGACGCCATCCCGCTAGGCGCCACGGGCAAGATGCAGAAGAACAAGCTGCGCGACCAGTTCGCCGGCTACACGCTGCCGACGGCCTGATCCGCTGCGGGCGCAGCCGGCCCGACCCACCACTGCGGCCCGAACTGCAGCGCCAGGAAATCGCACACGCTGCGCACCTTGGACGGCAGCAGCTTGGGCGACGGGAATACAGCGTGGATCTCCTGTGCCGGCATCGACCACCCCTGCAACAGCGGCTGCACCGCGCCGCGCTGCACCGATTCGTGCGCCACGTACCAGGGCAGCGCCGCCACGCCCAGGCCGGCGCGGGCTGCCGCCAGCAGCGCCGACAGGTTGTTGCTCTGCAGCGGCCCACGCACGGCCACGGCCTGGGTCTGGCCGTCGAGGCCGGTGAACTGCCAGCGCTCGTCGCCCTGCACGCTGCTGTAGACCAAAGCCGCGTGCTCGCCCAGGTCGGCCGGCACCTGCGGCACGCCGCGCAGTGCCAAGTAAGCCGGTGCGGCCACCAGCACCCAGGGGTTCAGGCCCAGGTAGCGCGCACCCAGTTGTGAATCGGCCAGCCGCCCCATGCGGATCGCCACGTCGATGCCTTGCTCGACCAGGTTGATGTAGCGGTCATCGAAGCTCAGGTCGATGTGCAGCCCGGGGTGCTGCTTCATGAACGCCAGCACCAGCGGCGTCAGCACGCGCCGGCCGAAGGCCACCGAGGTATTGATGCGCAGGCTGCCCTGCAGGCGCGACTGCATCAGCGCGGCCAGGTTGTCGGCCTCTTCGAGTTCGCGCGCGATGATCTTGCACTTGTCGTAGTAGGCCGCGCCCACCTCGGTGGGCGTCACACCGCGCGTGCTGCGGTGGAACAAACGCGCGCCCAGCCGCGCCTCGAGTGCGGCCACATGCTTGGTGGCGGTGGGCTGGGTGATGCCCAGACTGACCGAGGCCTTGCTGAACGAGCCGGTCTCGACGACACGGATGAAGAGGTGTATGCCTGCGACGCGGTCCATGGGACCCGAGCGTAGCGCCGGTCATTCCGTCCAGGCATTGCTGATATCCCCTGGCTCGCGCCGCTCTGGAATGACGGTGCCGGAATGACAATCGCCGCATGACGCTGCCCCCGCCCCCGCCCCTGCCCCTGCCCCTGCCTTCACCCCAACACGACCCGCGCGGCTTTCTGCGCGGCCTCTACGACGTGGCCGTGCAGCGGGCGCTGCCGGCCCTGACCATGGCCGCCCACCTGCCCGCGCCCCCCGACCCGGCGCGCGGGCGCACCCTGGTGCTGGGCGCGGGCAAGGCCGGCGGCGCGATGGCTGCAGCGCTGGACGCGCTGTGGCCGCGCGATGCGCCGCTGTCGGGCCTGGTGGTGACGCGCTACCACCACGTGCCGCCGGCCTACCTGGCGCGGCCGGGCCGCATCGAGGTGGTCGAGGCCGCGCACCCCGTGCCCGACGAAGCCGGGCGCCAGGCGGCGGCCCGCATCGCCGCGCTGACCCGGGGCTTGACGGCGCACGACCTGGTGCTGTGCCTCATCTCCGGCGGCGGCTCGGCCTTGCTGGCCATGCCGGCCGCCGGCATCAGCTTCGAGGACAAGCAGGCCGTCAACCAGGCCTTGCTGAAAAGCGGCGCGGCCATCGACGAGATGAACTGCGTGCGCAAGCACCTGTCGGCCATCAAGGGCGGCCGCCTGGGCGCCATGTGCGCGCCTGCGCGCGTCGTCACCCTGCTCATCAGCGACGTGCCCGGCGACGCGCCCGAGGTCATCGCCAGCGGCCCCACCGTGCCCGACGCCAGCACCTGCGCCGACGCCCTGGCCATCTGCCGCCGCTACGGCATCGCCCTGCCACCGGCCGCCCTGGCCGGCCTGCACAGCGGCGCCTTCGAAACCCCCAAACCCGGCGACTCGGCCTTCGCCGGCCATACCGTGCACCTGATCGCCACGCCCCAGCAAAGCCTGGAAGCGGCGGCCGCCGCCGCACGCGCGGCGGGGATGCAGGCGTACATCCTCAGCGACGAGATCGAGGGCGAGAGCCGCGCGGTGGGCAAGGTCCACGCCGCCCTGGCGCGCGCCGTGGCGCGGCGTGGGCAGCCGTTCAGCAAGCCCTGCGTGATTTTGTCCGGTGGCGAGACCACGGTCACGGTCAAGTCCAAGGGCGGCAGAGGCGGCCGAGCCTCGGAGTTCTTGCTCGGCTGCGCCATCGCCCTGAACGGCGAGCCCGGCGTGCACGTGCTGGCGGCCGACACCGACGGCATCGACGGCATCGAGGACAACGCCGGCGCCCTCGTCACCCCCGGCACCCTGGCCCGCGCCCAAGCGCTTGGCATGAAAGCGGCCGACTTCCTGGACCGCAACGACGCCTACAACTTTTTCAAGCCGCTGGGCGACCTGGTCGTCACCGGGCCGACCTTCACCAACGTCAACGACTTCAGGGCGATGCTGGTGTTGTGACGCCGCATGTCGACGCGGGTCACCACTTGCAGCCGCTGTCCTTGCCTCCTCTCAACGCGTCTGCGGCCAGCGGCACCACGGCCAGCAATCCCAAGCCCTGGTAGGCCTTGCGGCAGTCGGCCTTGGCAGCGTTGGAGATGTCGCGCGCCAGCTTGTCGGGCAGTTCCGGGGGCCTGGGCAACAGAGGCAACACGCCGGCCCCGCCCTGGCGCGACAGCTCACCGCCCCGCGGCCGCGCCAGTTCGAGATTCAGGCGCGGCGCGCTCGCCGGCGCGCTGGGCGCAGTGGCCACGTCGTGCCCGACCTGCGGCCCGGCGTCCGGGCGCCCCGCGGGCAGCGCCGCGGAGGGCGCACCAGACGGCGCTGCGGGTAGCGACGGCAGGCCCACCGCCGCAGGGGCAGGAGCGCCTTGCACGGGCGCCAGCGCCGGTGCAGCAACGGCGGCGGCGGCGGCAACGGGGATGGGAGCCAACTGCCGCAGCACCGGCGCGACAGGTGCGGGCTCGGCGGGCTCGGCGGGCAGGGCGGCGGCCGGTGGCGTGGGAACCGCAACCACCGGCCGCGGCGCGGCGGGTGCCACGGGTGCCACGGCTGCCACGGGTGGCACGGGTGGCACGGATGCCACGGATGCCACGGACATTGGTCCGGAGGCTGGCGGCGCCGGCAGTGGTGGCGGCACTGCCGCTTCGGGCAGCGCCACAGGCAAGGGCAGGCGGGCAGCCAGCGGCGGCAACGGACTCACACGGTCCAGCGGGGCGGGCGGGGGCGTGGTCGACCAGTCGCCGCGCAGCACAGCACCCGGTTCAGGCAAGGGCTGCGCTGCCAGGTTGCGCACGATGCCGCCGGCACGGGGGCTGACCGCTGTGCCCGGCGATCCGGCGGGCTGCGCCAACGGCGCTGGCGACGCTGGCGAGGGCGCGGCAACGAGTGGCGCGCCTTGCGCCGGCCCGCGCAGCGTGACGTTCAGCGCCCCCATCACGCCCAGCCCCGGCAGCGCCGTGCCTGGCGGCGCGTTGCCCAGCATCAGCACCAGCCACACGTGCAACAGCAGCGCCAGCAGCAGGCAGGATGTCAGCCGCGACTGCGCTGCACGCGGCCAGGCGTCGCGCACCCAGGCAAACGCGAAGGGCTGCAGCAGCCGCGACAGCGGGGCGAAGGGCGAGGGCAGCGCGATCAAGGCCAGGATTCTGGCGCGGCCGGGCCGGCGAACGCCGCGAGCCATGCCGGCAGCGGGCGGCGGGCCGAACCGGCTCGGTTCTAATCATCACATCGCCATTGCCGTTGTTTTTGCCAAAAGCGCGCACCACGCCATGAACCAGCCCGACCAGGTCGACCCGCTCAGGCAGCCCGTCTGCGTGCCGCTTCTGGCGCACACCGGGGCCGTTCGTCGCAATCCGCTGCCGCGCCGCCCGCATGGCTTGGCAGACGAGGGGCACGCATGACACGCTGCGACCACACCACCGCGTGGGTGGCGTTGCAAGGCCACTTTCAAGCGCACGGCCGCGATCTCGATCTTCGCGAGGCCTTTGCCCGTGACGCGGGTCGTTGCGCCGCCTTCGCCTTCGACGCACCCGAGGTCTACGCCGACCTGTCCAAGAACCTGATCGACATTGCGACCCTGCGACTGCTGGTCGAACTAGCGCAGGACTGCGGCGTGCCGGCCCGGCGCGATGCGATGTTTGCCGGCCAGGCCATCAACACCACCGAGGGCCGCGCCGTGCTGCACACCGCACTGCGTGCCCCGCCGGGTGCCGGCCCGCACAGCGCAGAAGTGCACCAGGTGCTGAATGCCATGCTGGCCTTTGCCGAGCAAGTGCGCGCCGACAGCGGTGTCAGCGGCTTCACCGACATCGTGCACATCGGCATCGGCGGCAGCGACCTGGGGCCGCAGATGGTGACCGGCGCGCTGGACAGCGTCGCCCATCCGGCCAAGCGGCTGCATTTCGTGAGCAACGTCGACGCGCACGACATCACCCGCGTGCTGCGCCGGCTGGACGCCCGCCGCACGCTGTTCATCGTCGCCAGCAAGACCTTCACGACGCAAGAGACGATGACCAACGCGGCCTTGGCGCGGGCCTGGTTCGTGGCGCAGACAGGCCGCGACGACGCGGCGCTCGTCGCGCGGCACTTTGCCGCCACCACCACCAACGTCGCGGCCGCGGCGCAGTTCGGCATCACCACCACCTTCGGCTTCTGGGACTGGGTCGGCGGGCGTTATTCGCTGTGGAGCGCCATCGGCCTGCCGGTGGCCATTGCCATCGGCGCGGCAGGTTTCCGCGACTTCCTGGCCGGTGCGCACGCCATGGACCGCCACTTTGCCGAAGCCCCGCCGGCGCGCAACCTGCCGCTGGTTCTGGGGCTGCTGGACGTCTGGTACCGCAACTTCCACGGCTTTGCAAGCCGCAGCGTCGCGCCCTACCACCAGGGCCTGGCCCGCCTGCCGGCCTACCTGCAGCAGCTGGAGATGGAAAGCAACGGCAAACGCGTCGACCAGGCCGGCGACACCCTGCCCTACGCCACCAGCCCCGTGGTCTGGGGCGAGGCCGGCACCAACGGCCAGCACGCCTACTACCAGATGCTGCACCAGGGCAGCGACGTGATCCCGGTCGAGTTCATCGCCGTCAAGACCCCCGCCCACGCCCATGCCGATTCGCACCACAAGCTGCTGGCCAACTGCCTGGCGCAAAGCCAGGCGCTGATGCTGGGCAAGACCACCGCCGAGGCCCTGGGCGAAGCCGCCCCCACGGCCGCCGCGGGGCTGGACCCGGCCGTGCTGGCGCGCCACCGCACGTTCCCCGGCAACCGGCCCAGCACGACGCTGGTGCTCGACACGCTGAGCCCGCGCTCGCTGGGCGCACTGGTCGCGCTGTACGAGCACCGCGTCTTCACCAGCGGGGCCGTGTGGGGCATCAACAGCTTCGATCAGTGGGGCGTGGAACTCGGCAAGGCGCTGTGCGGGCAGCTGTTGCCGCGTTTCGCGTCGCGCGACACGAGCGGGCTGGACGCGTCCACCGCCGGGCTGTTGGCGCGGCTGACGGCATGAGCTTGAAGAAGATCGTTTTCGACTTCGGCGGTGTGCTGTTCCACTGGAAGCCGACGCGCTTGCTGCAACGTGAACTGCCGCAACACGCCACCGACGAGGCCAGCGCCGCCCGCTGGGCGCAGGCCGTGTTCGAAGGCTACGGCGGCGACTGGGCCGAGTTCGACCGCGGCACGCTGGAGGTACCCGAGCTGGTGCAACGCATCGCCCGGCGCACCGGCCTGGACGTGGCCGACGTGCTGCGTGTCGTCATGGCCGTGCCGGTGGAACTGCAACCGCAGGCAGCCACGGTCGACCTGCTCGGCCGCCTGCGCCAAGCCGGGCACGGCCTGCACTACCTGTCGAACATGCCGCGCCCCTTCGCCGACATCATCGAGTCGCGCGAACCGTTCATTTCATGGTTCGACAGCGGCGTGTACTCGGCGCGCGAAGGGGTGATCAAGCCCGAGCCGGCCATCTACGCACTGGCAGCAACCCGTTTCGGCGCCCGCCCCGACGAGCTGGTGTTCCTGGACGACCACCTCCCCAACGTGCTGGCCGCGCGGCAGATGGGCTGGAACGCGCTGCACTTCAGCGACGCCGCCACCGCCGAGGCGGCGATGCGCGAGGCCGGCTGGATGGCCTGAGGCGCCTCTGGCATGCGGTGAATAGGCTCGTAATCCCCGCATCAAACGCGGCGATTACAAGGTCATCTGGCAGGCCGGTGACTGGCCACCCTGGCGTAGCCGCCGGCCGAGGTCAGCCAAGCACAGGGCGTGTTGCTGGGCAGGCTGGGCGATGCCGGCATGGCCCAGCGCGACCCGGCCAGCGCCCGCAGCCACGCAGCGCTCACGCGCGAACGCTTGTTCAGCTGGCATGCCGCGCTGTTCCCGACTGGCCGTTCGGGCATCGAGCGCATCAAGGTGGGTGGCTGGCGCGATCACGCCAAAGGCCCAATGCAGGTGGTCTCGGGCATGCTGCGGGGGCCCGAGCGCGAGCGCGTGCATTTCGAAGCACCTCCAGCCAGCCGGCTGGAAGCCGAGATGCAGGTCTTTCTGGACTGGGCCGACAACAACAGTACCGCCAGCACCGACCCCGCACTCATCAAGGCCGGGTTGGCGCACCTGTGGTTCGTCACCCTGCATCCCTTGGACGACGGCAACGGCCGCATCGCCCGCGCTGTGGGCGACCTGTTCCTGACCCGGGCCGATGGCAGCCCGCCGCGCTTCTACAGCCTGTCGGCGCAGATCCAGCGCGAGCGCAAGGCCTACTACGACACCCTGGAACGTACCCAGAAGCAATCGCTGGACGCCACCGAGTGGCTAGCCTGGTTCCTGGCGACGCTGCACCGCGCAGTCGACGAAGCCCAGCACATGCTCGATGCGATCTTCGAGAAGAACCGTTTCTGGCAACAGCAGGCCACCGGCACGGCGGCGCCATTGAACGAGCGTCAGGCCAAGCTGCTCAACCGGCTGCTCGACGGCTTCGAGGGCAAGCTCACCAGCAGCAAGTGGGCGACTATTGCCAAGTGTTCGCCGGACACCGCTCTGCGCGACATCACCGAGCTGCTGGCCCGTGGCGTGCTGCAGAAATCAGCCGCGGCAGGGCGCAGCACCAGCTACGAGTTGGATGGCGTCCTGATGCAGAGTCGCCTGGCTGAGCCCTGCGCTTGCGGCCGGACGCCAAGTTAGTTGCGATTGGCCTGGCCATCACAGACCAGCAGGGTTGGAGCGCGCCTCTCCCACCAAGTGCGGCGTGCTCCCAGCGACGAAAGCTCGACTTGCCTGTTCGGCTTGATGGGGCGCAAGGACTGCGACGACAGCTCTGCGGCAACTCAACTCCGCTGGTCGCGAACCGCTTCCGACCCTGGAGCGACATTCGCTATGGTGATTCCGGCGCCACGAAGCTGCCGGTCGGAACCGCACACAGGCACCCGTTGGCGGCCCCGCTGCAGAGGGCATACATCGGCAGGCGGCACAACGGGCGATTGAGGCGCAGGGCACGGCTTGAGGCCGTGCGGGCTCACCATTTCGGGAGCCCCCACGCTGGTTTCGACCACGGCTACTACTTCATCGCCAGCGCCATGGAAGACCACTTGCGCTGGCACGCCAAGCAGCTGCTCTAGGCCGCGCACGATGCTTCTGCCAGAGCGGCCCCGCTCCATCACTGCCCCACGCGCCATGGGGCCGCGCGTCGGCCACGATTGCGCATGCTCCGGACCCATGCCACCCTGGCCCGGCTTGCCCTCTTGATCGCTCTTCTCAAGGACCTTGACCATGCATGAACGGGATTTGCTCGCCCTGATCGAACGTGTCCGTTCAGACGCTTTACCGCGCCGTGGATTCATCCAGCGCATGGTCGGGCTGGGCCTGAACGCGCCCATGGCCTCGATGCTGCTGATGCACGAAGGCATAGCGCAAACGCCGGCGCCCACGCCCTACAAGGGCACCAGACGCGGCGGCGGTGGCCCGCTGAAGCTGATCTGGTGGCAGGGCGCTGTGCATCTGAACCCGCACTTTGCCGGTGGCACGAAGGAACTGGATGCCACGCGCATCTTCTACGAGCCCCTGGCTGGCTGGGACAGCGAAGGCAACCTGACCCCGATGCTGGCATCCGAGGTGCCGAGCCGCGCCAACGGCGGTGTCTCGGCCGACAGCAGGACCGTCACTTGGAAGCTGAAGCGGGGCGTCACCTGGCATGACGGCAAGCCGTTCACGGCAGACGACGTGGTGTTCACGGCCGCCTACGCCGGCGACCCGGCCACGTCCGCCGTGACGGTGGCGGCGTTCCGCGACATCAAGGTCGAGAAGGTCGACTCGCACACGGTGCGCGTGATGTACCCCAAGCCAACGCCATTCTGGGCCGAGGCCTTCACGGGCAACGGGGGCAACATCCTGCCCAAGCATGTGTTCGAGCCGTTCATCGGCGCGAAGTCACGCGAGAACCCGGCAAACGTCAAGCCGGTCGGCACCGGCCCCTACGAGTTCGTGGACTTCAAGCCGGGTGACATGCTGCGTGGCAAGGCCTTCATGGGCTACTACGTGTCCAACCAGCCGTTCTTCGACGCGCTGGAGGTCAAGGGCGGTGGCGACGCGCTGGGCGCAGCACGCGCAGTGCTGCAGACGGGCGAGTTCGACTACGCCTGGAACCTGGCGGTCGAGGACGAGATCCTCAAGCGCCTGGAGACCAGCGGCAAAAGGCCGCCTGGTGTTCTTGTCCAGCGGTGACGTCGAGTTCATTTCGCTCAATGCCAGCGACCCCTGGAACGAGGTCGATGGTGAACGCGCCAGCGCCAAGAGCAAGCACCCGGTGTTCCAGGACAAGGCAGTGCGCTAAGCGATGGCCTTGCTCATCGATCTCAAGGGCGTGCAAGACTTCATCTACGGCCGCGGCGGCATTGCCTCCAGCAACTTCCTGAACAACCCGGCGCGGTTCCGCAGCGCCAACACGAGATTCGAGTTCAGCATCGACAAGGCCAACGCAGTGCTGGAGGCGGCAGGCTGGAAGCGCGGTGCCGACGGCACACGCGCCAAGGGCAGCCAGAAGCTCAAATTCGTTTTCCAGACCTCGGTGAACCAGCCGCGCCAAAAGGTGCAGGCCATCGTCAAGGACGCCTGCATCAAGGCCGGCATCGAGCTTGAACTGAAGATCGCCACGGCCGCGGTGTTCTTCGGCAGCGACGCAGCCAATCCCGACACCCACCAGAAGTTCTGGGCCGACATGCAGATGTACGCCACCACCATGGGCGCCGGTGGCGACCCGCAGGTCTTCATGGAGCAGTTCACCACCGAGCAGATCTCGCAGAAGGCCAACAAGTGGTCCAGCCGCAACCTGCCACGCTGGAGCAACGCCGAGTACGACGCCACGTTCAAGGCGGCACAACTCGAGTTCGACCCGGTCACGCGGGCGGCGATGTTCATCAAGATGAACGATCTGGTCGTCGGTGACGACTACGTGCTCCCCTTGTTCAACCGGCCGCGGGTCAACGGCATCGGCGCCAAGGTGAATGCGCCTTTGTCGGGCTGAAACTCGTCGTTGTGGATGCTGGGCTTCTGGAGCGGGGATGCCTGAGGCACCGTGACCGCTGGCCTGCGCGTCAGACGGTCTGCTGTGTGGGCCAGCTGGCTCCATCGAGTGGTGGCCTGCCACTGACAGGAAGGGCTGCGCCCATAAATGAATCGCGCCAGGAGCCGCTGCTTGCGCCAGCGGACTTTGCTGCGCGCCTGCTGAAGCACCTGGGTACTGCCATGCTGCTGCTGGCGCTGTCGCTTGCTCTGGGCATGGCCGGCTGCATGCGCTTCGAGCACCTGGGCGCGCTGGACGCGCTGGACGCGTTCCTGGACTCTGCCATGCTGCTGGCTGGCATGGGCCCGGTGCACATCCCGGTCTCGCGCGCCGGCAAGATCTTCGCGGGCTGCTACGCCCTGTACGCGGGCCCGGCCCCCATCGTCACCGCGGCCCTCGTCGTCAGCCCGGTGCTGCACCGGATCTTGCACCGCTTCAGTCTTCGGGGTGGCTGACTGTTCCTTGACCTCGGTCGACCTCCTTGGCGCCGTCCTGCCCCATCATCCCGCCGAGCTGCGCCATGACCTCGCCGTTGGCCGCCTCCTGTCCGAACGCCCGACCGGCCACCGCGATCGCGATCAGCAGCAGCGGCGCAATCGAGAACATGGTGTAGTGGGCAATCGCCGCGCCCATGCTCGGCGCGTAGTCGTCGATCCAGGCCGATACGGCCTCCTTGACCAACGACCAGATGTCGGCGAGCCTCACGAGCTGTCCCTGGGCGAAGCAACCGCCTGCCGGCGGCTGGTCTCATGCCAACTTCTCCGCGGGCTTTAGTAACGGTTCAGGAGTGAACGTAAAAAGCCGGGCGACTGCCCGGCTTTCGTGGCTGCAGGAAGGCTCCTGCATGCCGGACCGACCGTCAGTTGCGGTCCGCCCGCGGCGCGCGTGCGGTGGTCATCGCCCGGTTGTCCGCGGTCGGCCCCATCGAACCGGTGGTGGAGGAGTTCGAGGGCGTCGTCGTCATTGAACCGGTGGTGGTCGAGGACGACGGCGTGGTTCCCATCGTGCCGGCGGTGCCCCCTGCGAGCGTCATGTTATTGGTGACCCGCGTCACGCCTTGCACGCCCCTGGCAAGCTCGACCGCGCGGTCGATCTCGGCCTGGCTTCGCGCACTTCCGGAGAGAGTGACGGCGCCGGCGTTGTCGGTTTCGACGTTGATGCTGGTCGCCCGCACCGTTGAATCACCGGCCTGTGCCGCCTTGATCTTGGCAGTGATCGCCGAGTCCTTCATGAGAGTGCCAGCGCTCTGCTGCGCGTGGCCAGCCAGCGGCAGGGCAAACAGTGCAGCGACAGCGGCGACGGAAGCGAGTCTATTCAGCGACATGGAAGTCTCCTTTGTGGAGCCGGTGCACGTTGCCTGCACGCCGGCCCGAGTTTTCGCGAAGGGCAACGGAATAACACCTAGCATGCCGCCGCGAACAGGCGCGCGAGAGCGGCGCGCACCGCAAGAGCTGATGTACAAGAACGCCGTGCAGGCGTCAGACAAGCCCTACGCAGATGCGCTGCCACGCGGAATGGCCATGAACAGAGACGCGGTCCGCCTGCATCGCTGTGATGGTCCACGGATCAGAATCTGGTGCTGGACGGCGTGTACCGGCGCGGCACAGACGGCGAGCCGGAGTTGGTCGAAGTGCCGGCGCCAACCGTTGGAGCGCTGCAGGCGGTGTTGCACAAGATCATCACGCGCACGATGAAACTGCTCACCGGTCGGGGGGTGCTGGTCGAAGAGGAGGGTTAGACCTACAGGGCAGACAACGACGGCGACTCGGAGGAAGCCCGCTCGCTCAGGCCGCTGTAGGCGGCGGCCTGTACCTATCGGGTCGCCTGCGGCCCTCGCGCCGGCCAGAAGGTGCTGACGCTGCAGGGTGCCATGCCCAGGGAGACGGACTTCGAGCAGCCGCTCTGCGCCGACATGAGCGGCTTCAGCCTGCACGCTGCCGTGCGCTGCGCGGCCGACGACCGCCAGGCGCTTGAGCTACACGTTGATGTTGATTTGAATGCTGGCCCCCAACAGCAGCAGCATGCTCCAGACCGGCCCGACGTGATGGTCAGCTGATGGCCGGGTGCCGCCAGCTGGCGGTCAAATTCCAAGGTCAGCTGGGCGGCGGTTTGCCGACGCTCGCCCTGCCGAGTCCGAACGCGTGCAGAGCGTCAACTTCTGCCATCCGCTCGTCCAATGTTGGACGAGCGCTCTTGCTGGCGGCGGGCACTCACGCGCCCAGCAGAACGTCAAAGCGTGAAGTCGTAGTCGATGGTCAGCGGCGCGTGGTCGGAAAAGCGCTGATCGAGGTAGATCGACTCGCGCCGGGCCAACGCCGCCACACCGGGCGTGGCCAACTGGTAGTCGATGCGCCAGCCGACGTTCTTGGCCCAGGCCTGGCCGCGGTTGCTCCACCAGGTGTATTGCTCGGGGCGCGGGTTGAGGGTGCGGAAGACATCCACCAAGCCGCCTTCGCCCAGCAGCCGCGTCATCCAGGCCCGCTCTTCGGGCAGGAAGCCGCTGTTCTTCTGGTTGCTTTTCCAGTTCTTCAGGTCGATTTCCTGGTGCGCGATGTTGATGTCGCCCACCAGGATGAACTCGCGCTCGGCCTTCAGCGCCATCAAGTGCGGGTATAGGCACTCCAGAAAGCGGAACTTGGCGGCCTGCCGGTCCGGACCGCTGCTGCCGCTGGGAAAGTAGCCGCTGATGACGCTGAACTTTTTGAAGCGCCGGCGCGCCGCTATCGAATCGAAACGGGCCTCGACCCAGCGGCCCTCGCCGTCGAACTCGCCGCCGTCGAAGCCTGTGATGACGTCGCTGGGTACCTTTTTCGTGTACAGCCCGACGCCCGAATACCCTTTCTTGCCGGCATAGTGGAAGTGGCCGCGCAGGCCGGCCACGCGGTCGAACTGGCCAGCCACATGCTCGGTCTGGGCTCTGGTCTCCTGCACCCCAATACAATCGGAATCCACCGTATTGACCCAGGCGACGAAGCCCTTGCTGGCCGCAGACCGGATGCCATTCAGATTGAGCGTGACGAGTCGATAACCCACTGAAGCCTTCTGCTCATGACGAACCCTGCCCAAGACCAAACTGACGTGGACGTGGACGTGGCGCAGGCGTTCGTGCGGTTTGCCGTGGAATCCGGCGTGCTGCGTTTCGGCGAATTCACGACCAAGGCGGGTCGGTTGTCGCCGTACTTCTTCAATGCCGGGCTGTTCAACGACGGCGCCAGGTTGGGCCGTCTGGCGGAATTCTATGCAGCCCGGCTGATGGCCAGCGACCTGGCGTTCGACATGCTCTTCGGCCCGGCCTACAAGGGCATCACGCTGGCAGCAGCGCTGTCGGTCGAACTGGCCCGCCGTGGTCGCAACGTGCCCTTTGCCTACAACCGCAAGGAGGCCAAGGACCACGGCGAAGGCGGTACCCTGGTCGGCGCACCGGTGGCCGGGCGGGTGCTGATCGTCGACGACGTGATCTCGGCAGGCACCTCGGTGCGCGAAGCCATCGCCATGATCCGCGACGCGGGCGCCACGCCGTGCGGCGTGACCATCAGCCTGGACCGCCAGGAGCGCGCCACCGACGGCGGCGTCGACGCGCCCTGGAGCGCCGTGCAGTACGTCACCCGTGAATTGCGTCTGGATGTACTGGCCATTGCCACGTTGGACGATTTGTTGCGCTACCTGCATCGGGCCGATGACGCGGCCCTGCGCGCCTATGCCGCCCCCGTGCAGGCTTATCGCGAACGCTATGGGGTCTGAATGACCAGACTGCGCGCACGCTTTCCGTCCTGGGGAACCCGCTTAGTGGCCGGATGCGTGATCCTGGCTGCGGGCGCCTGGCTGGCCGGCGCAGCGGGGTCGGCCTGGGCGCAATCTTCGTCGGCCGCCGCCAGCGGCATCTACACCTGCGTGGCCGCCGACGGGCGCCGCCTGCACTCCGACCGCCCAATCGACGAGTGCCGCAGCCGCGAGCAGAAGGAGCTCAACAAGGATGGGTCTGTGCGGCGTGTCCTGCCGCCGACCCAGACGGCCGAGGAGGCCGCAGAGGCCGACGCACGCGCTCGCGCCCTGGCGGCGGAGCGCGGCGCTCGTGCCGACGCGGTGCGCCGCGACCGCAACCTGCTGGCTCGCTACCCTGACGAGGCGGCGCACCGACGCGCCCGCGTGGCTGCCGCTGACACCGTGCGCGCGGCCATCAGGATCACCGACAACCGCCTGCGCGATCTGGCTGCCGAGCGCAGGCCTTTGGCGAGCGAGGCCGAGTTCTACGTCGGCAAGCCGTTTCCGGCCAAGCTCAAGGGCCAGCTCGACGCGAATGACGCGACAGTGGATGCTCAACGCTCGTCGGCGCTGAACCAGCAGGCCGAACTCGACCGCATCAACCGGCTGTACGACGCCGAACTCGAGCGTCTGCGCCGCCTGTGGGCGGGGGCGCCCGCAGGCTCGCTCGGCGCGCTGCCGGTGGTGCCGGCGGCGCATCGGCCAGCGACCATTCCGGCTGCGGCGGCGGCGGCGCCGGCAGCGGTGCCTGCCAAGTCGGCCCCGCGCTGAGGCTGTTCAGCCCAGTTTGCTGCGCAGCAGCTCGCCAACCTGGGCGGGGTTGGCACGGCCCTGGCTGGCCTTCATCACCTGGCCGACCAGCGCATTGAAAGCCTTGTCCTTGCCGGCGCGGAATTCCTCGACCGACCTGGCATTCGCCGCGAGCACCTGTTCGACGATGGCTTCGAGCGCGCCGCTGTCGTTCATCTGCTTCAGGCCCTTGGCGGCGATGACGGTGTCGACTTCGCTGCCTGCGCCCGACCACAGCGCGTCGAACACCTGGCGCGCCCCGTTGTTGGACACGGTGCCGTCGACGACGCGGCGGATCAGCGCTGCCAGCACCGGCGCGGACACCGGTGCAGCATCGATGCCCACGCCTTCGGCGTTCAGGCGCTTGGACACCTCGCCCATCAGCCAGTTGGCGGCCAGCTTGGCCCCGACGGCGCGTGAAGCGCCGTCGTTGCTGCCAACGCAGCCGTCACGCAGGGCTTCGTAGTAGGCCGCGAAGGACCGGCTCTGCGTCATCACGGCCGCGTCGGCCACGGCGAGGCCGTCGACCTGCTGGAAACGCCCGGCCATCGCGGCGGGCAGTTCGGGCATGGCCGCGCGCACGTCCTCAATCCACTGCGGCGAGATGACCAGGGGCGGCAGGTCGGGGTCGGGGAAGTAGCGGTAGTCGTCGGCGTTTTCCTTGCTGCGCATGGCGCGCGTCTCGCCCGTGGCGGGGTCGAACAAAACGGTGGCCTGGTCGATGGCCAGGCCGTCCTCGATGCGGTCGATCTGCCACTGCACTTCGAAGTCGATGGCCTGGCCCAAGTTGCGGAAGGAGTTCAGGTTCTTCACCTCGCGCCGCGTGCCGAGCTCCGCCCCCGGGCGGCGCACGCTGACGTTGGCGTCACAGCGGAAGCTGCCCTCCTGCATGTTGCCGTCGCACACGCCCAGCCACACCACCAGGGCATGCAGCGCGCGTGCGTATTCCACCGCCTCGGCGCTGCTGCGCATGTCGGGCTCGGAGACGATTTCCAGCAGCGGCGTGCCGGCGCGGTTCAGGTCGATGCCGGTCTGGCCGGCGTAGTCCTCGTGCAGGCTCTTGCCCGCGTCTTCTTCGAGGTGGGCGCGCGTCAGGCGCACCGACCGTGGTCGGCCGTCGAGCACGAAGTCGATGCGGCCACCCTGCACCACTGGCGACTCGTACTGGCTGATCTGGTAACCCTTGGGCAGGTCGGGGTAGAAGTAGTTCTTGCGCGCGAAGATCGACAGGGGCGCGACCTTGGCATGCACCGCCAGGCCCAGCCGGATGGCGAGCTCGACCGCGCCGCGGTTCATCACCGGCAGCGTGCCCGGCAGCGCCAGGTCCACCGCGCAGGCCTGGGTGTTTGGCGCTGCACCGAAGCGCGTCGATGCACCGCTGAAGATCTTGCTGGCAGTGGACAGCTGGGCGTGGGTTTCCAGGCCGATGACGACCTCGTAGCCGCGGATCAAGGCGGGCGTGTTCACGGCACGGGCCTTCTCAGATGGAAGTCGGTGGCCTGCTGCAGCGCATGGGCGGCGTGCAACAGCCGACCTTCCTGGAAGTAGTTGCCGATGAGCTGCAGGCCTACGGGCATGCCGCCTTCACCGAAGCCGGCCGGCACGCTCATGCCGGGCAGACCGGCCAGGCTGGCGGGCAGGGTGAAGATGTCGGCCAGGTAGTTTTTCACCGGGTCGTCGCCCTGTTCCCCGAGCTTCCACGCGACGCTGGGTGCCACCGGCCCGGCGATGAGGTCGCAGTCACGGAAGCAGGCCTGGAAGTCGTCGGCGATCATGCGGCGCAGCTTTTGCGCCTGCACGTAGTAGGCGTCGTAGTAGCCGTGCGACAGCACGTAGGTGCCGATCATGATGCGGCGCTTGACCTCGGTGCCGAAGCCCTCGGCGCGAGACTGCTTGTACATGTCCAGCAAGTCGCGATGTTTCGCTGCACGGTGGCCGAACTTCACGCCATCGAAGCGGCCCAGGTTGGAGCTGGCCTCGGCCGGCGCGATGATGTAGTAGACCGGGATCGACAGCTCGGTGCGCGGCAAGCTCACATCGACCAGCGTGGCGCCTAGGCGCTGCAGTTCGGCCAGGCCGGCGCGCACGGCGGCGTCCACATCGGCCGACAAGGCTGCGGGGAAGAATTCCCTGGGCAGGCCAATGCGCAAGCCTTGCAGCGGCCGCGCCAAGGGGGCGCCTTCGCGCGCTAGCAGCATCTGCGCGTGGTAGTCCTGCGGCGCGCGTTCGGCGCTGGTGGCGTCGCGCACATCGAAACCGCTCATCGCCGACAGCAGCAAGGCGCAGTCTTCGGCGCTGCGCGCCATCGGGCCGGCCTGGTCCAGGCTGGACGCAAAGGCCACCATGCCGTATCGGCTGCACACGCCGTAAGTCGGCTTGATGCCGGTGATGCCGCAAAAGCTGGCTGGCTGGCGAATGGAGCCGCCGGTGTCGGTCCCCGTGGCCGCCGGCACCAGACCGGCAGCTACTGCCGCGGCCGAGCCGCCCGAAGAGCCGCCCGGCACGCGGCTGCGGTCCCAGGGGTTCTTGACCGCGCCGAAGGCCGAGTTCTCGTTGGAAGAACCCATCGCGAACTCGTCGCAGTTGAGCTTGCCCAGGTTGACGCTGCCGGCCGCGAACAGCCGCGCCAGCACCGTGGCGTCGAACGGGCTGCGGTAGCCCTCGAGCATCTTCGAGCCAGCGGTGGTGGGCAGGTCGCGCGTGACGAAAATATCCTTGTGGGCCAGCGGCACGCCCAGCAACGCACCGGTCTCGCCAGCGGCGCGGCGCGCATCGGCGTCGGCCGCCTGCCGAAGCGCCAGCGCGGGGTCGCTGGCGAGCATCGTGCCCAGGTGTTCGTGAGATGCAAGGCGTGCGAGCATATGTGTCGTGATTTCGACGCTCGATACCTGCCCACCGGCCAGGGCGCGCCCCAGTCCGGCCACGCCCATGTCGTGCAGCGCCGTCATTCCATCACCTTGGGCACCAGGTACAGGCCATCGGCCACGGCCGGGGCACTGCGCTGGTTGAGTTCGCGCTGATCCGACTCGCTGACCACGTCGTCGCGCAGGCGCAGGCTGACGTCTTGCACGGCCGACAGCGGGGTGTACAGCGGCTCAATGCCGCTGGTGTCGACGGCGCTCATCTGTCCCACGATGGTGAAAAAGCCGTTCAGTTGCGCCACCATCGCGGTGAGCTCTTCGGGAGGCAGTTCCAGCCGCGCCAGATCGGCGATGCGACTCACGTCGTGGGGTGTCAGGAGCATGGGCGATGCGGTCTGCAGTGAGGCTTTTGCGGGGCAATTTCAACAACCTGTAGGGTATTATCCCTAGTTATCTGCAGATCAATTCGACCGTGTCAAACGCAAGATTCTGATGATTGTGCGTACCGCCGAACTGCATGGTTTCGAGACAGCAAACTTGGCAACAACCCGCCCCGCCTTGAACCGCCCGAGCGGCCCGAGCCGGACGGCCGGAGACAGTGTCACATTGACTTCAACCGCCGCCATCCTGCGCATGCATCGGGCAATACCGGCCTGCGCCACCAATCAAAACAGTCGCACCGCAGTGCCGCATCCGCCGACCGGCGTGCGGACCGCCTGACGACAACGTCACAAGAACCACACCATGTTCGGATCCTTTCGCCGTTACTTCTCCACCGATCTGGCCATCGACCTGGGCACCGCCAACACGCTGATCTATGTGCGCGGCAAGGGCATCGTGCTTGACGAGCCGTCGGTGGTGGCGATTCGCCACGAAGGCGGTCCACACGGCAAAAAGACCATCCAGGCCGTCGGTGCCGAGGCCAAGGCGATGTTGGGCAAAGTGCCCGGCAACATCGAGGCGATCCGGCCCATGAAGGACGGCGTGATCGCCGACTTCACCGTCACCGAGCAGATGCTCAAGCAGTTCATCAAGCTGGTGCACCCGCGTTCCGTGTTGCGCCCGAGCCCGCGCATCATCATCTGCGTGCCGTGTGGGTCGACCCAGGTCGAGCGCCGGGCGATCCGAGAATCGGCGCTCGGCGCCGGCGCCAGCGAGGTTTATCTGATCGAGGAGCCGATGGCCGCC
>ENA-OFCE01000825-OFCE01000825.1-metagenomes-genome-assembly--contig:-NODE-825-length-18329-cov-4.893291_pt1 | contig 18329 bp, 15 predicted proteins | sample MGYA00153388_OFCE01 | MGnify analysis MGYA00153388
GCAGCCTGGGCGACACAGCGCTTGAGCGCATCACCGACCCCGCGGGCGGCCTGCTCGAGCGCGACATGCACGTGTTCGCTTTCGACCGGCGGAGCATCTACCGAGCCTTCGCGGGCCGGCCCGACAAGGTCGACACCGCGGTGCGCGACAACCCCGACGTGGACGGCCAGGAGCTGGTGCACGACGCGTTCGAGCAGGCCGGGCGCGGCGGCGGCTGGGTCGAACACGCCTTCGTCAACCCGCAGACCGGGCGGGTCGACCTGGAGACGTCTTACGTGCACCCGATGGCGCAAGACTTGATCCTCGGCTGCGGCGTCTACAAGGCCCGCACCGACGCACCGCCCACCAGCGCGCTGGCATCGGCGTTGGTCCGGGCCGGCGGGGCGAAGAGCGCAGCGCTGGCCGCCTGAGCGGCAACCGCCCCATCGTGGCGACGCGAGCGCTTCGCGCATGCACAGCGCGTCGCCCGCGACGTCCGCTCACCCGGCGGCCGCCTCAGCGCCGGGCACGCAACCGTGGTCCGGCCTCCGCAGACTGGGAAGACCGTGGCCGGCGGATACGACGCCGCGGTCCTTCACCGAGGCGATTCAGGCGCAAGTCCACCGCCTTGAAGTTCAGCGTCGATTGTTCGACCCAGCTGCTGCCGGCCTTGCGCAGCCGCGCCGACTCGCTGTCGCGAAACGGTCGATGAACTTGCCGTCGGGTGTCAGACGGCCGCGCTGCGGACCGGCGCGATAGAGGGCGACGCGCTGACGAGCGACGGGCTGCAGACCGCGGTCATGCCCGCTGAAGCGGCGCGCCCGCGCCCTGCCGATGACGGCAGCACGACCGAAATCCCGGCGTACGCCGGCATCTGTTTCTCGGTCGCGGTTGATCCTTTGACTTGGGCATTGGGCATTGGGCATTGAGCAATGGCCAAGCGGTGAACGGTGAACGGTGAACGGTGAACGATGAGCGATGAGCGATGAGCGATGAGCGGTGGGAGGTGTCCGGTGCATTGCAAAGACTTCGCCGTGCACCGCGCTGCGGCGCCTCGGCGCCGGCTCACCCCGCCGTCACAGCGAATCGAGCCGGTAGTGCTGGTGCAGGTGCTGACGAAAACGCCGCACGATCGTCAGCGTCTCCTTCAGCTGGTCGCGCTCGAGCGTGCTGAGCGCCGACATGCGCACGCCGTTGTCGGTGGGCAGGCCGAGTTGGCGCTGGCGCAGATTGCTCGTGAGCTTGAGTTTCATCAGGAAGTGCAGCGCCTCGCGCAGGTCGCGCGCCAGCCCGACGTCGAGCTTGTGGGCCTCGGCCAGCGCGCTCAGCCGTTCGCGCGTACCGACCACGGCGATGTGGTGTTGCAGCGCCAGCGCACGCGTGCCGTGCACCACCGGGAAGGTGCCCAGTTTTTTCAAGTCGAACACCGGCTCCTCGCGATGGCGCAGCCCGGGCAGCCGGTTCCACCAGCCGCCGGGCTCGGCGAACTGGTCGACGGCACTGGCGAAGCGCGCGAAGAACACATCGTTGTCGACCAGCGCGCGCTGCAGGTATTCGCGCGCCTGGATCAGCAGGCTGGCGTCGCCGGCCACCGCGCGGGCGTCCAGAAACACCGCCAAATGCAGCGGGCCCTGCGCATCGGCACCGAAGATCCACTCGCGCAAGGTCTGCTTGAAGCCCGCCAGCGGCTGGCGCCACAGCGGGTTGGTCAGCATGATGTCGCCGGGGCACTTGGGGTAGCCGAAGTCGATCAGCGCCGCATTGAAGCGCTGCGCCACCGCTTCCAGCCCGACAGCCTCGAAGCCGTCGCGCAGCAGCAGCGCGTTGTCCTGGTCGGTCTTGAGGATCTGTTCGCCGCGCCCCTCGCTGCCCATCACGATCAGGCAGCTGTGGGCCACCAGTTCGGGCGAGGCGACCAGGCTCCACAGGCGCGCGAACAACTGCGCGTTGAGCTCGCTGACCAGGCCGCTGATGAACTCGATGCGCACGCCCGAGCTGTGCAGCAGCTCGATCAGGCCGTCGACCTGCTGCGCCGCATGGCGCAGGTCGGCCAAGCCTTCGGCCTGCTGGATCTGCAGCGCGATCAGGTGCGAATGGTTCGAGACGAAACCCATCAGGTCGAGCTGGCTGAGCACGCCGACGATGGTGTCGCCGTCGCGCACCAGCACGCGGTGCACGCGGTGCCGGATCATCGACAGCAACGCGTCGAACAGCTCGGCGTCGGGGTGCATCGCGATCAGCTCGAACTGCGCCACGTCGCGCACCGCCAGCCGCTGCGGCGGCGCCTCGCGCAACAAGGCGTCGCGCAGGTCGGTGGTGGTGAACATGCCGATGCGTCCGGCGTCGCGCACCAGCGCATTGGTCACGCCCTGTTGCGACATCAGCCCGCACACGGTCACGAGGTCGAGCGCACCGTCGACGAAGTACGGCTTGCGCACATAGGCATCGCGAATGCGGGCCGACATCAGCGACACGAACTCGCGCTCGACGTGGCCTTCGCGGGCGGCACCCAGGCCACGTGCCAGGTCGGCGAACAGCCACGCGCTGAAGACAGCGTTGCTGGCAATGAGCCGCTGCAACGCCGCCTTCGGCACGCACCAGGCGGTTACCGCGTCGATCGCCGTCAACGCCTCGCACGCTTGGCCCGCCAGCAGCGCGCGCACGCCGCACCAGGCACCGGCGCGGTGGACCGCAGTCGGCTCGCCGGCCACCGCCTGCTGCACGTGGCCGCTGATCAGCAGATGGCAATGGGCCGGCTCGGCCCCGCTCGCCAGCAGCACGCTGCCGGCGGGAAAGTCGAGCGCAGCGACCTGGCCGCGCCAATGCGCCTGCTCGGTCGGCGACAGGCGGTCGAACGGCGCGGCGTCGAACGGGAATTCACCAGTCATGGCTGGAAGGCACGCTGCGCGTGCTTTTGCTCGTCGCCAGCTCGCCGCATGAAATTCTGTGCAGACGCAGATGCAGATGCAGATGCGGATGCAGACGCAGGCAGACGCAGACGCAGATGCCGGGGCAGCGGCAGGAACAGGTTCATGTCAGAGGCACGTGATGATGCAAGCGCAGCTTCATGTGCAAATTCATGTGCAACATCAGGCTCGTGGCACTTCCATGGACTTCCATGAACAACGGGACCACAGGCTTGCACCTGCGGTCCCGTTGGCGGGTTGACAGCGGTGCCGGACGCGCCACTGCCGAGAAATCTCAGTGACCCGAGGCGCCGGACGCGCCGATGCCGGTCTCCGATCGCACCTGCTGCGCCAGGAAGCCTTCCCGGTCGACCTTGGCACGCGCGCTGCGGTCCAGGATCGAGAACAGCCAGATGCCGACGAATGCGAGGGTCATCGAAAACAGTGCCGGCGACTGGTACGGGAACAACGCCGTTCCCTTCGGATTGCCGAGCGTGACTTCCCAAACCGACGGCGAGACGACCGTCAGCGCCACCGACGAGATCAGGCCCAGGAAGCCGCCGATCACCGCGCCGCGGGTCGTGCAATCCTTCCACAGCACCGACATCAGCAGCACGGGGAAGTTGGCAGATGCCGCGATCGCAAATGCCAACGACACCATGAACGCGATGTTCTGCTTTTCGAATGCAATGCCCAATATCACCGCGACGATGCCGAGCGCAACCGTGGTCACGCGTGACACCCTCAGCTCCGCCGCGCTGTCGGCGTTGCCCTTCTTGATCACCGTGCCGTAAATGTCGTGCGACACCGCCGCCGCACCCGCCAGCGTGAGGCCGGCCACCACCGCCAGGATGGTCGCAAACGCCACCGCCGAGATGAAGCCGAGGAAGACGTTGCCGCCGACCGCGTTGGCCAGGTGGATCGCCGCCATGTTGCCGCCGCCCAGCAGTCCGCCCTTGGCGTCGAGGAACTGCGGGTTGGTCAGCACGAAGCTGATGGCGCCGAAGCCGATGATGAAGGTCAGCAGGTAGAAATAGCCGATCCAGGTGGTGGCCCACAACACCGACTTGCGCGCCTCCTTGGCGTTGGGCACGGTGAAAAAGCGCATCAGGATGTGCGGCAGCCCGGCGGTGCCGAACATCAGCGCCATGCCGAAGCTGATGGCCGAGATCGGGTCCTTGATGAAGCCGCCCGGACCCATGATCGAGAAGCCCTGCTTGGCGGCTTCGTCCGGCGACTTGCCGGCGGCGGCGGCGATGCCTGTCTTGACCTCGACCGCCCTGGCGAACATCGCCTCCGGGCTGAAGCCGAAGCTGTAAAGCACCATCAGTGCCATGAAGGTCGCACCGCCGAGCAGCAAGACGGCCTTGATGATCTGCACCCAGGTGGTTGCCGTCATGCCGCCGAACAGCACGTAGACCATCATCAGCGAGCCGACGAGCACGACCGCGATCCAGTATTCGAGGCCGAACAGCAGCTTGATCAGCTGACCCGCACCGACCATTTGCGCGATCAGGTAGAAAGCCACCACCACCAAGGTGCCGGAGGCCGCGAAGATGCGCACCGGCGTCTGCGCGAAGCGAAACGAAACCACGTCGGCAAAGGTGAACTTGCCCAGGTTGCGCAGGCGCTCGGCAAGCAGGAAGGTCACTATCGGCCAGCCGACCAGGAAGCCGATCGAAAAGATCAGACCATCGAACCCGCCGACCATCACCGCAGCCGAGATACCGAGGAACGATGCCGCCGACATGTAGTCGCCGGCGATCGCCAGGCCGTTCTGGAAGCCGGTGATGCCGCCGCCGCCGGTGTAGAAGTCGGCTGCGGACTTGGTCTTGGAGGCCGCCCACTTGGTGACGCCGAAGGTGAACAGAACGAACACCGCGAACATGCTGATCGCGGTCCAGTTGGTCGGCTGCTTGACCGCCTGACCGAGGTCGGCGCCGGCAGCGTAGACCGCAGAAACGCCGAACAACGCCAACAGCGTCACCACGCGGCGGGCGTTGTCGCCCATCTGGAAACTGGCGCGGCTCATTTCAACACCGCCTTGGCGATCTGTTCGGTCAGGGTGTCGTACTCGCCGTTCGCGCGCCGCACATAGATGGCGGTGATGAGGACGGTGAAGAGGATGACGCCGAAGCCGATCGGCATGGCGTAAGTGATGACGCCATCGCCGATGCGCTGCGACAGGAACTCTTTATTAAAAGCCACCAGCAGGATGAAGCCGTAGTACACGACCATCATCGCCACAGTCAACGACCAGCCGAAGCTGGTGCGCTTGGCCTTGAGCTCCTGGTACTTGGGGTGGCTGGCAATTCGTTGTGCCAATTGTGTTTCCATCGTGTCTCCTCAGGGGGTGGATATCAGAGCGTTTCTCAACGTTCGATGCTCGGCCCGTGGACTGACCGGTCCCTGACACTGAATCGAACGCGAACTGCCAGACTTCTAACGTGCACCCGCGGTCGCCAATTTGCCGTTCGTCAACCTTGTGCCCGGCGGCTCAGCGCATCGGGCCCGGCCGCGCTGCCGCCGCAGCCGACCAGCCAGGCCCATCGAACCACGCATCGCCGCGCAGACAGGCGGCCACCATCTCCAGGCTGTCCAGGCCCCAGAACAACCGCCCGTCGACCACCAGTGTCGGCACGCCGAACACGCCGAGCGCCAGCGCCTGCTGCGTGGCCGCGCGCAACTCGGCTTTCACCTCGTCACCGGACGGATCGCGCTTCGGCATCAAGGCCGCGGTCAATGCCTGCAGCCGTTGCGCGTCGGCGGGATCGGCACCGCCGCGCCACACATGGCGCAGCACGGCTTCGCAGACCCGCCGGTTCGGCAAGCTGTCGGCCGGGCCGCAGGCCAGCATCAAGCGCAGCAGCGCCAGCGGGTTGAATGGATGCAGCGCAGGCAGTTGCAGCTCGACGCCGTCACGGTGGGCCGCCCAGGCGACCTGCCGGTAAATCCAGGCCCGCTTGGGCGGAGTTTCTGCCGGGCCCTTCTGGCCCCATTCGCGCAACAACCCCGCCAACAGCACCGGCCGATAGTTCACGCAGTAGGACAGCCCGGCCAGTGCCACCGGCAGACGTTCGAAGGCCAGACTGGCGTACGGCGAAATCGGGTCGAACCAGAAATCGATCGACTTCAGCGTCGGCGTCGCTTCGGTGCCGATGCCGGCAAGGACGGGCTGCGCGGGCGTGGCATCGATGTGCATGCGCGCTGCCGCGGCTCAGGGGGCGTCGAACAGGTCGGCCTCTTGCGCCGGCCAGGCGTCACGGCGCAGCGGCAGCAGCTTCCAGACCGCACGCTTTTGCAGTCGGTTCATGGTGCCCCAAGCGGCGATCTCATCGATCGTGCGCCAGCACCCGCGACACCAGCCGCTGCCCGTCTCGATGTGGCAGACGCTGACGCAGGGGCTGGGGATGTCGGCGGTGGTCATGGGGAGGTCGGAAGCCAGCCTGAATCGTCCCACAACGGCGCAACGTTGTCATGACGCGCCTCGTTGCGGTCAGCTTCAGGCCGGCCGCGCGCGCCGGGCCAGCAGCGCGCGCCCGACGCGCGAGGCCGGCGGCCGCCCGAGACGCTGCGAGATCCAGGCGCCGGCATCGACCAGCGCCTCGATGTCGACACCGGTCGCGATGCCCAGGCCGTTCAGCATGAACAGCACGTCTTCGGTGGCCACGTTGCCGGTGGCGCCGCGCGCATACGGGCAGCCGCCCAGGCCGGCCACGCTGCTGTCGAAGCAATGCACACCAAGTTGCAGGCAGGCATGGATGTTGGCCAGAGCCTGCCCGTAGGTGTCGTGGAAATGGCCGCTGACCTGCGCCAGCGGGTAGTGGCGCAGCGCGCGCTCGAGCGCGGCCGCAGCACGCGCGGGGGTACCGACGCCGATCGTGTCGGCCACGCCGCAGTGATCGACGCCGATCTGCTTCATCAGCCGGACCACGCGCTCGACATCGTCCAGCCCGACCTCGCCCTGGTAAGGGCAGCCCAGCGCGCACGACACCGCGCCGCGCACCTTGATGCCGTGCGCGTGCGCGGCCGCGACCACCGGCGCGAAGCGTTCGATCGACTCGGCGATCGAGCAGTTGATGTTGCGCTGGCTGAAGGCCTCGCTCGCGGCGGCGAACACGACCACCTCGTCGGGCCGCGTGGCCAGCGCCGCCTCGAAGCCCTTCAGGTTGGGCACCAGCACCGAATGGCGCACGCCGGGCGGGCGCGCAATGCCGGCCATCACCCGCACGTTGTCGGCCATCTGCGGCACCCATTTGGGGCTGACGAAACTGGTGACCTCGATCTCGCGCAGGCCCGCTGCCTGCAGCCGCTGCACCAGCTCGATCTTGTCGGCGCTGGCGATCGGCAGCGCCTCGTTCTGCAGGCCGTCGCGCGGACCGACTTCGACCAGGGTGACATGGGTGGGTTGCACAGGGGGCATCGTCTCAGCGCGGTGCGGCCGGCGTGCCGGTCAGGGCCGGGACCACGGCATTGGCATTGGCATTGGCATTGGCATCGGCATTGGCATTGGCATTGGCATTGGCATTGGCATCGGCATTGGCATCGGCATCGGCATCGGCATCGGCATCGCCATCGACATCGACCAGCCGCAGCAATTCGTCACCTTGCCCGACCTGATCGCCGACCGCATGGTGCAGCGCATCGACCCGGCCGTCGCGCGGCGCCACGATGGTGTGTTCCATCTTCATCGCCTCCATCACCATCAGCGCCTGGCCGCGCCCCACCACCTCGCCCGGCTGCACCATCAGCTTGATCAGCTTGCCGGGCATCGGTGCGCTCAGCCCTCCGATCGCCGGGCCGGCGTCGTCCACATGGGCGATCGAGTCGATCAGCTCGACCTGCGCCGCGCCGTCGGCCGCGTGCACGCTGATGCGTTCGCCGGTGGCATAGACCGCCAGCGGCCAGCGGTGCCCGTCCAGGCTGACGTCGTGATGGTCGGGCCCGTGCGAGTGCACTGCCAACGACCAGCGGCGCTCGCCGATCGAGAGCTGCATCGAGCCGCGGTGGGTGCGCTCCAGCCGCAGCACATGACGGGCGCCCTGCGCGTCGATGTCGAACCGCCTCCGCGCGGCGCCATGCAGCCGCCAGCCATCGCGGCGCGACCACGGGTCGGCATCTTGCGTCGCCCGTTCGGCGGCGAGCGTGTGCGCGACCACGCCAGCCGCGGTGATTTCAAGCGCCAGCGACGGCTGCTTGAACAGCGCGTCGCGCTCGCGCTCGATCAGGCCGGTGTCGAGGTCGGCGCCGGCAAACGACGCGCTGCCGACCACGCAGCGCAGAAACGCCACGTTGGTGTGTGGCCCGACGATGTGCGTCTGAGCCAGCGCGGTGTCGAGCCGGGCCAGTGCCTGCGCGCGGTCAGCGCCCCAGACGATCAGTTTGGCGATCATCGGGTCGTAATGCGGCAGCACCGCGTCGCCCTCGCCCACGCCGGCATCGAAGCGCACGAAATTCGTGTCGCGCCCGGCGCGCTCGAAGCGCGCGGCAAGCGGCGTGCGAAACACCTGCAGCACGCCGGTCGACGGCAGGAACTGCGCATCCGGCTGCTCGGCACAAATGCGCGCCTCGATGGCATGACCGTCCAGGCGCACCTGCTCCTGGCGCAGCGGCAGCGCTTCGCCAGCGGCCACGCGCAGCTGCCATTCCACCAGGTCGAGCCCGGTGATCGCCTCGGTGACCGGGTGTTCCACCTGCAGCCGCGTGTTCATCTCCATGAAATAGAACTGCAACTCGCCGTCGGTACCCGCCTCGGCGATGAATTCCACCGTGCCGGCACCGACATAGCCCACCGCGCGGGCCGCGGCCACCGCGGCTGCGCCCATGCGTTCGCGCAGCGCGGCGCCCAGGCCCGGCGCCGGCGCTTCTTCGAGCACCTTCTGATGGCGCCGCTGCACCGAGCAGTCGCGCTCGTGCAGGTGCACGCAGTGGCCGTGCCGGTCGGCGAACACCTGGATCTCGATGTGCCGCGGCCGCGCAAGATAACGCTCGATCAGCACCGCTTCGCTGCCGAAGCTGGCCAGCGCCTCACGCCGACACGATGCCAGCGCGGCGTCGAAGTCGGCGTCGGAAGTCACCACCCGCATGCCCTTGCCGCCGCCGCCGGCACTGGCCTTGATCAGCACCGGATAGCCGATGCGGCCAGCCTCGAAGCGCAGCAGCGCCGCGTCCTGGTCGGCGCCGTGGTAGCCCGGCACCAGCGGCACGCCGGCCAGCGCCATCAACCGCTTGGCCTCGGCCTTCAGGCCCATCGCCTCGATCGCCGCGGGCGGCGGGCCGATGAACACGAGGCCGGATTCGGCACACGCGGTCGCGAAGGCCGCGTTCTCGCTCAGAAAGCCGTAGCCGGGATGGACCGCCTGCGCGCCGGTCGCCTGCGCCGCCGTGATCATGCGGTCGGCACGCAGGTAACTGTGCTGCGGCGCGGCTTCGCCGATGTGCACCGCCTCGTCGCAGGATTGCACGTGCAGTGCCCGGTGTTCGACGTCGGAATACACCGCCACCGTGCGGATGCCGAGCCGGCGCGCGGTGGCGGCGATTCGGCAGGCGATCTCGCCGCGGTTGGCAATCAGGATCTTCTGGAACATTCAGTGCTCCGCGGCTCGTTCGCCTGCACACGCGGTGCGTGCCAGGCGGTGTGACTGCGCCGCTGCGCCATCGCTGTTCTGATGCAGCGTCGCGAGGGGCGGTTGGCAATGATGCACCGGTCACGGCAGCGGCTGCCGCGCACGAAACCAGCCGGAAACACGCCGCAACAGCGCGCGCAGGAACCTCGCGAAGAACCAGATCAACGCCACCATCGCGATGAGCGTCGGCACCAGCAACGCCAGAAACACCAGCGGGTGCGCCCACGACAGCCACAAGCCGGCCGGCACCAGACCGTCGCCGAGCAGCGACAGACCGATGTTCGAGAACGGTTCGGGCGAGGTGTTGACGGCGGCACGCGTGCTCGCTTTGGCAGCGTGGCTGGTGGCCGCCAGCGTGCCGCCCAGCAGCGCGGCCGCCACCGACCAGCTGCCCTGGTCGGCACCGAACACCGACGCGGCCAGCGCAGCGCCGGCGGGAATGCGCACCAGCGTGTGCAGCAAGTCCCACAGCGTGTCGATGCCGGGGATCTTGTCGGCGAAGAATTCGATCACCAGCATCAGGCCGCTGACACCGAGCAGCAGCGGGCTCTGCAGCAATTGCAGCCCACGAGGCAGGTCGACCCAGCCCATCGCGCCGGCCAGCCCGGTCAAAAAAAGCACGGCGTAGAGCCTCAGCCCGCTGGCCCAGCCGAGCGCTGCGGCGATGGCCAGCAACTGCGGCGTGTCGAGGTTCACGGCTTCGCCCCTTCACGCTGGAGCATCCACACCAGGTCGAGTTCGGGGCAGGCGTGGCCCATCGACGTGAGGGCAGCGGTGATCTGACCCCGGTGGTGGGTGGCGTGGTTGAACACATGGGCCAGCGTGGCGGCAAACGGCAACGACACCGGCAAGCCCTTCATCGTCGTGTAGTCCAGCGAACCCGTCAGGCGCGCCGCATCACAGGCGGCGACGAACGACTGCCAGTCGCCCGCCGCATCCAGCAAGCGCTCGCGCAGGCGTGTCCGGTCCGGCTCGGCTTCGGCATCCAGGCTCAGCTGCGGCGAAACGCCTTCCGAGAACCGGCGCCACCACAACTGCCGCTCGCCGACCAGCAGATGGTTCAAGGTGCCGTGCACGCTCTTGAAGTACAGACCGGCATCACGCCGGTAATCGGCCTCGGGCAGCACGACCACCTGCTCGTACAAGCGGTGCAAAGCCCACCGGTGATAACGCGCCAGCGTGGCGAGGTGGCCTTGCAGGCCGGCGTCTTCCGGGGCCGTGGCGTGCGAATCCGCGAGGCTCTCCATGGCCGCGCTCAACGCCGCATGCCGCGCGGGCAACGGCCGCACCCGTGGCATCGCGCCGCACCTCCGCGGTCCGGGCAGCCCGAGGTCGCATCGCTATGGATGTCACTGCGGATGTCGCGGCGGATATCGCTGCGGATATCGCTGCAGATATCGCTGCGGATATCGCTGCGGTGACAGGTGCAAGTGTCGATGCGACTATTCATGCTGATGCAGTGTTCGGCGCTGTGCAGCACATGAAACCGTGTCCTTGCCGCCCTGGCGTCGTTGCAAATCCTCGCGATGCCACTCGGCATCGCTGTGGTTTGCGCCCAGCCAGGACGACAAATCCATCGGTTGTCTCCAGTGCTGCACGGCGTCGCGCACTGCACTAGCTGAACAGACGGCGCGCTGCCGCCGAGCCGGCCGCGAGGTCACGCGATGCCAGCGCCTCATAGAGCCGGTCAAGCTCGCGCTCGATCAAGGCGAATCCCTGCGGACTGAGCGGCTGGCCGTTGTCGTCGACGATGACAGCGTCCATGCCCAGCGCCAGCGCCTGCGCACTGGCCTGCCAGGCGACGAACGGCTGAGCGGCAACGTCGGTCTGCGGCACGTCGAAGCTGAGCGTGACGTCGCGCAGCACGGCCTGATTGGGGTCTTCGGCGAGCGCTGCCTGGGCGTCGAAGCCGAGCGTCAGCACCGGCGGTGCGCCTTCCTCGGCGGACGGCAGCACCAGCCGCCCCGGCATCGAGCCCGGCACGAAGCCGTGGCGGCTCGCGTGCTGCACGATGAAGCCGACGCTCCAGCCGGCCGTGCGCGCCTGCAGGTGCACCGCCAACTGCGCATCGTGATCGCCGGCGAAGGCGTCGAGTTCGCGAGCGCGCGCGACCACGTCGAGCATGTCCGGGAAGTCGGGCACGGCGCCGACCGCATCCGCGAACGCCTGCACCTTTTGCACGAACTCCGAAAATTCGATCTCGTTGAGCGCGCCACTGCGGTTGGCCATCTGAACACCGGCCTGCAGTTCGCTGTAACGCGCACCCGCCGCCGGGCTCTCCCACGCCGCGTCATCGACGTGAAAGCCCTCGACCAGGAATGGCTTGGCACCGGCCCGCAACGAACTGGGCAGGTGGCTCAGCACCAGGTCACCGCTGACCGGGGCTTCCAGCGCGAGCGGTGCGAAGGCATCGATCAGCGCGTCGAGCCGCAGCGTCGGGCGGCGCAACAGGCGCGGCGCCGACAGCTCGCTGCCCAGTTCGGGCTCGGCATCGGTGTTTGCCGACGCGGGCGCGGGGCCGCCGTCCATCACCGGGTCTTTTCGCCGACCTTGCGCGCCTGCCACGCGCCGTGGGCGACCACGCCGGCCAGCACCAGCCCACCCGCGGCGGCCAATGCAATCGTCAGGTTGTCCATGCGACTCGCTTCATGCTGCCTCGGCGAGGCTGACCGCCGCTTCCATGTCCACCGTGACGATGCGCGAAACACCTTGCTCCTGCATCGTCACGCCGATCAATTGCTGCGCCATTTCCATCGCGATCTTGTTGTGGCTGATGAACAGGAACTGCGTGCCCAGCGACATCTGCTTGACCAGGCTGGCGTAGCGCTCGGTGTTGGCGTCGTCGAGCGGCGCATCGACTTCATCGAGCAGGCAGAACGGCGCCGGGTTGAGCTGGAAGATCGCGAACACCAGCGCGATCGCCGTCAACGCCTTCTCGCCACCCGACAGCAAATGAATCGTGCTGTTCTTCTTGCCGGGCGGCTGCGCCATCACCTGCACACCCGAATCGAGGATCTCGTCGCCCGTCATCACCAGCCGCGCGTTGCCGCCGCCGAACAAGGTGGGAAACATGCGGCCGAAGTGCTCGTTGACCTGATCGAACGTGCTCGACAACAGATCCCGCGTCTCGAGGTCGATCCTGTGGATCGCGTCTTCGAGCGTGCCCATCGCCTCGCGCAGGTCGGCCAGTTGCGCATCGAGAAACAGCTTGCGTTCGCGCCCGGCGCCCAGCTCGTCGAGCGCCGCCAGGTTGACGGCGCCGAGCGCGTCGACGTCGCGCGCGATGCGGTCGATCTCGCCCTGCAGGCCGGTCAGCCGGACCTTGCCCGCTTCGACGCTCGCGCCCAGCGCGTGCAGGTCGACCGCGGCGGCGGTCAGCTGTTCGAGAAACTGCGCGCCGCCGAGCTGTGCGGCCTGCGCCTCGAGCTGCAGCAACGTGACGCGTTCGCGCAGCGGCTGCAGGCTGTGCTCGTGCGCCAGCCGTTGTTCGTCGGCGCGCCGCAGCTGCGTCGTCAGGTCGTCGTAATCGCTGCGGCAGGCACCGAGCGCGGTCTCGCGCTCGAGTCGCACCGCCAGCGCGGTTTGCAGGCCGGCCTGCGCTGCGGCGTCCGTCAAGCGCAGCAATTCTTCCTGCAACTGCACCTCGGATCGCTCGTTGCTGGCCAGCTGTTGTGTTGCGGTGTCGATGCTGCGCTGCAGCTCGGCGCGCCGAGCCGTCAGCGAGCGCGATGCGAACTGCGCCTCCTGCGCCTGGCGTTCGAGCGTGCGCAGTTGTTCGCGTGCCTCTGCCAGCCGGCGCTGCGCACCGATCACGGTGTCTTCGAGCTCGGCGTGGCGTTCCTGCGCGATCGCCAGCCGCTGGTCGAGTTCCTCGAAACGGGCCTCGCCGATGGCGCTGCGCTCGGCCAGCGCGTCGAGTGCTGCGTCGAGCTCGGCCAGTTCGGTTTCAAGCTGGCCGTGGCGACGCTGCGACTGCTCGGCCTGCTGCAACAGCCGCAACTGTTCGACTTGACACTGGTGCGCGCGGGTCTGTGTCTCGCCAGCCTCGCGCCGCGCTGCGACCAGGCGTTGCGATGCCTCGGTGCAAGCCGCCTCGGCCCGCACCAGCGCAGTGCGGGAATCCTCGCTGATCAGCTGCTGGGCACGCAACTGCGTGGCCAGGTTCTGAATTTCCTGGGCACGCGCCAGCATGCCGGCCTGCTCGGAATCGGGGGCATAAAAGCTCACCGCGTGCGCGCTCACGGCATGCCCCTCGCGCGTCATGATCACCTCGCCCTGCGAGAGCCGTGGCCGGGCGACAAGCGCCTGATCGAGGTGCTCGGCGGTGTAGACGCCTTCGAGCCAGTCGCCCAGCAGCGCCTTCAACCCTTCGTCGCCGAGTCGCAGCAGGTCGCTCAGGCGCGGCAGGCTGCGGTGCGCGGCCACCGCGGGCCCGACCGGCGGTGTGTAGAAGGCCAGCTTCGCCGGCGGAGGGTCACCCGCGAAGGCGCGGATCGTGTCGAGGCGACCGACCTCGAGGGCGCCCAGCCGTTCGCGCAGCGACGCCTCCAGCGCGCTTTCCCAGCCGGGCTCGATCTGCAAGCGGGTCCACAGGCCGCCCAGCCCTTCCAGCCCGTGCCTGAGCAGCCACGGCTTGAGCTTGCCCTCGGTCTGCACCTTTTCCTGCAGGGCGCGCAGCGCCTCCAGGCGCGCGCCGGTGGCTGCGAGCTGACCGGCGTCGGTGTTCAGGCGGGTTTGCATCGCGCGTCGCGCGTCGTCGAGCGCCGGCACCTGCGCGCTCAGTTCATGCAGCCGATCGTGCGCCACGGCCTGTGCTTCGTCGGCCAGCGCGCACTGACGCTGCACGTCGGCCAACCGTTGCGCGTCGGGTGGTGCCAGTTGCTGCCTTTCCGCGGCCAGCCGGTTGCGCCGCACATCGAGCTGCCGGCGCTGCTCTTCGATGCTTCGACTGTCGGCCGCCAGCAGCTGAATCTGCTGCTGCACGCCCGACACCGCCAAACGCTGCGCGCCGCTGTCGCGCTGGGCCGCGGCCTGCGCTTCGTCCAATTCGGCCAGTCGGATGGCCTGTTCTTCGGCCTGCGCGCCCAACAACAGATCCTGCCCGTCGGCTGCGTCCAACTGTTGCGCCACCTGCCCGAGGTCGATGCGCGCCTGGGCCTGGCGCTCGGCCCACAGTTGGCCTTGCGCCTGCATTTGCGCCAAGCGCTGCAACGCACTTTCGCGACCTTCGACGACATAGCGGATGCGCTCCTCGAGCCGGCTGACCTCGAGCGCCGCTTCGGCCAGCAGGCCCTGGGCGGCGTGCAGCGCATCGCTGGCCGCGTAATGCCGTTCGCGGATGCCTGTCAACGTCGCCTCGCCGTGGCGCAACTCGGCCAGGCGTGATTCGAGAGCGTTGACAGCCTCGAGCGCCACCAGTTTGACGCGTGCCTCCTCGGTCGCCGCATCGCGGTGCCTGAGGTACCACAGCTGGTGCAGCTTCAGTTCGCCCTGCCGCTGCAGGCCGCGATAGCGCGACGCGACCTCTGCCTGCTGCTCGAGCCGATCGAGGTTCGCGTTCAGTTCGCGCAGGATGTCCTCGACGCGAACCAGGTTTTCGCGCGTGTCCTTCAGCCGGTTCTCGGTTTCGCGGCGGCGTTCCTTGTATTTGGACACCCCCGCGGCTTCTTCGAGAAACAGGCGCAACTCCTCGGGCTTGCTTTCGATGATGCGGCTGATGGTGCCCTGGCCGATGATCGCGTAGGCGCGCGGGCCCAGGCCGGTGCCGAGAAACACGTCTTGCACATCGCGCCGTCGCACCGGCTGGTTGTTGATGTAGTAGCTGCTGGTGCCGTCGCGTGTCAGCACGCGCTTGACGGCGATCTCAGCGTACTGGTTCCACTGTCCGCCGGCGCGCGCGTCCTCGTTGCTGAACATCAGTTCGACGCTGGCGCGGCTGGCCGGCTTGCGCAGCCCCGAGCCGTTGAAGATCACGTCCTGCATCGACTCGCCACGCAACTCGCTGGCCTTGCTCTCGCCGAGCACCCAACGCACCGCGTCCATGATGTTCGACTTGCCGCAGCCGTTCGGCCCGACCACGCCAACCAGCTGCCCGGGCAGCTGGAAGTGGGTCGGTTCCGCGAACGACTTGAAACCGGACAGCTTGATCGAATTCAGGCGCATAAATCGCGGTGGAAAGAAAGTGGTGTGCTCCTGTGCCCCGGAGAACGTGTTGCGGGGCATTGCGGCGCATCGAGCCAGCGTGCATAAGTGCTTGATTCTTCATGAGAAATCAGCTATTTCGAGACCAAGCCGCAGCGTTGCGATGATACCATCGCGCCCTCCCGAAAACCCCACCGGAACGACCCCATGGCCCAGACATCCCGCTCCGCGATCAAAGCGCCCCAGGCGACGTCCAAAGCCACGCCAAACCCCACGCCAAAGCAGCGCCCGATGCCGCCCAACCCGCCCACGGCGCCGAGCAAGGAACTTCATGTGTTCCCGAATCCAGCCCCCGAGCGCGACTACCTGATCCAGTTCGTCGTGCCCGAATTCACGTGCAACTGCCCGCTCACTGGCCAGCCCGACTTCGCCCATTTCACGATCGACATGATCGCGAACCAGCGCTGCGTCGAACTCAAAAGCCTGAAGATGTATTTCTGGAGTTTTCGCAACGAAGGCGCCTTCCACGAGAAGGTCACCAACGACATCCTCGACCACATCGTCGCGGTGTGCGATCCGCGCTTCGTGCGCATCACCGCCAAGTGGTTCGTGCGCGGCGGCATCTACACCAACGTGGTGGCCGAGCACCGCCGCAAGGGCTGGCAGCCGCAAGCCACATCGATGTTGCCGGCGCTGTTGCCGCTGGCCGTGGCGGGCTCCGCCGGAATGCCGTTCTGATGGCAGATGCCGCGGCGGTCTCGCGACCGGCGTACCAGAAGTTCGAGGTCGACGTGGGCCCGAGCGGCATCGACGGTCTGGGGGTCTACGCGGCCGAACCGATCGCGGCGCGGCTCAAGATCGGCGAGATTCGTGGCGAGTCGATCAGCGTGGCAGACGCGCGCATTCGCGCCACACGGCACGAGCGGGTGATGATCGTCGAGGTGTCGGCCAAACGGGCCATCGACTTCAGCAAGTCGGCCGACCCGATGCGCTACACGAACCATTCCTGCGCACCCAACGCGCGGCTGTGCATCCGCCAGGGGCGGGTCGAGTTCTATGCGCTGCAGGCGATCGCGCCGGGACACGAAATCACGGTCAATTACGGCGAGACGCATCACGAAGGCACGTTGGCGTGCCGCTGCGGCGCCGCGGACTGTGCCGGCTGGATCTGAGGCGGCCGCTAGGCCGTCCCGATAATCTGCCGATGAATCCGCTGCTGGCCCGTCTTCAACCCTATCCGTTCGAGCGCTTGCGTGCGCTGTGCCTGGACATCGTGCCGAACCCGGCACTGCGGCCGATCTCGCTGGGCATCGGTGAGCCGAAGCATGCGACGCCGGCGTTGATCGAGCACGCCATCACGGAGCATCTGTCCGGCCTGTCGAGCTACCCGGCGACGGCCGGCAGCGAGGCCTTGCGCACATCGATCGCCGACTGGGTGCAGCGCCGCTACGGCGTGGCGTTGAACGCGGCCACGCAGGTGCTGCCGGTGAACGGTTCGCGCGAGGCACTGTTCGCGCTGGCGCAGACCGTGATCGACCCCGGCCGCGGCGGTGATGCGCCGCCGCCGGTGGTGGTCTGCCCCAATCCGTTCTATCAAATCTACGAAGGCGCCGCGCTGCTGGCCGGGGCGGAGACGGCATTCGCCAACAGCGACCCGGCGCGCGGCTTCGCGGCCGACTGGTCAAGCATCGACGACGCCACGTGGGCGCGCACGCAATTGCTGTACGTCTGCTCGCCCGGCAACCCGACCGGCGCCGTGATGCCGCTGTCGGAGTGGCGGCTTTTGTTCGAACTGAGCGACCGCCACGGCTTCGTGATCGCCGCCGACGAGTGCTATTCCGAGATCTACTTCCGCGACGAGCCGCCACTCGGTTCGTTGCAGGCCGCGCGGCAACTGGGCCGCGACGACTTCCGCAACCTGGTGGCATTCACCAGCCTGTCCAAGCGTTCCAACGTGCCGGGCCTGCGCTCGGGCTTCGTGGCTGGCGATTCGCATCTGCTGAAGGCCTTCCTGCTCTACCGCACCTACCACGGCAGCGCCATGAGCCCGGTGGTGCAGCAGGCCAGCATCGCAGCCTGGAACGATGAGGCGCACGTGCGCGACAACCGAGCGCTGTACCGCACCAAGTTTGCGCAGGTGACTCCCGTGCTGGCCGAGGTGCTCGACGTCGCATTGCCCGACGCGGGCTTTTATCTGTGGGCCGACATCTCTCGCGCCATGCCGCGGGGAGACGACATCGCGTTCGCTCAGCAACTGCTGGCTCAATACAATGTGACGGTGTTGCCGGGCAGCCTGCTGGCGCGGCTGGCGGATGGCGGCAACCCCGGCGCCGGGCGCGTCCGGCTCGCGCTGGTGGCCGACGTGGCCGAGTGCCTCGAAGCCGCCCATCGCATCAAAGCTTTCGTTCGATCCCTTCCTTCCACCGCCTGAACCTGCAGGCCCGGACTGACACATGACACTGCAGCTGCAATCCACCATAGAACTCGCCTGGGACAACCGGGCGTCGATCACCGCACAAAACGCGCCCGAGATCCGCGATGCGGTTGAACAGGTCATCGCCGACCTGAACAAGGGCCGTATCCGCGTCGCCGAGCGCCAGGGCGTCGGACAGTGGACCGTCAACCAGTGGATCAAGAAGGCCGTGCTGCTGAGCTTCCGGCTGACCGACAACAAGAT
>ENA-OFCE01000827-OFCE01000827.1-metagenomes-genome-assembly--contig:-NODE-827-length-18291-cov-28.493968_pt1 | contig 18291 bp, 20 predicted proteins | sample MGYA00153388_OFCE01 | MGnify analysis MGYA00153388
AGCATCCCATCAACATTTAAATCTTCTACTTATCGTTGCGTGGTTTTTGCATAAGCAAGTATTGACTTGATACTGAAAGTCCAAGCTTTTTCGCAAATCGCGCAGAGTTTGAGCATAGCACACTATGACTGTCCGTCTACAAGTGTACCATTCTGTCTACTTAATTGCTAGCTAAGGACTTGCTCATTTTGTCGCCATTCGCCTGAGTCTTTCATCAAATATTATCCCTCGCTTGAGAGTTTCTCCACCTACCTCGCCATTGCGGAATCCTGACATCGCTCCGTCGGAATTGAGATTTAAATTATTGCACAGCGCCCGATCGACTCTCGCTACACCAATTATCCCACAATAATCTGTTTCGCAATCCCTTCCACCACCTGAGTTAAAGGATCGTCAGGGAAGTGTAGAGCAAACACCCCCTTGCTGGCGAGCAGCATCATCTTGTCGCTGTGGGGCAACACCCCTACAACTGGAATGCCGTAGATACTCTCTACTTGTTGCTTCAAATCCTCGAAGTCCAGGGATTCTGGGGCTTTGTTGATCGTCATCAAAATCTTGGGAACTTCTAATTTGCGCGCCACATCTACCGTCACAGCCGTTCCCTGAAAATCTTGCTGATCCGGACGCAAAATCAGCAGTAGGATGTCGGAAATAGTGATACTGAGGAGAGTTTCTTCGTTCAGCCCTGGGTGCGTATCGATAAATAGGTAGTCTAAGTTCAGAACCTCGATCAGTTCGCCGAAGCCATCCGTCAGCAGTCCCACATCGTAGCCTTCACGCAAAACTCGCGCTATTTCCCCTGCTTTAATACTCGAAGGAATCAGATAGAGAGTGCCGTTACTAGCTAGTTTTGGCAGCAGCGAACTCACATCGTAGGCTGTTTCGGCGATCGGACACCGACCCCAAAGATAATCGTTCAGACAGCGATCCATGTTGCTCTCGCTGAAACCGAACAGTACGTGAATTCCCGGCGATTGAATGTCTGTGTCCACAATCGCCACCCGATTTCCGCCGCGAGCGATAATAGATGCCAGATTTGCAGTCGTGTTCGATTTGCCAGTTCCACCCCGGTAAGAGTGGACAGAGATGATTTTGGACATGATATGCGTATGAAAGTAAGAAACGGCGAGAATCAATGACGATCGAATTCTCGATGCAGTCGAGTTGTCTGTTATTCTTCCTTGCCCCCCAAATCCTCCTTGTCTGTTAAACTATCAATCTTTTCATCTTTTATCTTCTTTTCTGCGCCCCTACGCTGCCGCATCTGTTTGGCCTTGGCTTGCAAATCGCTGAACTCGTCATCAGATTTGGTTTCGGCCCAACTAGCACCGTGGCCGGGATCGGGGACACCCGTTTTTGGGCAGCTTTCGGATTCAGTCACAGTGGTGCGTTGTTTCTGCTGTTTGGCTTTTTCCTGCAACTGAGCTAAGTATTCGTCCGCTTCACTTTCGGTATTGGGAACCTGTGTGGCATCGGCAGTTATTTCTTGGGGTTCGGAATCCACTTGTTCAGAGATTTCTTTTTTGCCAACCCTCAGTTTATCTCTCTTTTGCTGCAATTCCTTAAAGAAATCAGATTCTGTGATTTCTGCGACTTGCTGTTCTTTTTTGGCTTGGTCTATTTCGATTTTGAAGACTTGTTTTACTCGATCGCTAATTGCTCTTCCGTATCCGGCTTTATTGAATCTGTCTGCTGATACAATGCTCCCGCCAGTTACGATTAATGCCAAGGCTGGCCCTATCACGGGCACCCACCCTCCCAACATAAAAATCCCAAAGCTACAGGCGCAACACCCGAACAGCATTACTCCGAATGTCACCACCAACTGCCCTGGGTGAGTCATGCGCGATGCCAAGGTTCCTCCCACAATTGACCATCCCGAAATCCACAGAATTTCTGCCCATTCCGGCCAAAACCAAAACATCGGTCTGTTGTCTAAAACTGTACTCAACATTTGGCTGACTACTTGTGCGTGTGCCACGATCCCCGGCATGAATTGGTTGCTTTGCCTTTGCCCACTGTAAGGAGTATAAAACAAATCTTTAACGGTATCTGTGGTGTAACCGATGAGCACTATTTTATCTTTAACTAAATTCGGGTCAATTTTCCCTTCTAAAATATCCGTCAGTCGGACTTGGTTTGCAACTTGTCCATAACGATAGTTAATTAGTATTTGATATCCCCTAACATCGGCATTTTTATATCCTCCGTCATTGCTGTCTAGTTGTTTTAATTGGGTTTTTCCCAGCCATAAAGATTGATCGGGTGCTATTTGGGGAAATATATTTTTTCCTTGCAGGTAGCGAAGTGCTAGCTGGAGGTTGAACGAAGCTAAAATTTGAGAATCGTCATTGCACAGATGTTTTTCTGGCGATGAGTTGCCCTCTATTTTCGGCGGCTTCATAAATAATAAAGCCCTGCGGAGTATGCCGCCCGGATCGACTCCGAAATCTGCAAATCCCACCCGGTTTTCTGGCATTCCCGGGGGAGGCGGAGAACCGGGATTGTCCGGGCTTCCGTCGGTGACTAAACATACTCCAATAATTCGATCGCTTTTTTGTAAAACTTTAGTTAATTCCTCGCGCCCGTCTCCTAAAGGCACGTCTCGCAGTATATCTAAACCGATGACGGCCGGCTGCATTTTTTCGAGTTTTTGTAAGATTTCAGCTATTTTGCGATCGGATATCGGCCACTGTTTCAGTTTTTGAATGTCTGCTTCGGTAATCCCCACAATTAGCAAGCGCGAGTCTGGCTTTTCGTCGGGACGCCACCTCAGCATTTGGTCGTAAGCGCTTAATTCTACTGGTTCGAGTATTCCTAGCTGTCTGGCCCCAATCAAGGATAATGTTACTGCCGCGCTGGCAATTAATACAGACCTCGCAAATGCTAGCGATGGTTTATACCTTTGACTCAATTGAGCCGCTGCCGATCGAATTTTGTTAGATATTTTACTCATTATCCCAGCATAAAAGTTTGAGTCGTTTCTGGAACAGCAGTTATTTCGCACGAGCCCCACCTGCCGGAGACTTCCTTTATCTTAGAACACCCCGAAACTCCGACCACTTTGTAACAAAATTTTACATTTCGCCGCCCGCGAATATGTGTTCCCTGATACTGGTTACCTAGACTCCTGGATTTGACCGCCGGAGAATCTAGTTGCCGATCGAATTAATTAATGTTATTGATTATATGTCAAGGTTTAAATTGTGTGTCTGGGTTCTCGACTAGCCGCTCAAAAATATTTTTAGCCATCAGGGGATGTCTATGTTTGCAATATTATAGTCAAAGGTACAAAAAAATGAAACGTTTTCTACATGGGGCTACACTTGCGTTAGCCGTCTGTGCGATCGCCATTACCGTCCCCAGTTCACTTGCGGGAGTGCGGACACCATCCCAGCCGCTTCTGCTGAGTCAGAATCTTAATTTCAAGCCTCCCGATGTCACGGCCCCCAGCAACCGACAAGGAGGGACGCATCGCGGTGGCCAACTTTGTCCGGCGGGTTTATCTGTTACTCCTTTAGTGCCTCCAACTAATATCGGTTTAACCCTCACAGAATCTCCCACAGTTTTTGTCTATGTTCCTCAAACTTCTGCGGAAATAGAGTTTACTTTGCTAACCGAAAATGAGGAAAAAATAGTCTACGAAAAAACATTTAAAGTTGACGAATCTGGCATTGTGGGAATTAGCATTCCTGCGATGAATGACAATAACAAATCCCTTGAAGTTGGCAAGCGATACGTGTGGTCGTTTTCGATAATTTGCGAACCCGAAAATCGATCGGCCGATTCAGTTGTTAAAGGATTCGTGCAGCGCATAGCACCCCAGTCAACTCTCAAGAGCGATTTGACAAGTCCTGATCCGATGACTAGGCTCAACATTTACGCCCAAAATGGGATTTGGTACGAAACTCTCGCTACTTTAGCCCAAATGCGACTCCAAACACCAGGAGATGCGAGGCTGACAGCCAAGTGGACGGAATTGTTGCAGTCCCAAGGACTGGAATCAGTTGCAGCTCAACCGCTGGTTGGCCCTCTTTAAAATTTTGGCGTTGCTGAATTTAGATATGATTCACTCGCTATAGCAATCCCTGAAATTTAGAGTAGGGGCAATTCATGAATTGCCCCTACTAAATTTCGGAGGCAAATCATACTCCAAATCAGCAACGCCAAAATTCCCTGTTTCTTGACATTTTGTCGGTTTTCCGATTGCCATCTGAAAATTGACAAATTTACCCGATCGCGCCCGGAGTTTCTACTCCGGGATAACAGTAGAGACGCAATCTATACTATCTCTACAAGTTGGTGAAAAAAGTGAAACATTTTCTACATTTTACTGCAATAGCGATCGCTGCAAGTGCGATCGCACTTACTCTCCCCAGTTTGCTTCTACCGATGCAGGCCGTACCTGCACTAATTCTGCTGAGTCAGAATGTTAATTTCAAACCTCCAGATGTCACAGCCCCCGACAATAGGCAAGGAGGAACGCATCGAGGCTGTCAGTTGCGGGAGGGTTTATCGATTACTCCCTTAATACCTGAAACCAATATTGGCTTAACGCTAACAGAGTCACCAACATTTTTTGTATATGTTTCTCAACCTGCGGCTCAAGTAGAGTTTATTTTGCTAAACGAAGATGAATCCGAAGTAGTCTACGAAACTACTTTAAAAATTGACAAAGCCGGAATTGTGGGAGTTAGCCTTTCTGAAAAAGGCAAGACCAAAAATATTGAGGTTGGTAAGCGATATGTGTGGTCATTTGCCCTAGCTTGCGATCCTCTGGAGCGATCGGGAGATTATATTGTTAAAGGATGGATGCAGCGAATTAAACCGCAGGCAACGCTCGATAGCGATTTAGCAAATCCCGACCCGAGAGCGAAGCTAATCGCTTATGCTGAAAATGGGATTTGGTACGAGACTCTTGCTACTCTAGCCCAAATGCGCCGCTTCGCACCTGATGATGCACGGCTGAAGGCGGAGTGGACGCAATTGTTGCAGTCCCAAAAACTAGAATCGATCGCCGATCAACCCCTAGTTCAGTCTTTTTAAGAATGACTCCTGACTAAGCAACTAATGACTAATAACTTGCCAACAATTCTAGCTCTTGATTTTGATGGTGTGATTTGTGACGGACTAATCGAATATTTCCAAACAGCTTGGCGTACCTACTGTCAAATCTGGAAACCAGTAGAAACAGTGCCAAATTCAGATTTAGCTTTGAGTTTTTACCGAGTGCGGCCGGCGATCGAAACTGGTTGGGAAATGCCGCTACTGATCCGCGCGCTGCTGACAGGAATTACGGAAGAAGAAATTTTGCTGGATTGGCCGAATCTTGTACCGCATTTATTGACAGAAAATAATTTAAAAGCGCAGTCTGTCGGCGCTATGCTAGATGGTCTGCGCGATAATTGGATTGCTGAGGATTTAGCTGGGTGGCTGTCTCTGCACCATTTTTATACTAGGGTAGCCGATCGCCTGCACTGTTTGCAAGAGAGTTCGGTTAAAGTGGCGATCGTCACTACGAAGGAAGGTCGTTTTGTCCGAGAACTCTTACAGCTAGCTGGCGTACAAATACCGTCGGAGTTGATTTTTGGCAAGGAATACAACAAGCCGAAACACCAAATTTTGCGGGAATTTTTGGCAGCGTCTGGTCAAGATTCGACTATTTGGTTTGTGGAAGATCGGTTAAAAACTTTGCTGTCGGTGAAGCAGCAGCCGGATTTGTCTCAGGTGAGGTTGTTTTTGGCTGATTGGGGTTACAATACTTTGGCAGAACGGGAATCTGTGGCTCGAAATCCGCCTGTTCAATTGCTTTCTCTGTCGCAGTTTGCTGGAGATTTTGCCCATTGGCTCCCCGACGAATCTTGATGTTAGATTTGTTAACGAGTAGAATTTTTTCGATTGCCAGAGTTAAAAAAAAACATTTTTTTTTACAGTTTGGGGTTGACTACTTCAGTATTGACATGATATTATTTAATAATAGGATGGCTGCAAAAATATTATTTTTGCAGCCATCCTATTATATAAAATATAATAACAGGACTTCGCGGAAAAAGCAAGAATATCGACAAAAAAAAATTGATTTTTTTTGATATAGTTTTGGAAGCTCTATTGAGCTAAAAAAACATTTTTTTTAAAGGTTTATACGGGATAAAATGTGTGGCTTTGTCCGTAAAACCCAGTTTTTGGTAAAAAAAGCAAGCTTGAAAACCCAAAATTTAAAAATTGTTTTAATTTCTCAGCTTCAAAATTCTGTACTATCTCATGTCCGGTCAATTACCTGCAATTTTCGTAGTCAAGGACTTTAGACATCTTCCAAAAAGCCTGTGAAGAACAGGCAGGATGCCTGTTCCACAATAATTATGGGAGAGGTATATTATTCCTCAGATTTTTGGAGACTAAAGTCCTTACTACAAACCAATTTTTGAGACTTAAAACTAATGCTCGATTTAACTAAAGCAGCTAAGGCAATGCAGGGGATGAGCCAACATTTGAATGTGGAAGCTCATGCGGCTCGTCACCGTTTGCAAGTGGCTCAAAATTTGCTGATTAAGGCAGCAACGGGACAAGAAAAATTGGTGGAATTGCAAGAGAGTTGGTCCGATCGCACTTTATTCAATGCTGCCACGCCGATCGAGCCCTTGGGCGATCGCACCTACATCACAGCACCCCCCGTCGCCCACACAGTATTCGCCACAGACGGATCGCAAATTTCGCCCAGTCATCACGAAATAGCCTACTGCTACCTGCTAAACGTCGGCACTGTCATGCTGCACTACGGCCAAAGTCGCCACCCAGTTTTAGACAGCGTGCCCGAGGTTTTCTACAAACCAGAAGACTTGTATGCTTCGCGACAATGGGGAATTAGAACCGAAGAATGGATGGGATACCGCCGCGCTGTTTCCGAAGCAATTGCCTTGGCAGAAATGGGCTGCGATTGGGCAAAAATTAACGATCATAAATTGCCCGCGCCAGCCTTAGCAATGGTAGACGGTTCCCTAATTTATTGGTTTTTGGAACAGTTACCCAGCGAAGCGCGCGATCAAATTTTGCAGCCAATTTTAGAAGCTTGGGACAAGTTGCGTTTAGCCAAAATTCCTCTATTGGGATATTTGAGCGCTTCTCGCAGCAGCGAAAGCCTATCCTTTTTGCGGTTTGAAGCTTGTACCCACGAAGTACCAGACTGCATGACAAACTGTCCTAATGTCGGATTTACCGCCACAAGTGCTTTCGCAGAAAAAGCACCTTGTCAAGAATTTGAACCCTTGCGAGATACAATCTTGTGGGCAACAATCTTGTCCCCCGGGCAAAGGAGCCCTTTGTGGAAATCCCAAGCTCGAATTTTAGATTTATACGGCCTTAATTCTGTCTATTTCTGTTACGTTCACGTCGGCACAGAAGTTGCTAGAATAGAAGTGCCGGAATGGGTAGCACAAGATAAAGCAGAGCTAGATTTAGCATTAGGAATGATGCTAGCTCAAGTACACAAAGGCGGTGGCTATCCCGTGACGCTAGCAGAGGCTCACAACCAAGCCGTTGTCACTGGGGGCGATCGAACTCGCTTTTTCGCTTTGTTAGAACAGCAAATGATTAAAGCCGGCTTAAAAAATGTGGGAATTTCTTTCAAGGAAACACGGAAGCGCGGCAGTATTGCTTAAAGTAATAACTAGAGTATTCCGGGACGCAAAAACCTGGTGTTTTACGGAAATACTGCATCCCCGCTTTTAACACAGATGAAAAACCCGGTGTATTTGGTATTAATGCGTAAGTTAAGCTGTTCTGCATTTAAACTGTCTGTCAAAAAACAATTCCCCATCTTGTGGGGTGAGCGTCCCGCCCGCCCTCAACATACAATTTAAATGCGATCCAGCTTATGTAGAGTTAAAGTAGAGTTAAAAATGTTATATGCCAATAGAATTAATTATCTTAATTGCTTCCTTACTTGTCTCTTGGCTGGTATTTAATTGGGCTTTTAAAGTTATGAAAGCCAGCATCGGGACAGCAATCTCTTTAGCAGCAATTGTGCTAGCGATGCAATTATTGTTTGGCATCGGGCCAAATCAGCTTTTCCAACACATAACTCACCTGCCCGAAACTCTATCAAAAATATTTTCAGGCAAGTGAATCGCATAAAAAGACTCGGCGGTTGAAACCGCTCCTCGTCAAACAAAGTCTGCCTCCGCAGACTAAGAATTAAGGAAGAATTTTCGGAGTTGCTGAATTTAGGTATGATTCACTCGCTATAGCAATCCCTGAAGTTTAGAGTAGGGGCAATTCATGAATTGCCCCTACTCTAAATTTCGGAGGCAAATCATACTCCAAATCAGCAACGCCGAAAATTTTTCTTTCTTCCTTCTTCCTTCGGATATTAACTTCCCAGCATTTGCAACTTGTACAAACTGGCATATAAACCTTCTAGCTGCAATAATTCATCGTGGCTGCCAGACTCTACTAACTGCCCGCGTTTGAGCACCAAAATGCGATCAACATTTCGGATAGTCGAAAGCCTGTGGGCAATGATTATAGCCGTTCTTCCCACCATCAAACGCTCCAGAGCTTCTTGAATTAAAGCTTCCGTACCCACATCCAAACTAGCAGTTGCCTCGTCGAGCACTAAAATACTGGGATTGCGAATGGCAGCGCGAGCAAACGCTAATAACTGCTTTTGTCCCCCCGAAAGATTGGTTCCCCGTTCCCGCAATTGCGTATTATAACCTTGAGGTAACTGTTCGATCAAACGCGCAACATTTGTCTTTTCTGCTGCTGCTTGAATTTCCTCAATCGAGTAATTTTCTCCCAAACTAATATTGCTCTTCACATCGCCAGCAAATAGAAAGCCATCTTGAATAATCACACCTACGTGCTTGCGCAATTCTGCTTGAGGCAAATCGCGAATATCTACATGATTAACCAGAATCCGTCCTTGCGTGGGCTCGTAAAGGCGGCACAGGAGACGGATGATCGAGCTTTTGCCCGCACCGGTGGGCCCGACTAATGCTACTTTTTCGCCGGATTTGATCGTAAAATTGAGATTTTCCAGGACGTATTCGTTCTCTTTGTAGGCAAACCACACATTCTCAAATTGGATTTCTCCCGATTCAGATTCACTGGAATAATCTTGGTTTCTTCCTGCTTCCCTTTTAATTCTTTCTGCTTTCTGCTGCCGTTTTCCTTCTTCCTGTTCTTCCCTAGTTGGATCTTTAATTTCGATCGGTTCGTTGAGAATATCGCTAATCCGTTCTATAGCAGTAAATCCGGCTTGAATAGCGGTAAATTTCTCAGCAAATTGTCGCAGCGGATCGAAGAGACGTTGAGCAAATAGAATAAATGCCGACAGAGTACCAAAGTTAAGAGTACCTTGCAGCAGCTTTTGACCGCCCAGCCACAAAACGGCTGCAATCGCCACTAAAGCAATCCATTCTAATGTCGCAGATACGGCGGAGTCGTAAAAAATAGTTTTATCAACTGCTTTAATGTAGCGCTTATTGGTGACGCTAAATAATTCTGAGTTGAATCTTTCGCGGCGGAATAGTTGCACTACCCCAATACCAGTTAGGTTTTCTTGCAGTTGTGCGTTAAGATCGGAGATTTCTTCTCTGGTAGTGTAATTTGCAATGCGAAATTGATACTGAAAATAAACGATTAGTGCGGTAATCGGAATCATCATCAGCACCAACATTAAAGCTAGTTGCCACTGCATGGTAAACATGAAAATGGCAATTACTAAAATTGAAAATAAATCACTGACAATACCGATCGCCCCTGAAGAGAAAACCTCGCCCAAAGCCTCGACATCGCTGGTGAGGCGAGTCATCAATCTGCCTACAGGAGTGCGATCGAAAAATCTGACTGCTAGGGATGTGACGTGGGTGAACAAATCATTTCTAATATCTGTAGTAATTATTTGCCCTACTTTGGTGACTAAATAGCCTTGAACTGATTGCAGTGCCAATCTAAATGTTATAGTTAGCATCAGCAAAACTGCCAAAATATTTAAGGCAGCAGATAGAGGCATTCCGCGCAAAAATTGGTATGTAGGTTCCGAGCGAATTACCGAAATTGCCTGTCCGATCAGAATCGGTTGAACTGCTCCTGAGACTGCTAGCGGTACTAATAGTGCGATCGAAATAATCAGCAAGCGTTTGCTGCGGGTTGCGTAAGATGCCAACCTCATGAATAACCGCCAGTCTGTTTCGCGGCGAGGTTGGTTTTTGGTGTCTGCTACTGGTGGGGAAATAGTCATTGATGGCAAAAGCTTTACAATATATCTAATTGTGATAATTGTAACAAAGAGAATCAATATTTTGCATGAATATCAGTAAACAGTGGGTTGGGTTGAGGAACGAAACGCAACCCACTGTTTGTAGCCAGACAAAACTGGTATTACAATCTAGTGGTAGAAGTTATATTGTGCATCATGAAAGAGATAGAGATAGCTAGATTGTATCTGAGACAATTTACGCTAGACGACTTAGACGATTTGTCTCGCATCTACAGCGATCCGGAAACAATGAAATACCTCACAGGAGTTAGAACTAGAGAAGCAACAGAAACCGCCATTCATGCTATGCTCCAACGTTGGGAACAAAACAACTTCGGAATGTGGGCTTTAGTACATAAAATAGATTGTAAAATGATTGGTCGCTGCGGGCTGGCTTTTCTGGACAAAACACCGGAAGTTGAGCTTGGCTATGCGATCAACAAAGTTTACTGGAATCAAGGATTAGTTACAGAAGCGTCTTTTGCTAGTCTCAACTATGGATTTGAGATATTACAGCTTGAGAGAATAGTTGCGATCGCCCGCCCGGAAAATATCGCCTCCCAGCGGGTGATCCAGAAAGTTGGTATGAAATATGAAAAAAATGCTCATCATTACGAAACTGATGTAGTATATTATGCTATATCGCGAGAAACTTACCAATCAAATAAACCTTAATATTAATTCCGGTTGCTGATAATATAGAGGAGACGGCAGTGTCATGTCCCTACAATATAATTGCGGTAGTCCAAGATATAAAGGGCGGGCAGGATGCCCACCCCACAATCAAATTCACTCTTTGTGGAACAGGCATCTTGCCTGTTCTTGAGTTAGAATCTAGTGGTAGAAGTTTACGAAGTTCTTTGCAATTGCTTGTTAACCTTGATAATCTTCTTGTCAAAATACTCTTGCCGATGTCCCAATCTTTTAGCCACTTCTAACCCTTTTTGATAAGCTTCCAAAGCTTTGTTGTAGTCCGTCATTTCCTGATAAACTTGACCTAGATTGTCGTAAGCGTTCATCAATCCGTAGAAATTGTAAGCCCGTTCTTCTAGCAGCAACTGCATTTGATAAATCCGCAAAGTTGGTTCCCATTGCTTTTGCGATCGATAAAGCAATGCTAATTTATCTAAAGCTTCGCTAGCTTGGGCGTACTGTTGAATGGGAACGGCTAAATTGTAAGCTTCCTGATAGTATTGAGCGGCTAAATTGATTTGACCTAGGGTTTGGTAATCAGTGGCGATCGCAATTTTTAGCGGTGGTATCGCGCTCGGATTTTGGAGGTTAAGATATACTGATGCTAATTTTTCCCTAGCGGCGATCGCCTTTAGCGGTTGTTTCGACTGCTGGTAAACGTAAGCCAACTGTCTCAGGGTGTCTACTTCAGTGGGAGGAGTTACAGGCTGTGGTGGCGCGCCGTTTCCCGCGACTACAGCAGGATTTGTAACAACAGAATTAGCAGCAAATAAAGCGCGGTTTTCCTGAATTAAAGTTGCCAATTCTTCATATACGGGGCCAGCTTTATCGTAACTCAACCAATTGATGTGGATTTGCCCGATCGCTTTTAAGAGCTGACCTTGAGCCAATATATCTTGGTTTTTGCGCGCATTGTCAAGAATTTCTTGGTAAACTTCTACAGTCGGGCCTTTAGCGCGCACCTGCCCAAAAGCAGCAGCCAAGGTGGGAAGCAACTCAGTATTAGCTGGTACTTGCGATCGTACTTGTTTTTGAATTGCTTGCAGCCGTTTAGTAATAAGCTGTAGTTCCAGGTTTTTGCTGCTACTCCAAGCAACACTTCCCACGCGACTCAAAGCAGCAATTTCCGCCGCCGGGCCAAGATATCTGCGTAGTCGCAATTCTCGGAACCAAATATCAAAAGCACCAGCCCCGTCTCCAGCTTGCAGTTTAGCTGCTGCTTCTAAGTTTAACCGATCCAAAGCCGCTGTCAATTCCTCCCGCTGAGTGCTGCTCAAAGATTCATTAGTGGGAGTTAGGGGATCGGGTGTGGTAACTTCTAGAGGATTAGGAGAAAATTGATCCAAGGCTGGTGGATTAGTTTGGGCGCTAGCAATAGAACCAGTACACAGCCAGAAAAGCAAGCACCCAATTGGCACAGAATTTCTCATTCTCAAATTTTGGTTGCCGCGATTCGGCATCCCTTCTCGAAACATCAAGTTTTGCATATTTACAAAACGGTATAAATTATGTCACAAAGATGGCACAAAAGCAAACAATTGAACAAGAGCAACAAAAGAAAACTTACCGCACTGAGCAATTGTTTTGAATTAAACGGCTTGGGCGATCGGCTTTTACGCTTATTCAGTTTAGCCCTAATTTTGTTAACTGTTTGCACAGCTTGTACTATACCTCCCGCAGTTGCTAGAGACCGATCCTTTCCTGAAATGTCTCTAGACTTTTTGGGCGAGTACCAATTGCCCAAAATCACTTTTGAAGGAACACCAGTCGGCGGCTTATCAGGAATCACCTACGATCCAAAAGGTATTAGCGGAGTCACTTCCCAAGCTTATCGCTTTTACGCTCTTTCCGACGACAAGAGCGAAAACGGAGAAGCTAGATTTTACAGTCTCAGGCTCGACCTTGTATCCAGCAATTTAGCCAATATTCGCCTCAAAAAAGTTACCGTTGAAGGCGTTACATCCCTCAAAAAGGCTGACGATGAAACCTTCCCTTGGGATTCGATCAATCCCCAAGGCATTGCCCTTTCTCCGCGCAATTCAGTATTTGTCGCTAGTGAAGGCATAACTCATGCTGGCATCCCTCCTTTTGTCGGAGAATTTGACCTAAAAACGGGTAAATTGCGAGGAAATTTGCCGATTCCCAAACGCTACATTCCCGACGCCAGCGATGAGAAACAGCAGCAAGGAGTGCTGGACAATTTAGGTTTTGAATCTTTAAGTATCGATCCAGAAACCTTTAGTCCCGGCGGTCTCGATCCATTTCGTTTGTTTGTGGCTACGGAAGCGCCATTAATGCAAGATTTAGACCCAGAACAAGCAAGCAAACTGCGTCTTTTACATTATATCATCGTCGATAAAACACCACAATTGGTTTCAGAACAACTTTACACCCTCGATCAAGTTCCGATGACTGTTTTGAACGGCTTAACAGAATTAGTAACTGTCGGCGGTGGTCAGTTTTTGAGTTTAGAACGTTCTTTTGGGCTCTCGGGATATAGCGCTAGGATTTATCAAGTAGCGGCTGGGGCGGCTACAGATACTTCGAGAATCAATAGTTTCAAAGGGCCAATGGCAATGGTCGAACCTGTGAGGAAGAAGTTGCTCTTAGACTTGAGCGAACTGGGAATTCCGCTGTACAATTTAGAGGGAATGACTCTCGGCCCGCGTTTACCAGACGGGAGTCAAAGTATAGTTTTGGTCAGCGATGATAGTTTTGATGAAGCGCAGAAAACTCAGTTTATTTTGTTGAGTTTGAATCGCAAACATTAAGTCGGAAAGATATGTTCGTAGTGAGGACTTCAGTCTTTTCTTTATCTCTTACTCAATCAGGACTAAAGTCCTTACTACGAACAATATACACAACAAGTTAAAACTATGAGTTTAGAAATTATTGCACATCGAGGGTTTTCGTCGATCGCCCCTGAGAACACTCTAGCAGCTTTTGAACTGGCGATCGCCCGTGGCGCTAGTTCGATCGAATTTGACATCCAGCTATCGGCTGACAGCGTACCAGTGATTTTTCACGACGCAACATTGGAAAGGATTATAGGTGTTTCGGATAAAGTCAGGGACAAAAATCTGTCTCAATTGCAGACACTGGATGCAGGTAAATGGTTTGGGGCTGAATTTTTAGGACAAAAAATTCCGACATTAAAGGAAGCGCTGAGTATCCTCAAAAACGTTGACAAATTTCTCTACTTTGATGTCAAGCCGCACTGCGAATGGTCTGATTCAGAAGTTGCGATTTTTGTCAATACTTTGAACGACGCAGGAATCAAAGAAAAATGTGTTATTACTTCTTTCAGCGACAGATTTTTAGGACAAGTGCGGCGGCTATCTGACGGTTTGGCGATCGGACATATTGTTGCTAATTTGGAAGCGTATAAAACTCAATTGGTTAAAGCTGTGGTCAACCGTGATAATTTGATTAGCAGCCAGTATCGCGTTTTGCTGGAAAACCCTGCACTGATTAGACCTCTTGCAAAATAATTTTGTGCTATTATGGAAAGTTTAGCCAATTTTATAATCTAGCAGGCTGGGCAAGTTTAAGGAGATGCCAATCAACCCAATAATTCAAAGTTTGACCTAAACTTGAGCAAACTTTTAAAGATAACACATATTTTTTTTGCAAGAGGTCTATTCAAGCAAGTCGCATTCAGGGAGTTGACATTGTGGCGTGGACGGTGGACGATAGAGCCGATATGCAAAAGTTAATTGATTTGGGTATAACGCGGATTGTCACTAATTGTTTGATATGATTTTTGCAACCGTAGATGTAGGCAGATTAACGCAGATAGACGCAGATAAGAGATGAGTTTGTAACCGCAGATGTAGGCAGATAAACGCAGATGAACGCAGATAAAAGATGAATTATTTTCGCAAAAGTATCCATGAAATGTCTGGTTATGTGCCGGGGGAACAGCCACCGCTAGGCACAAAAATTATTAAACTAAATTCTAATGAAAATCCCTATCCGCCTTCTCCAAAAGCCTTAAAAGTGCTTCAGGAAATAGACGGAGAAATGCTGCGGCGCTATCCAGATCCAACTGGTAAAAGTTTCCGCATCGCCGCTAGTCAAGTTTTAGGATTTCCTGATGATTGGATTATCGCAGGTAACGGCAGCGACGATTTATTAAACTTGATAGTTCGCGCTGTGGGAGAACCTGGAAGACAGATTGTTTGTCCCGCGCCTACCTACGTACTGTACCGCACTTTGGCCGAAATTCAAGATGCAGAATTTGTGGAAGTTCCCTATCCTGACGACTACAAGTTACCAGTAGATTTGCTAATAGCAGCCCGAGGTGCTGTGACTTTTGTAGCTTCGCCCAACAGTCCGTCGGGAACAGCGATATCTGTTGCCGATTTGGAGACATTGGCTAAGAAGTTATCGGGCATTCTGGTGATCGATGAAGCTTATGTAGATTTCGCTGAAAATAGTGCTTTGGAGTTGACAAAAAAGTACAGTAATGTTATAGTTTTGAGGACGCTTTCAAAAGGTTATTCGCTCGCAGGATTGAGGTTGGGTTTTGCCGTAGCAAATCCGGCGCTGCTGGCTGAATTAAATAAGGTCAAAGACAGCTATAATGTGGATGCTTTAGCCTATGTCGTTGGTGCGGCTGCGATCGCAGACCAAGACCACAAAACAGCCAACGCCGAAAAGATTAAGGCTTCGCGAGCAAAACTAGCCGTTAGCTTCCAGGAATTAAGCTTTGACGTTTGGCCCTCAGAAACCAACTTTTTGTTAGTGCGATCGCCAAACGGCGATGCAGAAAGAATTTATCAAACACTGAAAGTACGGGGAATATTGATTCGATACTTCAATCAGCCGCGATTGGAAGATAAACTGCGGATTACCGTAGGTACGGAGGAACAAAATCAAATATTAGTTAAAACTTTGAAAGAAATTCTATAAATAACGACCGCACTAAAATTAGTTTGTAGTGAGGAATGCAAGTCCTCAGATTTTTATGAGGACTTGCATTCCTCACTACAAACACCTTGATTACGCATAATTATTAGGATTGTCGATCGCCAACCCTGCCGACTGAGCAATATCCAGCAATCGATTGTCCGCAGAAACAAAAATTAGTTGACTTTCTGGCATTGATGTTAAAACAGATTGAACGCGCAAAGCAGCCGCCAATTGCACAGCATCATAAGCCCGCAGTGGATATTGAACAATCAGTTCACCCGCCCTTTCAATCAGTACCTCATCAACTTCGATAACTCTATACCGACTATTGAATTCAGAGCGAAGCTTTTGAATAAGTGCAGCAACTTCCGCAGCATTTATACTGCCTTCACGTTGTCTTCGCGCAAAAGCACTAAGAACTTCCACCCAGGTGATGCGGACGAGAAGCAGCGAGTTACCCGTCTGGGAATCCGTGAGCGTCTTGATCCAAGGGCTACCAATTTCAACCACATATCTTTTGATGAGGGCGCTGCTATCCAAAAAATAAATGTTTACCACGGGCCGCGATCCTCGATAATAATTTCTGATAGAGGCTTGCCCGGTTTTGCCCCTAACCTTTTAGCCAATTCATACACATCTTCATCGGTGACAGCCTCGACGTTATGGGGAGCGTTAGGTAGTGGAGTCACCAATCCTCGGTCAACTAAAAACTGGATTGCCCGTTCTGCCTGCTTTTTGGGATCGTCTGGCCAGAGTTGAATCTGCACAGTTTCCCCATCTTGGAAAGACACAGAACTCAACGGACGAAAAACCCCATTTTCATAGACAGCAGTAATAGTTTCTGGCATAATTAGCCTCTCAGTTAAACGCTTTGACTTATTGTACTTCCTTTAATTACTTAGTCGCCACCACAGCCAAATTCCAAGCCAACCGCTTCATCAAAGGCAACTTCTTTAAAAATCCATCTAACCCTTCCAATCGAGAATATTCCGGTTTCAATCTCTCTTGTTCAATAATAATCTTCTTCCAATAACGCTCCTCATTCGGATGCACCTTTTCGATTAAATAAAAGCGCAAAAAAATCCACAGCGATGTCAGCCAAAACGTATCGTAAGCCGTTTGCGAAAACAAAGATTTGACAAGTTTGACAATATTAATATCCAAAGGAGTTTCATCCTCAGTCCGCACCTCAGTCGCCATCCTGCGGTAAACATTAATCACCGGATTGTGCTTCATCGGGTCCCAAAAACAAGCTTTACCACCCGGTTTCAGCACGCGGTGCATTTCGCGAATTGCCTTTTCTGGTTCCGGCAAATGATGCAACAAATTAGAAGCATAAACAATATCAAAACTGTTGTCTGGGAAATCTAAAGCCATTGCATTCACCGTGCAACCTTCGATTGTTACGCCATTTATTTCTGCCAATTTCATGGCCACTTCCACCATACCCTCAGAATAATCAGCCGCTACACAATGCGCACCTTTCTTCGCAAAATAAATGCTATTTTCTCCGGCACCACAGCCTAAGTCCAAGAGGCGTTTGCCAGTGACATCACCCATTTTTTGGACGATAAATCTATTTTCTGGCGCTGTACAAGCTTCAAAGTAATCGTTGACGCGGATGCCGTCAACATCGATTGTGGATGCCCAAGCATCGTGGAATTGTCGCTCTTTTTTTAAAGTTTCGTCTTGCATTTTTTTGGCTATTTGTTGTGTGTGTTTGATTGACGGGGATTATTTGGCAACTTATGCGTGTATTCTTGCTGCAAATTTTTGTATTATCGAATACGCCTGTAATAAAATTCTATATTCAGTTTAGCCAAAGGTTCTAATTCGGCTCGCGTCCACTGTTTTGTACCAGATACTGCTAATTGATTAACTCGCCGCAAACAACCGTTGAAAATTTCTACAAATTCTGCTTCCTTCAATTCTGTATTACCAAGATCGTAATTGCTATTTCTCGTTTCTGGAACGCATCCGTATTCCTGTAGAATTAACTGTAGGTGTTTGTAAATAGGCTCGTTCGGTTGAAGGGATATCTGCGGCATAATTCCCTCAAGACCTGTTCGCACAGTAGCAAGTTCCGCCTCAAATTCTTCTTGTAGTTTTTGTAAAGCTACTAAATCTTGCTTACTGATAATTTGTGTTTTTTCCTATGTGGGTAGAAGTTGACTTACATTATTTAAACACTCCGATAAAACCTGTGCAAATTCGTAACGTGTTATCTCTACGTTGGATATAAAATAAGTTGACCAAAGATTCGGTGTGAAGGTGCAGTTAAATTTTGTGGCTACGAGTTTCAAAGTTATGTAAGCCCAGTCAGTAGGATTGACTATTGGATTCGGCTCAGTTGTCGTCACAGTCTGTGGAATAGGTAGAGGTTCGCTCTGAGCCTTAGCAGCATCTGGCACTCCAACTAAACTGTA
>ENA-OFCE01000828-OFCE01000828.1-metagenomes-genome-assembly--contig:-NODE-828-length-18285-cov-3.388316_pt1 | contig 18285 bp, 14 predicted proteins | sample MGYA00153388_OFCE01 | MGnify analysis MGYA00153388
CTATGCCCGTACGTCCGGTTCTAAGTCCTGAAGTCCTTCGCTGGCTGCCCTGGGTAGTGGCCATCGCGTTTTTCATGCAGTCGCTCGACGGCACCATCCTCAATACTGCACTGCCCGATATGGCCAGCGACCTGAAAGAAAACCCGCTGCGCATGCAAGGCGTGATCGTTGCCTACATGCTCACCGTCGCGTTGCTGATTCCGGCCTCAGGCTGGATCGCCGACCGCTTCGGCACCAAAAAAATCTTCTTCAGCGCCATCCTCCTGTTCAGTTTCGGTTCGTTGCTGTGCGCGCTGTCCGGCACGCTCAACGAGTTGATCGGCGCACGTATCGTCCAGGGCCTGGGCGGTGCCTTGATGCTGCCCATCGGGCGACTGGTGGTGCTCAAGGCTTATCCGCGTTCGGAGCTGGTGCGGATCATGGGCTTTATCACCATCCCCGGTTTGCTCGGCCCCCTGATCGGGCCGACCATGGGCGGCTGGATGGTGGAGTACCTGAGCTGGCACTGGATCTTCCTGATCAACCTGCCCGTCGGACTACTCGGCTGCTGGGCGGTCTGGCACTTCATCCCGGACCTGCGCGGCAGCGAGCGTACCCGCTTCGACACCTTGGGCTTTGTGCTGTTTGGCGCCGCGATGGTGTTTATCACCATTGCCATGGAAGGCCTGGGCGAGCTGCACATGCCGCACCTGCGGGTGATGTTGCTGCTGTTCGCCGGGCTGGCGTGCCTGGCGGCCTATTGGCTGCGGGCGGGCAATATCAGCAACCCGCTGTTCTCGCCGGTGTTGTTTAAAACCAGGACCTTTGCCGTGGGCATCCTGGGCAACCTGCTTGGCTATCCGATTCTGGATCCGGTTGCGGCGCTGATTGTGGGCTTTATGGTGGTGAAGATGGGCTGGAGCTTTGGCTGGGACGCGTTGCACGACTTGATGGATCGCGCGGTGGATGAAGCCGAAACCACCGCGATCCGGCAGACGATTGGCGAGACGCCCGGCGTGAAGGCGGTGCACGACATCCGCACCCGCAAGATGGGCGATTTGATCGTGGCCGATGCGCACATTGAGGTGGATGCGATGCTGACGGTGGAAGCCGGACACGACATCGCGGTGGAGGCGCGACGTCGCGTGATGCAGCGGCATCGTGTACTCAATCTGATGACGCACGTGGATCCGTGGAGGCGACCGGATCTGGATCATGTTCCGGCGGCAGACACCAGTTCCGCAACCGGTGCGACATAAGACTTTTTACCGCAAATCGTTTCGATAAAGGGCTTAAGACGCCTAATCGTCCGAAGTCGACTTATCAGCGAATCGAGCAAGAGCCCTTATAAAACAAGCGTAAGCAGTGAAAGTTGCTTACTGACATTGCCCAGTAAACGCGATGGCTGCACACGCAAAAAAGCCCGACAGTGCCAGGCTTTTTATTTTTTTATTCTTGGTAGGACGTGGCGGGCTCGAACCGCCGACCAACGGATTAAAAGTCCGCTGCTCTACCAACTGAGCTAACATCCCGAAGCCTTAGATTATAGCCATAGTTCTGAAATTCCTGCAACCCAGCCTGCCTCGGTTGCGTGACCCAGTTTCAGCCTACGCGCTTCTTCAAAAAACGCATTAGCGCGCCAACCAACGGCAGTTTTTCGTAAAGCTCTTCGGCCGCATCCCAATAGTCGCGGTGGTAGCAAACGCGATTTCCAGCATCAAATTTCAGGTGTGAGCTGCCGCATATGGTTCGCGTGACGGCAGGCTTGTATCTCTTGATGCGGAAGTTGAAATCCCACGTCAAAAACGCCTCATCGCCCTGCTCGACCTTGCTTTGAATCACGAATCGCGGAACGTGCAGCGAGACGTACATCTGAGCGAAGATGTGCTCGATTGCAGCCACATCACGCACTTCGTTGAACGGGTCTTTGAAGTACGCGTCCGGCGCGTATAAGTCGCGAAGTTGCGGCAGCGTGACCTCGCTGATCGATTCGAAGTAAGCCGCGAGTTGATCCAGCCGCTCGCTCACAGCCCGGTCGATTTTTTGATGAGCTTGAAATACTGGCTGTACGGCAACAGACGCAAGAGCTTGAGTTGCCGCGTGAAGGCGCGCGGAAAGTGAATTTCAAAATCTCCCGCTTCGTAGCCTTTAATCATCTCGCTCGCCGCCTCTTCCGGCTCGATCAAATGCGGCATTTTGAAGTTGTTGCCAGCCGTGAGCGGCGTCTTCACAAAGCCCGGATTCACCACCGATACACCAATGCCTTTTTCGCTCAAATCAATGTATAGCGTCTCCGCAAAATTAATCATGGCGGCCTTGGATGGACCATAAACCATAGCCTTCGGCAAGCCGCTGTAACCCGCGACCGACGCCACAACACTCACGTGACCGGTGCCTTGTTTCAAAAAATATTGGGTCAGCAACGCGCTGGCGTTCATGGCACCATAGACGTTGGTTTGCATCATGGTGCGAATGGCTTCTTCGGTCAACTCCCACGCGCGAATGGCCCGATAGGTGCCCGCCATGACGATGCCTAAATCGAGGCCGCCCCAACTGTCATGAATGCTCGAAAGTGCTGCGGCAACCGACTTGCTATCCGCGATGTCGAGCGTTAATCGCAGTGCGTTTGGCTGCGCGCCAAAGGCCGCATCGAGCGTCTTGCCGGTGCGTGCCGAAACGGCGACTTTTGCCCCCTTCGCGAGCAACGCATCAGCAAGTGCTTTGCCGATGCCGGTGGAAGCACCGATGATCCAAACGCGCTGGTGGGACCAGTCGCGGATCGGGGGGTTGAGTGTACCCATCGTTATTGTTTGTAGAACGTAATAAGCACTTCACCAAGCTTAAACCCAAACTTTGAGAACTCAGCGCGATTGAACATGACCTTGTCATCGAGCTGCCACATCCAGTCATCAAAATCAACGTTATAAACCTTGTCGTCGACTGGCAGCGCGAGCACGTATTTCCAGTTCAGCGCGTTGCCCGCAGCCACGCCTGCGGCTTCACCAACGACGTCAGCGGCGGTGCCAGTGTAGCGATCACCCTGCTTCTTGATCGTCCACACGCGACGCTCTTTTTTCCCATCCGAATAGGTGAAATCCTCATCCAAAGTTCCGGTGTCGCCCACCCACGTGCATTTCATATCAACCGTCATGCGGCGAAGCACTTTGCCCGAACGATCCTGCACGATCCCGTGCGCGATTACGCGACCATTGAAGTATTGTTGCAAATCAAATTTTGGCTTTTCCTGCGCGTAGTCCGACACTTGCACTGACGCACAGCCCGCAAGCAATGCGAGCAGAGCGGCAAGACTCAAGCATCGAAATAACCAGTGATTGCGTTTCATGTTTGTCTCCAGACGGTCAAAATTTGCGGTGAATTTTCCAAAGCAATGCCAAAGCAGCGAGCTTCAACACGCAGGGAAGTGCGGTGTAGGCCAGCGTGAGCGCGGCGACGTTCGATGCCGGCTCTCCAGCGCGATAACCAAACGCGCTGACGACCGGTAGTGCGAGCCCAGCGGCGAGCGCGAGATTAGCTTTGGTGGCAAACGTCCAGATGCCGAAGTAGCTGCCTGTCTGCTCGCGGCCATGAGCCTTGTCGATCGCATCAGCCAGCAGCGCTGGCGGCAGCGCGAGGTCAGCGCCAAGGGCGATGCCGCTGGCTACGCACACTATTAAAAATGCGATGTGGTCACCCGCGCCAAAACTTGTGGTCCAAGAAAAAGCCAGCACGGCGAGCACCATGCCAATGCCCCACGCCTTGATTTTGCCGAGCTTTGCAGCAAGGATCACCCACAACGGCATGGCAAGCGCACCCGCGAGGAAATAACTCACCAAGAATATCGGCTCCCATTCTTTGGCGCGCAGTACGTCATCAACAAAAAACAGCAGTAGCGTCGCGGGGATCGCAGACGCGATGCCGTTCAATGCAAACACAGCTAGCAGCGCAACGAAGCGCTTATCTTTAAGTACGCCTAGCAGCGCTCCTGAGCGACCTGCTGCGGACTTAGCTTCTCGCAGTCGCCATAACGCGGAAAGCGTGACGACCAGCACCAGCACAAACACCCATGAGAACCGTGCTAGTCCCGAGCCAATTTCAGGACTCGCTCCAGCAAGCACGGTCGGCAACGCAGCGGCTACCAGCACGCCGAGCAGCCCAACCGCCTCGCGGCTGGCCGTGAGTCGTGTGCGCGATGCTGAATCGGGCGGCAACTCTGCGCCCCACGCGCTGTACGCGATGGTGGCGAGACTGAAGCCAAAGTAGACAAGGATCAACGACACCGTGAGCCAGGGCCAAAGTGACATGGCGACCGCAGAGGCCGCCGCCGGATTGAGCAAGCCCAACATCCCCGCGACCAACGCGATGCACGCGATGGCAATCGCCGAGAAGCGCGACGCTAAGCGATCCGACCCGCGTCCCAGCCATGGATCAACGAACGCATCCGCCAGACGCAGCACCAGCAGCAACACGCCGAGTGAGCTTAGCGACAAACCCAGCTCGGCATACAGCTTGGGCACGTGCACGTAGATGGGCAACGCGGCCATGGCTAGCGGTGCGGCGAACAAGCTGTAGCGGACAAGCTCAGGCTTGCTTACGTTTGGCACGGGGGAAAAACTCTTGTTAGATGCGGCTACTCAGGCTTGCCAAGCAACAAATTCCGCACGCGCGGTTGCGACGATTTTTCGTTCAACCAAATGCCAAAAAATGCATCGGCGAATGCGGGGTCAGTCACTTCGCCGCGGTAAGTGCCGTTAAAGAAAAATTTTGATGCTTTGGTTGCGGTGACGACTCCCGTTAACCGATCACCTTCTTTCACGTCGGCGAAGACGCGCTGCATTTCAGTGAGCCACTTGGGATAAGTCGCTTCGCTGCCAATGCCTTGGCCGCGCATCTCATCGATGCTGCGTTCGGCGAGTTGCTTCGCGGAAAAAGTTCGCAGATAATTCAGGTCGAGTGCATACGGTTTGCTGCGGTCAAACGCGGCACCCGCAGGCGTCCACAAGTACACGTTGTAGACCTGAAAACCATACACGCGCAGCAGCCCACCGCCCAGCGCTTTAAGCTCTGGCATGCCCGATGTGGCGGCAGCGGACAGCGGCGGCGCGGCAACGGTGTTTTGCGCGATTACAGGCGAATGCGCAAATGCGAAAGCAACGCAAAGCGCCGCTGTGGCGTGTCGCTTAGCGCGCCAACGTGTATTGACCAACATTGATACTCCCTGCTTCAAATCCTGCGATGCAGTAGGCCAGATAGAACCGCCAAAGTTTCACAAAGTTTTGTGAAAAACCCTGCCCCGTGATCTCGTCATGGCGAGCATCGAATTGTCTCAGCCAACGGCGCAGGGTCTCGGCATAATCCAGCCCGAACTCGAAGCGCTGAACGACCTGCATGTGCGCGCTGACCGCTTTCGCCTCGAAGCGCTCGGGGGAGGGCAGCATGCCGCCCGGAAAGATGTACTGCTGAATAAAGTCGCTGGTGGATTCGTACTGCTCGAATCGCGCCTCATCAATGGTGATGACCTGCACGCAGGCGCGAGCGCCGGGCTTGAGCGCTTGTTGCACTGCCTCAAAATAGCTGTCCCAATACTTCTGTCCGACCGCCTCAAACATCTCGATGGACGCCACGCCATCAAAGGTTGATCCGAAGCGTTTTGCTACGTCACGATAGTCACACAGCTCAAACCGCACTTGCGCGTCGAGCCCGGCGGCGTTGATTCGCTCGCGGGCGCTGTCCAACTGTGACGGTGACAGTGTGATGCCGGTGACGCGCAGGCCACGAGAGGTCGCCGCGTACTCGGCAAAGCCGCCCCAGCCACAGCCAATTTCGAGAATATGGCCCCCAACGGGCGCATTGATCTCGGCAAGGATACGTTCGTATTTTGCGATCTGCGCAGCCGCAAAATCGCCCTGCAAATTGCCGTTGAACAAGGCCGACGAATAAGTCATGGTCGAGTCAAGCCACTCACGATAAAAAGTGTTGCCGAGGTCGTAATGCGCCTCAATATTTTTGCGCGCCTGCTTCTTGCTGTTGGTGCGCAGCAGGTGACGCAGCTTGAACAGCCAACCTTTCCAGCCGCGACCGTAAAAGGCTGGCATTAGCTCGTTCTGGTTTTTCGCGAGTAACGTGAGCAGCGCCACAAGGTCGGGCGAATCCCACATGCCGTTGAAGTAGCCTTCTCCAAATGCAACATCGCCCCCAGTCAAAATCTGGGTGCAGATGCTCAGGTCGTGAATTTCAATGTGGGCATGAATGCCGTGCGTTTCAGCGCCGAATTCATGTCGGCTTTTATCGGGCAGCGTGGCGGTGATGCGTCCGTAACGCAAGCCGCCGAGCAGCTTGAACAGCACGCGCGCCGCAATGGGCAGCGACGGCGGGAGCGAGGAATAGGTGGTGTCAGAAGCACTCATGAGCGCGAAATACCTGTCATGGTTGATTTAAGTTTGCCTAGAAACGGCACGCGCTTTGCGACGAGGCGCAGCGCGTGCCAGTGAATGCGCGCCACAACGGCAAGCGTTTGTAACGGGAAGCGCAGCGCAGCGCGACGCAGGTTTGCCCGCGTTAGGGGCTGCGCGACGCCTGATATATGGGTGTGCAGCACGGGGCCGTCGCCATCGTCATAGTCGATGCGCGCCATCCAGCGGTCAGCCGCGAAATTGAAGCGAAAGCGATAACCGCCGCGCACCTGGTTAAACGGTGATACGTGAAGTTGCTTAGTCGCCTCCAGCAGTTCTCCCGACTGTATGGCGCGACCATCAGCGGGCGTCAACAAATAGCTGTGCGATTGGCCGAAGGTGTTATTCACCTCGACTAGCACGGCACACACTTCATCTGAAACCCGTCGGCACACCCAAAAACTCACGGGGTTGAACACATATCCGAGCATGCGCGGAAAACTGTGCAGATCAACTACGATCTGGTTGTCGGCAGCGGTAGTGACGCCATTCTCAACAAGCACTTTACGCACCCACGCAAGCGTCGATGAGCCGTCGCGAGCACCGTGATCGCGCTCTTGAAACGACACCACGCCCGCGCGATTCACTGCCATCTGCTGCGCCACATCACCGAGCGCGCCCAGCGGTATGCGGACGCAAAACAGCGGGTAGGTGAACGCGTGATTCGCTGGCCGAAAGCGCTCGTGAACCACCTCTCCGACGATGATCGCGGCAGCACTCATTCCGCAGCCAGCAGCGCCGTAGACTGGGATTGCGCGGGCCCGATGAGATCAATCACATCAAGCGCAGCGCACAGCCCGTCCTCATGAAATCCGTTCTTCAACCATGCGCCAGCGTAGTACGTGTGATTGAGTCCCTGCACGTTCGTTATCTGCTGCTGTGCTTTTATTGCCGCCTGATTAAGCAGCGGATGCCAGTACTCAAACTCGGCAATCACCGAATCCGTGCGCGGCTCGACCGGTGGATTCAGCGTCTCAAACAGTTGGGTTGTGAACGGCAACGGTTGCAACAAATTCATCCAGTAAGTGAGCGCAACCGGACGCACATCGTCCGCATCATTTACCTGCAAATAATTCCACGCCGACCAAGCGCGGCGACGACGCGGCATCAGGTTCGCGTCGCTGTGCAGCACGCAGCGATTGACTTGATAAGCGACAGCTGATAGCGCGCTGCGCTCGGCGTCTGTGGGCTGCGCGAGCAAGTTCAACGCCTGATCGCTGTGACAGGCGAGAACCACAGCATCAAATTTTTCGTGGCCATCTTCCGTCACTAATTCGACAAAGCCAACGCCGCGCAAAATGCGCTTGATCGGCGTGGAAATTCTCGCATCACGAAGGCCGCTGACGATACGCTCAACATAAATTTTGGCACCACCACGAACCGTCATCCACTTCGGTCGATTCTGCACGCGCAGCAAACCGTGGTTGTGACAAAAGCGCAGCAGCATCGGCAACTCAAAATCGAGTACATCACCACGTGGCGTAGACCATATCGAGCCCACCATCGGCCAGATATACCAGTCGAACAGCGGTCGCGAAAAACGCTCTTTCGCAAGAAACTCACGCACCGAAATCTGCGGCACACGCGATTCCAGAACCATCGCCGTGCAGATGCGATTAAACCGCACGATATCCACAAGGAAGCGCAAAAATTTAGGCTTCAGCGCGTTAGCGGGTTGTGCAAACAGTGACGCGAAATTAGTGCCGGACCATTCGATATCGTCGCGATCCGCGCGAACCGCGAACGACATATCACTCGGCGCGAGATCAACGCCCAGCTCGTCGAAGAGCTTGAGAATATTTGGGTACGTATGATCGTTACACACCAAAAACCCCGTATCGACGGGTGCGGTAATCCCGTCAAGCGTTACGTCAACCGTATGGGTGTGGCCACCGAAATAGTCTGCGGCTTCAAATAGCGTGACAGAGTGTCCCGCCTGTTCCAGATAGAACGCGGACCCCAAACCCGAAATGCCAGCGCCGACGACGGCGATGTGCATGATGCCTCCAATGAGTAAGAGCGATTGTTAGTCTCTTACGTCGCAGCGGTACGGCTGGTTTTGCTCCGCCTTTATGTGCCGCTGAATGCTCCCTGACTGGTACCTCTACGACGAATTTTCCAGCTTGCCTCGACCGTAGATTTCGGCGTAGGCCGAGTGATTGTGTATCGCTTCAAAATTCTCGCTGGCAACCATAAATTCGCCAATGTGCTCATGCGATTGGCAGGCCAGCGCAATGTCGCGTACCAAGTCTTCGACAAATTTTGGGTTGTCGTACGCGCGCTCGGTGACGAACTTTTCGTCGGCCCGTTTAAGCACGCCATACAGCTCGGAAGAGGCTTCACGCTCGGCAATATCAATCAAAGAATCAATCGACAACGTGGTCGAGCCTTCGGCGCGAATGGTGATGTGCGAGCGCTGATTGTGCGCACCATAGTCAGAAATTTTCTTTGAGCACGGGCACAAGCTGGTCACGGGTGCGACGACTTGAACCGTGAGTCGCGTGCCGAGTGCGGTGGTGGTTTCGACGATCAGTTTTACGTCACTGTCGAGCAAACTTTCCACACCGGATACCGGCGCAGCTTTGCGTCGAAAGTACGGAAACGACATTTCAAGATAACCCGTTTCAGCCTCAAGCCGTGCACGCATTTTTTCTTCAAGCGCAAGAAAGCTCAAGGCATTAATAGGCGCGCGCTCATTTTCCAGCAGCTGGATGAACCGCGACATGTGCGTGCCCCTCACCTGCTCGGGCAAGCCAACGTACATGGCGAAAGTGGCAACCGTGCCCTGCACTTCGCCGTCCGCATCGACGACTTTCACGGGGTAGCGCAGCGCCTTAATGCCGACTCGCTGGATCGGCAAATGCCGTGCGTCGGGCGAGGACTGCGTGTCGTCAAGGGTTTGCGGGGGCGTCGCTTGATACAGCGCGCGATCAAATGCGTTCATGGATATAAGTTTAGCGGGGCGATGCTCAAGGCTTTTGCGCCAGTAACGCTTCAATTCTTTGCACAAGCGCTGCATTTTGGGGCTCTACGCCGCTTTCAAAGCTTTCCACCCGCGCGCCTTTACGGTCGATCAAGTATTTGTGAAAGTTCCACTTCGGCTCGGTACCGGTCCGTTTCACGAGGCCCGCAAACAGTGCGTCGTTGCGCAGCGGGATCGCGTCAAGCTTGGCGAACACGGGGAAGGTGACGCCAAAGTTTGCCTGGCAAAATTCAGCGATTTTTTTGTTACTGCCTGGCTCTTGTGCTCCAAACGCATTGGACGGAAAGCCCAAAACAACCAAGCCACGGGCTGCATACTTTTTGTGCAACGCCTGCAAGCCGTTGTATTGACCGGTGTACCCGCATTCACTTGCCGTGTTGACGATCAGCACCACGCGCCCTTCGTATTGACAAAGCGATTGAGGTTTGCCACCGGTCAGCGGCTCAACCGCGTGATTGAGCAATTCGGGACAAGCGAGCGCCGCCGTTGACCAGATAGCAACGGCGAGGGTGGACAGGCGAAAAGCAAATGACTTCATGTCCTAGACAATATCACGTTGATGTCGTAGACTGTTTTGGCTTGTTGGATTGTCAATGAGTTCCGTCTAATTTGTGAGTGGCACATGAGCCACGAGTAGCGTATGACCGTTTTGAGCGAAAACCCCAGTACTGGCGCGGCCACCGTCGCGAGCATTGCATCTCATCTCGCGATCAGCGCAGTGGAGCGCGACACGGGCCTGTCAAAAGACGTGCTGCGCGTCTGGGAGCGGCGGTACGGCTTTCCGGTGCCGGAGCGCGATACCAATGGCGAGCGCCTGTATCCGTTGTCGCAAGTGGAGCGGCTGCGGGCGATCAAACGATTAATGGATTCGGGGCATCGACCCGGCAAATTGCTGTCGCTGTCAGAATCGGAGCTTGATACGCTGTCAAGTCGGCAAACGCGTCCGCGTCGCGGTGACGAATCCGGCGATTTGCAGCGGCAGGTCATAGCGCTTGTTCGCAGCCATGACATGCTCGGCCTGCGCCAACGTCTCAGCTTGTGGCTCATGAAGCAAGGCCTTCAGGAATTCGTCGTCGAAACCGTCTCGCCGCTAAACCGCGCTGTGACCGAGGCGTGGATGCGCGGCGAGCTTGAGGTGTTTGAGGAACGCGCGTACGCCGAACAATTGCAGGTGGTGTTGCGCGGAGCGATGCTGCCCGCCGTGAATTGCACCAACGAGCCACGCTTTTTACTGGCGTCGCTGCCCAATGAGGTCAGCGCGCTGGGTTTGCTGATGATCGAGGCGCTGTTGGCACCGGAGGGCGTGCAATGCACGTCGCTTGGCACGCAAGTGCCCATTCCCGAGATTGCGGCAGCGGCAAAGGCGTTTGATGCCGATATCGTGGCACTGGCGTTCTCGGCCTCTTTCAGCTCCAAGCAGGCGGTGGCGAGTATTGAATCGATCCGCTCGGTGATCCCGGACAGCACAGCGATTTGGGTCGGTGGCGAGCTGATTCGCCGCTTGCGTCGCGATATTTCAGGCGTGACGCCGACCGGCACGCTTGCCGACATGCTCGCAGCGCTGCGCCAGTGGCGCGTGGAACATCCGGTGGCATAGGCATAGATACGCGGTTCATGAGTTTTAAAGGCAATAAGGCTTCTCTGCCATCTAAGGCTTGCCTGGCTTGCGGGCGAGTGATGACTTGGCGTAAGTCGTGGGCAAAAAATTGGGCCGAAGTTAAATTTTGTTCGGATCAATGCCGAGCGAAAAAGCATGTGCTCGCAGTCAATTCAAAGTAGTAGGTTTTGTAATGCAGTCTCTTTCAAAATCGCAGTCGGGCGCTCGCCGACTGCTGATCGTTTTGGGCGATCAACTCAATCACGGCTCCGCCGCGTTTGACAGCTTCGACGTTGCGAGCGATGTCGTGCTGATGGTCGAGGCGCGCGCTGAATCGACCCACGTGTGGTCGCACAAAGCGCGTACGGCGCTGTTTTTGTCTGCGATGCGCCACTGTGCTGGCGAGCTGCGAGAAAAGGGCATTCGCGTTGAATATCGTCAACTTGATCTGCAGGCCGATGCGTCGTTGGCTGCGGGTTGGCTGGCGGCTATTGCACAGTATCAGCCGGAGTCGCTGGTGTGCGTTGAGCCGGGCGATCTGCGGGTTTGGCAGATGTTGAATGAAACTGCGGCGAAGGCCAAGCTGCCGCTGGACATACGTGCAGATCGCCACTTCATGTGCTCTCGCGAGTCGTTTGCAACGTGGGCGGGCGACAGCAAAAGTCTGCGCATGGAGTTTTTCTATCGGCAGATGCGGCGCGAGCACGGCGTGTTGATGGAGGGCGACAAACCCATCGGAGGTCAGTGGAACTTCGACAGCGACAACCGCAAGAGCTTTGGCAAAGCCGGGCCGGGATTGCTGCCGCAGCCGCCGCAGTTTGACGCCGATGACATCACGCGCGACGTGCTGGCGCTGGTCGAGCGCGAATTTCCCGATCACCCCGGATCTCTCGCTCATTTCAACTGGCCGGTCACCCGCGACCAAGCGCTCGCAGCGCTCAAATGCTTCGTTGACGAGCGGTTAGATGCCTTCGGCCCGCATCAGGACGCGATGTGGGCGGGCATGGCGTTTGGCTGGCATTCGTTGCTGTCAACTTCGCTCAATTTAAAATTGCTTGACCCGCGTGAGGTAGTGGCCGCAGCGGAGGCTGCGTGGCGCGAGCGAGGACTGGATTTGGCGGGCGTTGAGGGATTTATTCGGCAGATTTTGGGCTGGCGCGAGTTCATGCGCGGCGTGTACTTTCTTGACATGCCGTCGCTGAAAACAGACAACCATTACGGTCACAAAAATGCGTTGCCGAAGTGGTATTGGACCGGCGACACCAAGATGAACTGTCTGCGCGAAACCGTGAAACAGACGCTCGATCACGGTTATTCGCATCACATTCAGCGCCTAATGATCACCGGCATGTTCGGCATTACGGCTGAGATCGAGCCGCAGCAACTCTGCGACTGGTATCTTGCGGTGTACGTTGACGCGGTGGAATGGGTTGAGCTGCCTAACACGGTCGGCATGGCGCTGTTTGCCAACGGGGGTCGCTTCACCAGTAAGCCCTATGTGGCGAGCGGCGCATATGTGAAACGGATGAGTAATTACTGCACCGGTTGCGCGTACAAGCCGGACGTGAAATCAGGCTCTGGTGCCTGCCCGATGACCACGCTGTACTGGAATTTTCTCGACAAACATGAGAAGACTTTTGCTGCAAATCCTCGCACCTCGTTAATGGTCAAAAATCTGCAACGAATGACCGATGCAGAGCGCGCCGCCGTTCGCGCCGACGGCAAGCGTTTGCTCGCAAATCTTGATGTGCTTTAACGTGAGACAGCTGACCGGTAGGCGACGGCTCGGCGTCGCTCGGTGCATTGAGCGACGCCAAGTCGTCGCCTTCAAGGCACAGAAAGCTTGGGCGCAGTTACATTCATCATCCGTGGCGTCGACCTAACTTCACGACAGTTAAGTAAGCGCTAAACAATGTCATCCTGAGCGAAGCGAAGGATCGGGTCGTGCGCGCAGACGGTTGTAGGTCATTGAAATCGTTGGCCACTACCCGATCCTTCGCGTTGCGCAGGACGACAGTTTTTACGAATTCAACGTTTCTTTAGCCGCGAAAACGTGCAGGTGCCACGGCGATAGTGCGCTGCCTCCACACTCGATACGAACCCGAACCGCTGACGGCTGCGTATACCGATAGACTTAAGGCGTTTGAATCGCCTTGAAGGCGCGCGCAATGGCGCGACGCCGACCGCCGATCTCCCCGTTTAGCCACTTAAAAGAGGCGAAAACGGCCACACACTGCAACTGCGCCCCCTCTCGTTCAAAAAGGCCCCTCATGCTGTACGCTGAATTGTTCAAAGACCTCGAAGCTGTGCGTTGGAGCATGGCCAATGACGTGCCGTGGGACTCGTTTGATGCGAGCAAGCTGACCGACGAACAGGCCAATACCATTCGCTTAAACGCCATCACTGAATGGTCAGCGCTGCCCGCGACAGAAATGTTTCTGCGCGACAACCGAACCGACAGTGATTTCTCGGCCTTCATGTCGATCTGGTTTTACGAAGAACAGAAGCATTCGCTGGTGTTGATGGAATACCTGAAACGCTTCCGGCCCGAGTTGGTGCCGACGGAGGCCGAGCTGGACAACGTACGCTTTGAGTTCGACCCTGCGCCCGCGCTCGAAACGCTGATGATGCATTTTTGCGGCGAAATTCGGCTGAATCATTGGTATCGCCGCGCTGCCGAGTGGCACAGCGAGCCGCTGATCAAACATATTTACGGCCTAATCGCGAAGGACGAAGCGCGTCACGCCGGGGCGTATCTCAAGTACCTGAAGCAGGCGATTTCGCGCGCTGCAGCGGAAAAGGTGAACGAAGTGAAGGCTGGGTTTGCGAAGATTGGCTTCCTGATGGCCGCGAGTGGTCGCGCTGGCAAACCGATGCATCCGACCAATCTGCACGTCAATCAGGCAATGTTCCCGAACGACACGGTGCAAAGCAAGCTGCCCGACCCCGAGTGGTTGGAGCGCTGGCTGGACACGCAGATTAATTTCGACAAGGAATGGGAGGGCAAAGTGGTCAAGATGATCCTGCACAACCTGTCGTCCTTGTTCGGCAAAAGCTTGGAGTCACTAGGCGATTTGAACAAGTACCGGAAGTCGTTGCTGGTAGTTTGAGCGTCGCCGAAGTGGCGGGTTTCAGTTGCGATTCTGGAAACAGCTTATCTCTAGAACGACCATTCAATAGGGACTTAACGGCCGTTTTTTAATGTTATCGATAATTGGTATTTTTGCTGCCTGTACCCAAGCACAATGGGCGTGTCACGTAAAAGCTGTTGTAATTTCCAGCGCTGTGATTGGGCCGAAAATCCGCCCATCCATAGGCTAAACCATGCGATCACGCATAATTCACCTCGAAGTCGGCCAGGCAGTCGCCGGTTGAGCAATCAACGGGAGGAAGGTCCGGGCTCCGTAGAGCAGGGTAACGGCTAATGACCGTCCGTCGTGAGGCGAGGACTAGGGCCACAGAGACGAGCGTATTAAGTTACGGTGAAACGCGGCAACCTCTACCCGGAGCAATATCAAATAGGCATGCGCAGTGAGTGGGCAACCATTCACCCAAGGCGGCTCGTTGGAGCATGCGGGTAGGTAGCTTGAGGCGCGTGGTAACACGCGTCCTAGAGGAATGACTGCTACGGCGCGCGGGTAAAACCAAACGCCGACAGAACCCGGCCTATCGGTCGACTTCACTTTTTTTAAGCCTGATTCAAGCCGAGCGCACCCTAACGCGCTCGCTTCTGGGTGGGAGTCTAGCCCGGTTTGCCTGCGTACTTGACCACCAGCGCCATCAACTGTTCGTCCTGATACGGCTTGCCAAGGTACTCGTTGACGCCTAATTCCATCGCGTGATTGCGATGTTTTTCCGCTGTGCGCGAGGTGATCATGATGATCGGAATGTGGCTCTGGCGATTGTCGGCCTTGATCGTTTTGGTGAACTCAAAGCCGTCCATGCGTGGCATTTCGATGTCAAGCAGGATCACGTCAGGATTAGCGTCCGACAGGATTTGCAAGGCATCCAAGCCGTCCTTGGCCGTCAGCGCTTTGTATCCTTCTCGCTCAAGCAAGCGCGTGGTGATTTTGCGTACCGTTAACGAATCATCGACCACCAGCACTACGGGCACGCGGAGTTCGGCCTCCATCGGTATTGGTTCTGGAGGGACGTACGCCGACGGACGCATGAAAGCGGCGACAGGGTCAACAACATCGCGCGTTGAAGAAATCACCGGCACCGGAGCTGGGGTGGGTGCAGGAACAGCCTCGGGTGCGCGTTCTAAAACGAGTGGTGCAGCAACGGCAACCGGAGCAGCAACGACTTCTGGCTGTGGTTCAGCCGGTTCCGCAGCTTCGGCAGGCGCGACAACAAACGACTCGACCACGAGCGATCGGGGCAACGCAAAGTCAGGCTGAGCCGAACCTACGTGCGACAGTATCGCGTCAACTGCAGACTCCGCTGAAGAAACGAGCGGAATGACCGGCAGCGGCGCAACGACGCGAAGCGGCGCGTCTCCGTCGCGCGCCAACACCAGATTCAACGGATTGAGCAGCAAGGCAATCGTGCCGTTAGCTAGCACGGTCAATCCAGCAAGTCCAGGCACGCGCGCGAGCTGCGGGCCGTAAGGCTTGGCCACAACCTCTTGGTTACTAATGATGCGGTCAACTTGCACCGCCGCCATCGCGTCACCGGCACGCAACACGATGACGGGAGCGTTACGCTGAGCATTAGTGTCATGGCTGATCCGCAACAGGTCACCCAGCGAACGGAAGTCAACCGAGCGGCCTTCATGCTGAAGCTGCCCTGTGGCCACAGCAACAGCGCGCTCTTTCGCGGGTACCTGACGCACCTGCGCAATCAGCGACGACGGCACGCCGAAGATGGCCTTGCCGACCCCTACCAGCAGCACCTGCGTCACGGCAAGCGTTAGCGGCACCGACAGCGTAAATGAGGTGCTGATGCCCTTCTGGGTGTGGACTTCAACACGTCCGCCGAGTGCCGCGACTTCGCTGCGCACCACGTCCATGCCGATACCGCGACCGGCAACGGCGGTGACTTGATCCGCGGTTGAGAAACCTGGCTGGAAGATAAATTCAAACAGTTGGCCGTCAGTTGGTGTGTCAGCAGCGTCAATCAAACCGAGGGCGACAGCTCGGTTGCGTACCTTTTCAAGCGGAATGCCGCCGCCATCATCGACCAGCGAAATCGCGACCTCGTTACCCTGCTGGCGGGCACTGAGTATCAGCTCGCCGATGCCAGGCTTGCCCAGCACAAGACGCGCCTGCTCGTTTTCCACGCCATGCGCAAGCGCATTCCGCACTAGGTGCTCAAGCACAGGCGCCAGACGCTCCAACACGCTGCGGTCAATCTCGATCCGGCCACCTTGAATATCAAGGTTGGCACGCTTGCCGAGCTCCTTGGCCGTCTGCCGCAGTACGCGATAGAGACGATCAGATACGTTCGAAAATGGCACAGTGCGCAACGTTTGAAGGCGCAATTGCACCGAGCGCGACAAGCGCGTCTGCGTGAGCAAGGCGATATCAGCGTCGGCGAGGTTTTTAAGCAAGCTTTGCTGCACCGTCGCAACGTCGTTGACGCCTTCGGCCAAGCCGCGCGTCAATTCTTGGAATCGGGTGTAGCGGTCAAATTCGAGCGGATCGAATTCGGACTCTTGATCCAATCGCGACTGAATTTGCGATTCGCCTTGAATTTCAATCTCGCGCAACTGACCACGCAGACGCACGACCGACGCGGTCAAATCCAGCAAGCCCGCCTTAAGGTTGCGCATCTCGGCTTCGATACGCGAACGGTGAATAGAGATTTCACCGGCTTCGTCTGCAAGCTGCTCGACAGAATCACTGCGAACACGCAGGAACGCTGCGCCCGCATCGGTAACCAGTGGCGCGGCCACAACTGCCGTCGGGCGAATGGCTAAGCTTCTGGCAATCTCGGTCAATGATCGAGTTTCGCCCCCTGTCGCTGTGGAAACGGACTGAGCGACCGCGTTGGGCGAGGCCGCGACGGTGGGTGCCTCGCCAGCAATGATATCGACGGTTGATTGAGCCTCGGCGGAATCATATGTCTCTGCTGGAGCCGCCGTCAGCGACGCGAATCGCGGCAGAACAGCGTCTTTCTCGCCGCGTGTCAAACGTTCGAGAAGGAACGCAATGTCATCGATATATTCATCAAAGCTGTCGAACACCGCCGACGCGGGCTCATCGCCAACCTCTAACAATCGTGTTTCGAGGCTGTGGGCGACCTCGCCCAGGCGCATTGCACCTGCCATCCGCGCGCTGCCCTTCAAGGTGTGCAGCGTGCGCTTAAGGCCGTCCAGGTGAACGAGATTACGCACCTCGTTGCGCCAAGCGTTAACTTGCGCGCTAGCGGTCGGGAACAATTCCTGCGCCTCTTCGATGAAGATCGGCAACACTTGATCGTCGATGTCGTCGCGAACGTCAGCGAGCGGATCTTCTGTGCTCCGCGGGGTGGCAATAGGAACACCAAGCGGGCGTGGCTCGACAAGCGGCGCGATCATCTGAGATCCAGCATCTTGAATTTCCAGACGACCATCGAAGCGCAGAGACTTGGGCAATGCTTTGCCGGCGGCTAGGACAAGTGCGTCGGGGAGATCTGGAACTTCCGTGGCGACAACATTAAAGCTAGCAAGCCATGCGATGGCCTCTGGCCGGGTCGTCCGCAAGGTATTCACTCGAAGAAATACTGACGCCCGTTGATTCAGTGCCTTAAGTTCTGCATCCCAAGATCGACCTAACTCGGCCTCACCCAGCGCGTCCAACCAATCAGGAATCGATTCACGGATGGCTCGTGATTGATTCGGCAGATCAGCTTCGCGGGCGATCATTTCATCCGCAGGTTTTCCATGGTAAGCCCACCAATCCGGTAACTCAAAACCCATTCGGACCCACTGCGCCGCACAAAGCGCGGTGGTTTCTTCGCTATCGACGAGAAAACTCAAGGCGCGCCGCCAACGAGCTACTTCAAAAACAGTTTCCGCGATGAAACTGCGATCGCGCTTTCCCCATTTCGGATTTTCCTCGAAAGCTGTGGCCAATTCGTGATCGAGGACTTTGTGCTCACGGAAAACCGATTTTGCGATGGTGGCTGCGGCCTCGGCCAAGATGCGATGCATTTTCATGAAGACGCAGCATTTCCTAAGCAAACGACACTGGCAAACTAAACGAACTTTTTGAAGTAAAGAACCTTGGGCAGGCACCGAGGTATTGTGTCAGTCCGATTCTTTTCTGATGAGGCAATTTGGGGAGTGAGAGTGA
>ENA-OFCE01000829-OFCE01000829.1-metagenomes-genome-assembly--contig:-NODE-829-length-18243-cov-3.187101_pt1 | contig 18243 bp, 18 predicted proteins | sample MGYA00153388_OFCE01 | MGnify analysis MGYA00153388
AATATTTTTTTTCGAATTTTGGCAACCTATAAGAAATATACAAAAAAGAAATAGGGTAAAACACTTAGTTATTATTTTAAAATAAAAGTTCCTATATTCCATAATCTTCATTGCCACATCGTTTTATTTTTTTCTTTTTAACAAGTTCAAATTTTTCTGTTTTCTTATTAGCTCTCCATGCTTTAACTACCTTAGTATAAAATTCAGAATTATTTTTGTTGTTTTTAACGAGTGCAAAAATTTCATTATCTCCGCTTTTTTGGTTTGTTTCACAATATTCCGTCATCTTATTTCCAGCAAAATGTGTTCTGTCTATTTCAAGAATATCTAATATTAGCTCATTTTCATTGTCTTTACCTTCGAATTTTACGAACAGATAAAACACACTCGTTGCCGAATAACAATTAGATATGCCATAATCTCCAATTGATAATTTATTGTCTTTTTGTAACATATATCCACCACCTGGATTAGTTATTGTATAGTCTTCAAAATCTATTTTGCAATCAAGTGTTCTAAGGTCTTGTCCAATAAGCGAATAGATATTTTTACCCCGAAATTTGTTTTGTGAGAAAACAAAAGTCGATGATAAGAGTAATACAAATAATATCAGTATCTTCATTTTAATACGTGTTTTACAATTGCCGCCAACAGTATTTAAACTCAATAAAAAATACAAACAAACAAATCCCCTACTGATACTGAATATAAATCGGCCTAGGTTTCAGCTTCATCAATTCATCCGGTGTCATCAATCTATTGGGTGCTTTCTTTAAATCGTTTTTGTAAAACAATTTAAAACCTACAAACTGTACAGGTTCTTTGTACAAATGGTTGCGGTAGGTTCCCATTTTAAGTTCGGGCTCGCCCCAACCGTCCATGTGCATAACAATTTGGACTTCTTTGCGCAATTTGATGTTTTTGTAATTGGTAACCATACCTTGGGTAAAGCGGTGTACCACCAATATTTTAGCAGGCAGATTATTTTCCTTAACCAATTTGGCTAGATATTCTGTTGCATAGTTAATATCCGCAGCATCATAGGTACCAATTTTTGTTCCCGGTCTGGCACCGGTTTTCATCGAAAATTCAGGGTCTATTCCTAAATGAACATGTGGCATTTTCATATATTTTTCTAATCGAGGCAACTCAGTTTTAAGATTGCTCAAAGAAACCTGAATATCTAAAAACACTATGGCGTTGTGCATTTTTGCAATGGTTAGTGCCGAGTCTATTTGTTTTTCGGGCATACGGTTATTGTAAAAACCAGTTTTACCAGCTTCGCCGCTCGCCACCGTTGCAATGTAATGTATGGCGGGAATAGATTTTATCATTGTATCTGCTTTGTTCCATTTGGCAACTTCAGCGTTCAACCTTCTCCACATATCTTTTGGGGCATATTCTCCCAGTGCACCCATTTTTTTGGAATATAGATTTCCGTAGTAGGCAATAACTCTGTGGAAAGGCAAAATTGCGCCATCAATAGGTAAAACATCATTTTTAACAGGCCATTTTCCGGTTGTATCGCCATTGGCCAAGTATTTTTGCAAGGCAAAGTATTTGGCAGAATCAACGGGTTTAGTTAATGATTCTTCGTTGCTGTTTACACCAGTGCTATCGTTTTCACCGCTTGCTTTTTTTTGATTGGTAGCTTTGCTATCGGCACCTGAACAAGAGCCTAATAAAATAGCTAAACATAAAATTGGGGCAATTAGGAGTAGTTTTTTCGTGGTCATTATAGTTTTCATTAAATGTTAAAGATATTTCAATTTTTGATTTATATGGATTTAAATTTTCCGAATACGCCTAGTGGTAAATTAACGCCACTTTTGGCTTCCAAATATAGTTCGCCTATTTCTAAGTTTTTTACTTTTGGGAATGCGCCTTTTATCAGATTTTCCACAATGATGGATGAAAAGCCTAAGGAGTAGGTATTGAGGATTAGGAAATGCTCTTCGGGATCTAAAAGTTGTACCACGTCTTTCATCATTTCTTGAATATGGTCTTCCAATTTCCATTTTTCCCCTTTTGGACCATGGCCGTAAGCAGGCGGATCAAGAATAATTCCATTGTATTTATTGCCACGTTTCAATTCCCGTTGTACAAACTTCAGCGCATCTTCTACCACCCATCTGATATCTTTTAAGCCGGAAATTTCTTGATTTTCGCTAGCCCATGAAACCACTTGTTTGATAGAATCTACGTGGGTAATATCGGCACCAGCCGCCTTGGCAATTAAAGATGCACCGCCCGTATAGGCAAATAGGTTAAGTATTTTAGGTTTTGGAATTTTAAACTGAGCAATGGTATCTGAAATATAATCCCAATTTACGGCTTGCTCAGGAAAAATCCCCACGTGTTTAAAAGAGGTTAACGCCAAACGGAATTTGATTTTAACACTTGGGTTGGCATATTCAATGTGCCATCTTTCGGGAACATCTTTATTTTTTTTTACCCACTCGCCACTGGTTGCAGATCTGCCTTTAAAACGGATATGGTGTTGTTTAGTCCATTCAGATTCTGACCAAAGTTTTGGCCAAACAGCCTGTGGTTCAGGTCTTATCATTACCACGGTGCCAAACCTTTCTAATTTTTCAAAATCGCCACAGTCTAATAATTCGTAATCTTTCCAATTTTGGGGCGTAAGTGCGGCAATTGCGGGTACAGGCATTTATAAATTTTTGGCAATTATTTTTTAAGTAGGGTTTCCATTAATTTGGTGGCAAACACAAAGTCGTTCAGCTCCTTATTATCGGTTGAAGTAATTTCTTTATTGGAGCCTTCCCACCATTTCTGACCTTGGTGCAAGAAAATGATATGCTCGCCAATGCCCATTACGGAGTTCATGTCATGTGTTACCACGATGGTTGTAATATTATTTTCCGCAGTAATTTCTTGTATCAGTTCATCAATTAATATGGATGATTTTGGGTCGAGGCCCGAGTTGGGTTCATCACAAAAAAGATATTTTGGATTCATAGCGATGGCTCTTGCAATACCTACACGCTTTTTCATACCTCCAGAAAGTTCTGCCGGAAAAAGTTTGTTTTTCCCTTCAAGGTTCACTCTTTCTAAAACAAAGTTAGCACGATCTCTTTTTTCACTTTTCGGCATATCGGTAAACATGTTCAACGGAAACATGATATTCTTTTCCACCGTCATAGAATCAAACAACGCGGATCCTTGAAAAAGCATCCCGATTTCTTTTCGGATGTCTATCCTTTCAGCAAATGAAAGCGAGGTAAAATCTCGGTCGTCATAAGTGACATGACCCTCGTTAGGTTCATGCAAACCCACCATACATTTCATTAAGGTAGTTTTACCAGAGCCAGAACCGCCAATAATCAATGTACTTAAGCCCTCTTTAAAAGAGGCACTTACGCCTTTTATAACTTCGTTTTCACCAAAATTTTTTTTGATGTCCTTTATTTCTATCATAATAAAAGTTGTGCTATGATATAATCGGCAGCCAAAATTGAAATACAACTTATAACAACTGCTTTTGTGCTAGATTGCCCCACTTCTAACGCGCCCCCGTTGGTATAAAAACCTTGGTAAGCGGATACCGTAGTTATGATTATCGCAAAAGTTATTGCTTTCACCATTGCAATTGTAACTGTAAATGGGATAAAACCTGTGGTTAAGCCTTGAATAAATTCGGCAGGGGTAACTGCACCAGACGCAGAACCAGCCAAATAACCACCCATAATGCTTAAGAATATGGAGATAATTACCAACATCGGAATCATGATGATACCTGCAATTACTTTAGGCAATATCAAATATCCGGGTGCGTTGATGCCCATAATTTCGAGGGCATCAATTTGTTCGGTTACACGCATGGTCCCAATTTGCGAGGCTATGCTCGATCCTATTTTACCGGCTAAAACCAATGAGCATATAGTAGGACTCAATTCTAGAATGGTAGAATCGCGGGTTATACCGCCTATAACAGATTTCGGTATTAAATCGCTTGTTAATTGAAAAGCGGTTTGTACCGTGGTCACAGCACCAATAAAAACGGATATGATACTGATGATGCCCAAGGAACCTAAGCCAATATCCACCATTTCTCTAAAGATTTCTGATTTATAGATACTGATTTTTTCAGGTTTCCTAAAAACAGCTTTTAATAATAGTATGTACTTGCCGAAATGGTAGAATAGCATGATTAATTTTTTTTTTAAAAATAAGCTTTTTTATTGATTGCAATTATCAAACCTAAAATGCTTACTTAGATGAAAAAAAGATGAACGTTTTAATATCAGGCGCAAGTAAGGGAATAGGCAGGGCTATTGCAATAGAAATGGCAAATGAGGGGCATAATTTAGCTTTGTGCGCAAGAAACATAAACGAGTTGGAAATTCTGAAAAGCCAAATTTTAGCCACTGTACCCGTTAAAATTTTCATTTCGGCTTGCGATTGCAGCGTTAAGGAGCAAGTTTTTGAATTTACCAAAACTGCCCAAGAAGAATTGGATAAAATTGATGTGTTGGTGAATAACGTGGGCATTTTTAAACCTTCGTTTATATTGGATGAAGAAGATGAAGTTTTTCTTTCACAGTTAAACACCAATTTGCTTTCCGCCTATTATTTTTATAAGATTATTGGCAAAACAATGCGTGATGCAACATCTGGACATATTTTCAATATTTGCTCGGTAGCTAGTGTAGAAACTTTGCCGCATGCGGGATCGTACTGTGTAACAAAGGCGGGCTTGCTTAGTCTTAATAATATCATGCGAGAAGAATTGAAAAGTTATGGCGTTAAAGTTACGGCGATATTGCCCGGAGCAACGTATACCCATTCCTGGGAAGAGGAGGGTGGCAACCCACAACATTTTGTGCAGCCTCAAGATGTTGCCAAAGCCATTTCATCTGCCTTGCAAATGAGTGCTCATGCTTATACAGAACAAATAATTATCAAATCACTTTTAGTGAAATCGTAAACGAAAATTAAATCTAAAACCATGTCTAAGAAATTAACGAGAAATTTAAACGATAAAATGATTGCCGGTGTGGCTGCAGGTTTGGCCGAATACTTTCAGCTAGAGGTTACATGGGTGCGCATTGCCTTTGTGCTAGCCACATTTTTTGGCGGTGGCGGGCTCTGGATTTACATTATATTGTGGATTGCCGTTCCAGAGAATACCTATACTTCAACTTTCCCAAATGAAACTATACTTAACGACGAAACTATGTATAACAACCCTCAACTTAAAAAGAGTAATGAAAAAATTAATGGTAGTTTAATTGGCGGTTTGGTGATGATTGCATTAGGCTCTTATTTTCTGCTAGACGAATTTGAAATCATTCCCGATTGGTTTAACGTGGGCAAGCTTTGGCCTTTGATATTTGTGTTCATTGGTTTGAGCATACTTTTTAAGGGAGCTAAACAAGAAGCCGCCGCCAAAAAATTTGATACTGCTGACTTTAAAACTGAAACTCCAGAGGAAAAATTGAAAACCGAAGAAGAAGCAAAACCAGTGGATGAAGTGAAAATTATCCCCCACCAAAACAACGAAACCCTTTAAATCTATACCATGAAATCTAGAAAAATATTTTGGGGCATTATCCTCATATTCTTCGGTACAATTTTATTGCTCGAGAATTTTAGTGTGATAGAATTTGCATGGTCGCAAATATGGCGTTTTTGGCCTGTTTTGCTAATATTGATTGGTGTAAATTCTCTTACATCTAACGCAAACCCTAAATTTGGAATACCTATTGTTGCCGCAATAACGATTTTGATGTTAACGTTTTTGGCTGTTAAAGGTTTACAACCCAATAAAGATGAAAAGGAATATTCCTTCGATTTTTTTGATGGTGGAAATGATGATGAAACAATAAACAGCGACACCACAGATGTAACTAAATATACCGAGGATTATGACACTAGGTATAAATCTGCAAAGTTGCTCATCAATGGTGCGGCAGGTTCGTTTAATATTGCCGAATCTACCGATCAGCTTTTGGATGCCAAGGTTAAGGGCTCTTTCAAAAAATTTATGCTCAAAAAAACCGAGTCTGATACCAGTGCCGCCATTGAACTGAACAACAGCAAAAACCACAACAATACATTCAAGAGCAACCGTTTATCAGACGTATCCATATCTTTAAACGTAAACCCAATTTGGGATGTGGAAGCCAATATTGGTGCTGGCGAAATAAAATTAGATTTGAGTAATTTCAAAATCAGAAATGTAAATTTAAATGGTGGTGCGGCTGCTTTTGATATTACCTTGGGCAGTAAATTCAACAATACCACTTTAAATGCAGAAACTGGGGTGGCAAGTGTCGAAATTAAAGTTCCAAAAGGGTCGGGCTGCCAAATAAACGTTACTTCGGGGCTTTCTACAAAAGATTTTAATGGGTTTGTTAATTTGGGCAAAGGAGTTTACGAAACTTCCAACTTTGCGAAAAGTTCGTCCAAAATACATCTAAACTTAAAAGGCGGTTTGAGCAGTTTTGAAGTTATGAGATATTGATTGAATGGAATTTATTTTACTATTTGGCTATTGGAGGTTGAGCGTAGTCGAAACCGGTTTCGACTACGCTCAACCTCCGTGCAAAAAATGCTACCTAAAACTTCACCTTAAAATGTTCCTTCTTTCTATCCGTTTTAAAAAACACTAATCCAATCCAAAACAAATCAACGGTTAAGGTAACCTGAGGGTGATTTTTTATCTGCTCCCAAGCATTTTTCATACCGCTACTCCAATAAATATCATCAAAAATCATCAGCGTATTTTCGTGTACTTTGGGCAATAAGGTTTCAAAATAGTTTACAGTAGCTTTTTCTTGGTGGTTGCCATCAATAAAAACAAAATCAACTTCGGTTTCGTTTTCGAGGATGGATGGCAGGTTATCATTAAAATCGCCTACCATAATGGCAACATTTTGGGCATTTAGAGTTTTCAAATTTTCGCTGGCAACCGTAGCCGTTTGGGGGCAGCCTTCCATAGTTGTGATTTTTGCGTTGGGTGCCGCTTTGCTGATGTAGGCTGTAGTTAAACCTAAGCAAGTGCCAAACTCAATAGCGTTATTTGGCTTTGTTTCCTTAACCAACCTATAAATTAATTGCGCCAACTTTTTCGGCTTTAAGGCATTTTTGGCTATTTGTTTGATTTGTTTTTGAGTATCGTTGTTTACGTGGGAACCTGCGCCCAAATCTGTTACCGTTATTTGGCGATCATCTTTAAGTAATTTCTGTCTTAAATTTTCTATCTCAGTATAATCGGTATTGTTTTTGAAATCGTAAATTACCTCATCAATTAAATGATAAACAAAAGGCGAATGTACGCCATGGCGGGTTTTGGCATTTTTTAAATGTTTTAGATAGTTGATGAAGAGGTGCAGGTTAATCATAAAGACGAAAATAGGGTTTTGCCAACTAAATTGGTAATATATGGTTGCTGTATTTAGTTTATAACTTTAGTCTATTAATGTACTGCTTTTGCGTGAGGGATTGAATCCCCCTAACCCCCAAAGGGGGAACAAAGCGATAAACCCCCTACGGGCAATTGGGGGATTATTTGTACAATTGGTTTTAAAAACATATCATACGCTAAGTAGAATAAAACAATAAGCTATGTTGAACGAAAAGGAGATCGCAGCTGTAATTAGATTGTTGGACGATCCCGATGAGCATATTTACAACCAGATTGAAGACAAAATCCTTTCGTACGGAAGCGGAGTGATTACTTATTTGGAGGATGCTTGGTCGCAATCTTTTGATGCGATATTACAAAAGAGAATAGAAAATTTGGTGCACAAAATACAGTTTAACGATGTTAAGGAAGACTTGGCACTGTGGCATCAAAGCGGCAATTTTGATTTATTGAGGGGTATTCTGATTGTAAACAAATACCAATATCCCGATTTAGACGAGCAAAAAATCATTAACCAAATAGAATGTATCAAACGAGATGTTTGGCTGTTGATGATGTACGATGCCAGCCCGGCAGAAACGGTTAAGATCATGAACAATGTGTTTTTTAACGTCTATAAATTTTCGGGCAATACTACAAATCACACCGATCCGCAAAACTCTTATATCAGTCAGGTTTTGGAAAGCAAAAAAGGTAACCAAATAAGTTTAGCGATTATTTATTCTATCGTAGCACAAAAACTGGATATTCCGATTTACGGTGTAAATCTGCCGCAGCATTTTATTTTGGGCTATGTGGATGAATCGAAGAAAGAAAGCGATAAAGCCGAAGTTCTTTTTTACATCAATGCTTTTAACAAAGGATATATGTTTGACAAAAAAGATATCGACCAGTTTTTGCGCCAACTTAAAATTGAGCCAACGGAACATTTTTATCAATCCTGCTCCAATGCGGAAATTATAAAAAGGGTATTGAGGAATTTGATATCATCCTATCAAAAATCGGGTTTGGACGATAAGGCAGCTGAAGTTGAGGAGTTGTTGGATATTCTGTTGTAGGTAAATAAACTCTTCGCTGCGAGACTTTTCATTGCATTCAGAGCGGCAAAAAAACACAGATTTTAGAGATTACACAGTTTTTTTTCTTGACGTTGCTTTGTCATTCTGAACGGAGTGAAGAATCTCAATATAAGCGTAAAAAAAGACTCTTCGTTGCACTCAGAGTGACAAAAGAACACAGATTAAAAAGATTTATGGCTTACAGATTTGTTATTCTGGCGATGCTTTGTCATTCTGAACGTTTGAAGAATCTCAAAAAGATTCTCGATGCGGTAGAGTGACATTCATTTAAGGAGCCTTAAGAACAGGTACTTCTTCTATAGCCTTGGCTTCCACTTTTTCTTTTTGGCTCAGTTGTTTTTTACGGAATGTATTACGCCAAAATTCGGCAAAAGTATCGTACTCTTGGGTGTAAACTAAACCCAATCCGTTAATATAAATATCCCGGTTAAGGTTAAAAAAATCTCGGTTCGATGGTCTTTGGAAACCCTTAGCCACTAAACTGGCATCTCTTTTAATATTGTAATTGATCTCTAAATCGCGGGTGACGTCGGTAAGTGGCGTGTTCAACAGGTTATTGTTTACTATGTTGTTCCCCGCGTTGTAGCGGTTGTTGGAAAAAGTTCCCCTGAAGGTAAAACGCTCGTCAAAAAAACGATAGCTACCACCCAGTTCGTTTTGCGAGCGTACATTCAAATCCAAGTTCTTTATTTTTAATGATTGGGAGATGATGTTATTGAGTTTACTGAAAGCGAGTTCTAAACCAGAGCCCAATAAATCGCTATTTTGAAAACCTATTCCTCCGCTGGCATTTCCGCTGAAACTATTGCGCACCACCAGATTTATAACCTGCTGATTTTCATTGTCCTTATTATTTAGGTAACCACCCAAACGTGTTTTGATGTCGGTATTGTTGGGAAATTCCAAGGAAAACTTAATATCAGGAGAAAGTAGGGAGCCACTCAAAGACATATTGGCTTGGGCTAACACTGTTTCGTTGCGGCTATCGTCTGTTTGGGTTTGCCCGGCGGCCAAATATAACGGTGCCAAAGGTGTGCGGGTGGTGTAAACCGCATTGATGTTGATGTTTGCATTGGACGGATTTCCAGTCCAACGGACATCACTACCCTTTTGTATGTCAAATGTTTTATTGATGACGTTATTGGCCGTAAAATCAAACTTGCCCCGGTTTATTACATAATCGCCGTACATCTCAAAATCGCCCAAACTGGTAATCAATAGTCTTAAATTTGCGTTGCCCGCACCCGTAAGGTTACCTACATCGGTTAAGATATTCACTTGCGAGCTCTCGCCCACGGCCAATTCAAACTCCATTACAATTCCCTTAAAAAAACCATCAGTTTGTTTTTTGTTAAGCAAGCTGTCTTTTGAAACATAAAATATAAAATCGTTTGAACTGGCCGTTGACGCCCCATTCAATGGGATAGTAAAAACTGTCCCACTTTCCGTTTTTGCATTAATTACTATGCGCAGGGCATCAGTTGGGCCGTTAAAGTTAAAATCGCCCGTGGCATAAGCCAAACCATAGTAAGCCAAGTTATTTTTTGCCGTGGTATTTAGGGCCATAAAATTAGCGGCATTTAAGTTAACCTCTATATCTGGGTTTGCTGGGTCGTTTAAATCCACGGTTCCGTTTACACGGGCAAAGTTACCTCTGATGTCTCTGATACCCAAGTTATTGATTTTGATGACACTATTTTCAATCTCTACCTTATCATTTATGGTGTAAGCGGTATTTAGATAATTTACTGTTAAACCCGCATTTACAAAACCTGCCGTACCGTTTATTTTAGGGTTTTTAAAAGATCCGGTTATTTTTAGATCAGAAGATAATTGCCCCGATAAACGAGATACCAGTTGGTTAAGGAAAGGATCAAAAATGATGAGCTCGGTTTTATCCAACAATACGTTCAAGGCTAAATTATCAGTTTCGCTCTTAATGTTTACGCTGCCATTTATATCCATAGTTTTCAACCCTTTATTATCTATAACTGCACTTACATCAATGTTTCGGGTTTGGTTGTTAAAGGTGGATACCAGTTGTAAATCGCCTATAAAAGTGGTATTGTATTGTAAGGAATCTACTTTGATATCTGATTTTACGTTGGGATTTGCCAAAATGGCTGACAAACCCACGTTGCCGTTCATGGTTCCGGATAGGTTTATGCCAGTACCTTGCGTTAGCTTGCTCAATGATTTAAGGTTTAAATTTTCTATTTCCACATTCAACAGATCATCAGGATTTTTGGATATTATTCCGTTTATGGCAACCAATTGGTTATTGTTGGATAGGGCAAAACCTTCGATCTTGGTTTTATTGTTATCAAATTTAATCCTGGCTTTGTCTTGTACTTTCCAAACTTGGTTGTCAATCAGAATGTCTGATGGCAGAATACTCAATTTGGCAGTAGTATCTCTACCAAATTCTACCAAGCCGTACAAATCCAGCTGGTTGGTGGCGCTTTTATCGGATAGTTTAACGTTGAAAGATAGGCTGTCATTCCTCAATGTATTTTGAATAATTACGTTTTGGATAAATACGCTGTCGCTAAAGTTTACTTTGTCTAAAGATATAATGGCCTCTAAACTTTTGGGTAAAGTATTTTGGTCGATAATCAGGTTTCTGTAAACTATATTATCATATTTAATGGTTTTTACAAAGCCGCTCAAACTTACCAATCCCGAATCCGAATTGAATTTCCCGTTGAAGCTACCACGTTCGGGTATGCTCAGAGTAGGAAGGAAAATAGAGGTAAGGGCATCCATATTCTTCAAATCGAAATTGAATTGGAAGTTTTGTTTTTTTGATTTAACGATGGTGGTTTTAAGCGCAGGGATGTAGCGTTTCACGATAACCTTAAATGCCGATGGCAAGGTGGATAAATCATATTGGCCGCGAATACTGGCATCGCCAATGTCTGATGTGAGGGATAACAAGCGGTTATCTCCAATTCCGTTTGCCTTTAAATAAACAGAATCTAAGGCGAAAGATTTTTTTGGCGTGCTAACCGTAATATGATCCAGCGTTACGTTGCCCTGAATATTTTCTAAGTTGTTGCCACTAAAATCAGTTTTAAACACCGCTTTTATGCTTACCGTATCATTCAGTAGTTTTATGGCGTTGAGGTTTACATGCTGTATGTTTGAATAAAAATTATAGATGGGCAATTTAGGTTTCAAGTCAATATTACCATCCAAATTAAGGACTATGTTTTTGTCATTAACAATTACCTTTCCCTCAAAAAACTGGTCGGTGTAGGTTCCGTTTAAAGCTACGTTGCGGTAACGGTATTTCTTGAAATCCAGATAAGCAATTTTAGCGTTTAGTTTTTGTTTTAGGTTTTTCATCTCAAACCCTCTTCCGTTGATATCTGCTTTCAGGGTAGTTTTTCCTAATGTTTTTTCGTCAAGCAATTGCCCAATATTAAAATCAAAAGCTTGCACTTTGCCTTTGTAGGTGGGTATGCCGGCCCTGTCCATTTTTAACTTTACGTCAGACTTTAAACGGCCAAGTTTGGTTTTGAACTCTCCATTTGCGGTAAAATCATTAATGAAACCCTTAAAATTTCCCCTAAAGTTTACGTTGCCAAATTTGTTTACAATTACGGGAATCTGCGATTTTTTATTACCCGTAGCTTTTAATACGATATAATCTAAATCTGCTTTATTGGTGGCTACTTGGTCAAACTTAAGATCTAAAAAGGTTTTGTTAAAATTGGGCAAACCCTTTACCACAAAATTGCCTTTTACGTAAGTTGCTTTACCAACCTTTACTTGCAACTCTCTGGCGTTCAAATTATTTATTCTGCCTTTAATTTTTCCGTCTATTTCTATTCCCAAATCCATTTTGCTTAGGGCTGATGAAAAGAAAGCCAAATCGCTGGCCATAATTTTGGAATCCTTGAAGTTCCCGTTAAGTTCCACCTTGTTTACAAAATCATCGAAACTCCCAAAATCTTTAAATTGCATACTCAGATAATCACTCCAAATAGATTTTGGCGTTACCAGCTTAAACTTGTTCAGCACAATGGTGTTCGTATCAATTAAAGTTTCCGCGGTAAGCTCATCTAAAATGAACCCACTTTTTTCAATGAAACTCAACTTATTTATCTGCGCTTTTAGGATATGGTTCTTCACATCCAAACCAACCACGCCAATATTAAGTTTTCGTAAACGCAAGTCGTTGAAGTTTACCTGACGGCTGACGGTGTCTTTTTCAAGGAAGTTTTTATACCTGAAATCGAAATTCTTAACCTTGATTCTATCAAAACTCACATCAAACGGACGTGTTTTGGTAGTATCCACCTTGCCCGAGTTAAAATAATTAATGATGAAGGCCAAGTTGCTGCTGCTATCTCGCAAGCGTTTCAGGTAAAACTTGCCATCGTACAATTCAATATTGTTGAGGTCTATTTTCCGTTCCCTAAACGGGGCGAAATAGGCAATGTCCACTACCAGTCTAGGTGCAGAAATTAGCGTGTCTTTCTGTAAATCTTCTATGTAAAAACCCTCTAGTACCAGAGATTTGAAAGGTTTTAGGTATAAACTTTTTACGCCTACTTTGGTTCTCAATTCTTTGGATAAAAAAGCAGCGGCCTTTTTTGCTCCCCAAGTTTGCACGGGCTTCAGCTGCAAAGAAAGTATGATACCGCCCAGTACCAACAACAAGCTGAGCAAAATCCACAGTGCTATTTTTAATACTTTTTTAATAGGTTTACAGTTTAAATTTAAAACTCGTTATTGTGCAAATCATTCTCGGTATAGAGTCATCCTGCGATGAAACCTCTGCATCCGTTTGTATAGACGGTAAAATAGTATCCAATATTATTGCCAACCAAACCATACACCAAAATTATGGCGGTGTAGTGCCCGAACTGGCTTCCCGTGTGCACCAACAAAACATTATTCCGACAGTACACCAAGCCATTTGCGATGCGAAAATAAGCAAAAAAGATATAGATGCGGTAGCTTTTACACGTGGCCCCGGATTATTGGGCTCATTATTGGTGGGCGTATCCTTTGCAAAAGCATTCGCACTCGGTTTAAATATCCCATTAATTGAGGTTAACCACATGCAGGCGCATATTCTGGCACATTTTATCCCAAAAGAAAATACCGAAAATTATAAAGTGCCTACTTTTCCATTTCTGTGTTTAACCGTATCTGGCGGGCATACGCAAATAGTTTTGGTGAAAGATTATTTTGATATGGAAATCATCGGCGAAACCCTAGACGATGCTGCCGGTGAAGCGTTCGACAAAACCGCAAAAATTTTGGGTTTGCCCTACCCAGGCGGACCATTGATAGATAAATACGCCCAATTGGGCAATCCCAAAGCGTATTTATTTACCGAACCCAAAATTCCCGATCTAAACTTCAGCTTTAGCGGACTAAAAACTGCCATACTTTATTTCGTGAGAGATAACCTCAAAAAAGACCCTGATTTTTTGACAAATAATATGAACGATGTTTGTGCTTCCGTGCAATCGCGTATCGTTTCTATCCTCATCAATAAAGTAAAAAAAGCGGCACAATTGCATAATATCAACCAAATTGCCATTGCTGGAGGTGTTTCTGCCAACTCGGGCTTACGAAAAGCTTTACTTACAGAAGCTGAAACCCAAAATTGGAAAGTCTTCATTCCCGATTTTGAATACTGCACCGATAATGCTGCTATGATAGCCATTGCAGGTTACCATAAATTCCTCAACAAAGATTTTGTAGGGCAGGATGTTGCACCGCTAGCAAGGATGGTTTTTTAGGGACGGATTGCAATCCGTCTCCACAGATAGATTGGCTTTATATAATAGTCTACTGCCGTGTTGCGTGTCCCCACGTAACACCATTTTAATTTTCAATAGTTTAATATACAGTATATTAGCTTTTGTTTCGAGGGGATACGAACACGTCAGTTAAAAAATAAATAAAAACTTAGCTTACCCAAAAATTTAATAAATTTAAAAAAAGATATGCCGCTATGTTTACTAACCAAATGAAACAAGAATTAATAGATAAAATTATATCTATTACCGACGAAAATATTTTAGAAGAAGTTTATCGTATTATTGAAGTTGGAGGTAAAGATATTGATAGGGTTGTGCTTTCCAACCAGCAAAAAGAATCAATTGATAAAGGAATTAAAGATATTGAAGAGGGTAATTATTTATCAAACGAAGAAGCCAATCAGGATATTGAAGAATGGTTAAAAAAATAGTTTGGTCGGCAAAGGCACAAAATGACCGAAAAGAAATTCTTCAATATTGGGTAAATACTAACAAATCTGCAACATATAGTCAAAAGCTAAGTATTTTATTTAATGATGCCACCAATTTAATTTTAAAATTTCCGAAAATTGGGAAGTTTACAAACTACAATAATACTCGTGTTAAAATTGTACGTGATTATTGGATGGTTTATAGAGAATATGACACACAAATAGCCATAATCGCAATATGGGATAGTAGGCAAAATCCTTTAAAACTCGAAAAAATTGTCGAATAAGTTTATGAACTCGATTTTCATAATTTCAAGAAAAATAACTCTTCACCAATTTAATTAATACCCTTACTCCCCAACCATCCTAATAAAAGAGGCCAGCTTTGCTTTCATCTCTCTTCTATCCACAATGAAATCTAAAAAACCGTGTTCCAAAACAAATTCTGAAGTTTGGAAACCTTTCGGTAAGTCTTTCTTGATGGTTTCCTTGATAACTCGCGGCCCGGCAAAACCTATTAATGCGCCTGGTTCAGCAATATTTATATCGCCCAACATGGCATAAGAAGCAGTAACGCCACCCGTAGTTGGGTCTGTTAATAAGGATATATAAGGAATTTTAGCTTGACTCAATAGGGCCAATTTAGCCGATGTTTTGGCCATTTGCATAAGGGAAAAAGCAGCTTCCATCATTCTGGCTCCGCCAGATTTGGAGATCATAATAAAAGGTATTTTATTTTTTAAGCTGTAATCTATAGATCGGGCAATTTTTTCGCCGACAACAGAACCCATAGATCCGCCGATGAATTTAAAATCCATACAAGCAATAACGACTTTTTGACCTTCAATTAAGCCTGTTGCGGCTCTGATGGCGTCTTTCAAACCTGTTTTTTTTGTGCTTTCTGCCAAACGTTCCGGGTAACTTTTGCTATCGGTAAAGTTTATGGGATCGCCTGATGTAAGGTTTTCAAATAATTCTTCAAACTCGTTATTGTCGAACAAAACTTCAAAATATTCTTTTGAACCTATACGTATATGGTAATTACAGTAATGGCAAACGTATTTATTTTCAACTTGTTCTGAGTTGTGGAGCGCTTTTTTACATTCGGGGCATTTGTTCCAAACGCCATCTGGTGCTTCTTTTTTATCTTCTGTAGAAGTTACAATTCCTATAGTATTTCTTTTAAACCAAGCCATTCTGAAAAAAGTGTGTTTGCAAAGAAACAAAAAATTGCCGAATAGTATTTGTCATATTTAGAAACGTTGATATAGGCATAATTAAATATCAATTACTTTTATCCAATCGGTAAAAATATTTTAACAAAGCTGCCCCAATTCTACTCCAAAGCCCGTTATTACCGTTCTTTCATAATCATTTGGTAACGAATGAGCAAAAACCAAAAATTTAAACAGAAAAATATAGATTTTTTCTACCTTCGAACCCATAACTAACAATACAATTTATGAGTTTAAAAGATTTTAAAGGTGTTGTAACCGGAGATCAGGTTCAAGACATATTTGCAAGTGCAAAAAAACACCATTTTGCTTTACCTTCAGTAAACGTTACGGGTACAAATACCGTTAATGCAGTTATGGAGACTGCAAAAGCTGTTAACTCCCCGGTAATTATTCAGTTATCGAACGGAGGTGCCCAATTTTATGCTGGAAAATCTTTAGCAAACGATAAATTGCAGGCTTGTATATTGGGTGGTATTTCTGCTGCAAATCACGTGCATTTATTGGCCGAACATTATGGAGTTGCCGTAATATTACACACCGACCATTGCGCCAAAAAATTATTGCCTTGGTTAGATGGATTATTGGATGCTGGCGAAAAGTTTTTTGCTCTGCATGGCAAGCCCTTGTTTTCATCGCACATGATAGATCTTTCTGAAGAATCTTTGGAGGAGAACATAGAAATTTGCAAAACCTATTTAACTCGCATGAGCAAAATGGGTATGACTTTAGAAATTGAATTGGGCGTAACCGGCGGTGAAGAAGATGGCGTCGATAATTCTGATGTTGATTCTTCCAAACTTTATACCCAGCCAGCAGAAGTATCCTATGCTTACGAAGAACTCAGCAAAATAAGTCCACGTTTTACCATTGCAGCGGCATTTGGTAATGTGCATGGCGTTTACAAGCCGGGCAACGTAAAACTGCAGCCCGTAATTTTGCACAATTCGCAACTATACGTAAAAGAAAAATTCAATTTATCGAATGAAAAACCAATAGATTTTGTTTTTCACGGCGGTTCTGGCTCATCGCAAGAAGAAATAAGAGAAGCCATTTCTTATGGCGCCATAAAAATGAATATTGATACCGATATGCAGTGGGCATTTTGGGAAGGTATATTAGATTATTACACTAGCAAAGAAGCTTATTTACAAGCGCAAATTGGTAGCCCGGATGGTGATGATTCTCCGAACAAAAAATATTACGACCCACGCGTATGGTTGCGCAAAGGCGAGGAGCAATTTGTTAAACGTTTAACCGCGGCATTTAATGATTTAAATTGTATCAATGCAAATGAATTGATATAAACAATTTCTTAAAAATTAAAAGCCGACTAATTTTTTAGTCGGTTTTTTTTATGGATGAAATTTTGAAAACTTTTGACCCTTAATTTTGCTTTATATTTGAGATAAATTCAATCCAATGAAAAAATCGACTAGTAACTATTTTGAAAAATTTTCAAATAAAATAACCCGTGCTACGGGCTCTCCAACTGCATTTTTAGTTGCCTTTTCAATAATAATTGCATGGATAATTTCTGGGCCACTCTTTAAATTTTCTGACACTTGGCAATTGGTAATTAATACGGGAACTACCATCATCACTTTCTTGATGGTGTTTCTGATTCAAAAATCACAGAATAAAGACTCTAAATCCATACAATTGAAGCTTAACGAACTGATAGCATCTAGTGAGAAAGCCAGTAACCGTATGGTAGCCATTGAAGATTTAACGGAGGTAGAATTGGACCATCTCCACAAATTTTACGAACACTTGGCTGATAAGGCTAGAAAAGAAAAAAATATCCGCGAATCACATTCCATACACAATATAGATATAAAGGGAGACAAGTTGCATCCCATAAAAAATGGTTGAATGGATTGGAAATTACTACAAAATTAAATTTTCGATAAACATTTAATCTGCTTAACATTGAGCAAAAATTCATAAATTAATGAAGGAAGAATCAAAACTAATACGCACACAAACCGCCAGAACACAAAACCGCGAACACTCAACACCGTTATATTTAACATCGAGTTTTATATTCGAAGATGCAGAGCAAGGTCGTGCCATTTTTGCCGATGAAATAGAGGGGAATATTTATTCACGATATTCTAATCCAAACACAACCGAGTTTATTGATAAGGTCTGCGAAATGGAAGGTGCCGAAGCAGGTCTAGCTTTTTCGTCAGGTATGGCGGCGGTTTTTGCCTCATTTGCGGGCTTGCTAAAAAGCGGCGATCATATAATAGCTTACCGTGCAATTTTTGGTTCAACACATCAGTTGCTTACTACGCTTTTTCCTCGGTGGGGGATAACCAA
>ENA-OFCE01000830-OFCE01000830.1-metagenomes-genome-assembly--contig:-NODE-830-length-18194-cov-3.686477_pt1 | contig 18194 bp, 21 predicted proteins | sample MGYA00153388_OFCE01 | MGnify analysis MGYA00153388
TTCAATTATCTCTATGAAAGGATCATCATCTATATTCGAATATGTTTTTACATCGATGTTAATAAAAGATGGTTTGATGTTCCATTTTGCAAATATTTTTTTGTCCTCGAATCCAAAACCGGTAAATAGTGGCGAAAATAGAGCTACATCAATATCAGAATCTTCATTTTGAATATTTGATGCAAAAGATCCAAATAGAATAGCTTTATTTAAAGGTATGCCACTATTTAGTAATTCTGTTATAAAATTTCCGGCAGTTTTTATGGCAGTTTCTCTTGTAAGCATTTTATTATTTCTGAAACGGTTTTTAAGGTATCTTCTGTAAATCCAAATGTACAAATTTTGTCAATCTTAAAAAGATAGTCGGGATAACGTCCTTCGATTTGAAAATCATTAAATGATTGTAAAAATAATAGTTGATCTTGATTTAAATCTATATTAGATTGTTGAATCAACTTTACGAGATGGTGTATGCGGGGAGGAAAATTGTCCTCATTGTTTTTAACCCACATAGCCTTACAAAGTTTTTCAACTGTTAGGTGCGCAAAAAACAAGGAATGTAAATACCTTTTACCTGTAAATAAAGATTCAACAGTTTTCCAATCATCTTTTGACGATTTAATCCAATACTCAATGTGATCTGCTTTAGTTAGCATTGGATATTTCGTTATCTACTGTAAGCAACCATTGCATTAGAATTTCTTTATCGCTGAAGGTCATAACTCAATCGCATCTTTTAATGCGTGAAAAACTATAAACCCCTTTGAATTTTTCTTTAAATCAACTTCATTTTGGCTATGTAATAGTACATCAAAAGGTGCTTTTATTAAATAAACCAATTGCTTGCTTATTGCGCTCTCTAAATTCATTTTATCTTTAGGCGCAATGGTATTTGGGGTTACCACTAAAATAGCGTAATCGCTGTTAGGGTTATAATCTAGCCTAGCTCTTGAGCCAAAAAGAAGGACCTTGCAGTTAGGCAAATACTCATAAACGGTATCTTTAATTTGTTTATATATGTGGTTTTGGTTCAATTTCCTTTTAGATTATATTTTCCATAATTTAGGAATAAAAATTATTTCCATAAGTCTTTAATGGATATTTTAATGCCCTTACCGTTTTTAATGTCCGCTTTACCTTGTAATATTTTTTCTACAAATTCATCAGCGTATGGAGTATCTTTAGTTTTAAATGCGATTTTTAATGCTTTAATAAATGCTTTTAAAGCTGTTAATTGCTCTTTTGATTTCGGCTGGATGATAAGAGTTTCCATAGTTTTTTGAATAGAAATATATTTTTTTTATAGACGTCCATAAATTCTATCAATATGAGGTATTTAAATTATCGATTTTATTTTGGATTCCACATTTTTCTGCTTAGGAGATAATCTTGGTATTGTTCATCAGACATTACAGGACCATTTTTCAACAATTCAATATATTCCTCTTTGCTTTCATTTTTTATAGGTTCTTCCAAAAAAGTGACAATAACTTCCATTTTTTTAGTTGATTCTACTTTTTTTCAAGTTCGATATTTCCGTTTTGGTATGTTTCTCTAAGTGCTAACATAAAATTTAGAATTTAATTTCCAAATTTATCATTTTAATGCGTTTATTTCCCTTTTCTAAATTTTATCAATCAAATTTTCGGGGACTAATGCCAACAGGAAATAATATATTATCGTTTTTTCCAAATTTTGGGATTGCGTTTGGTGTGAAAAACCGAATACACTACAATTTTAGTCTCATAAACTGAAAATATGATTTGATAAGGGAAATCTTGAAGGTAAACTGCTCTTTTCTTTTTATAGAGAATTTGATATTGTTCTGGAGTTTCACAAATTTTCTCTAAGCAAACGTCTAAGGTGTCAAAAAATCTTTCACCTAAACCCAGCAAGTTGTTTTCGTACCATTCATAAGCCTCTTGCATTTCTATAGAGGCTTCCATGTTAAAATCAATTTTATACAAATTTTTCTTTATTTCTAATTTTGAATTTAACTTCTGCCCAAGTATAGCTTTTTCCTTCGCCCTTTAAATAGGCTTCTTCACGCCTGTCGATTTCATCCATTTGCTCTTGGGTAAGGTTGTGTGACTTTGCTTCTTGTTCTAAAATTGTTTGTATGGCTTTTAATATCTTTTTGTTTTCTACACGGGGTAGCAAATTAATTATTTGGTGTTGTAGGGCAGAGGTGGTCATAAGATTAAATTTCAATACCTAAGGTAGCTAAATGTTTTCTAAAAATTAATTTTCAGGCTTGATAAATTGTTATTCCAGTTTTTTCAATTATCTCTATGAAAGGATCATCATCTATATTTGAATATGTTTTTACATCAATGTGAAAGCTGTTTGCGGGCTTAAATTTCGGGCTCGATTTATTAAATAATACCAGCTGTATTTAAACCTTTAATTTTCAGGTAATGTAAACAGGAGTACAATTGATTATCAAGTACCTCTTTCTTATTGATTAGTGCACATAAATCTTCTAATATTTCATCTATGTTTTTTACATAGTCGTGGGCTATTTTATTTCTGTCTAAACGTAGGTTTAACCAAGTAGCTGCGCTTTCTATAATTTCTAATTTTTCTAGTTTATTTAAAATATCTATAAATGCTAATTTTTCGGTGTCTTCGCCTACATATTCAAGTATGAGTTTAAAAAGCTTTTCACCCATTAGGTCTTGCAATTTTGCAAAGCGATATACATATTGGTCCGTAAGTGCAACTTGTTCTATGCTAAGGTTATAATAAAGGTCTTTTGTTAAACTTCCCCAGCTAATTATTTTTTGGTAGGCATTGTCTAAGCGTTGTTGGTGTATTTGTGCAGTTTTAACAATGTCGCTTAATTTTTCGATTATATAAGTTGTCATAATAATATACCAGTTTGTAGGGCAGTTTGGTAAATAGCCTGTTTGGTATGCGTTCTATTTACTAAAATATCTATTTTTTGATCGCCAAGGGCTAAAATTAAGTTTACGTTTAATAAGTTAGTTTTTTCTCTTGAGTAAATTGTGTTTTCGGCTGTTACGATGAGCAAATCAATATCACCGCCTTTTTTAGAATCAAATATTCGGGAACCAAACAAATATACTTTGGCATTAGAACCAAAAATTAAGGCAACCTGTGTTTTGATAACAAAAATTTCGTAGTTGGTGAGGCGCATTATTTTATTTAGATATTAACAAAGATAAGGTGTTTGAACAAAATTTTTATTTAGAATAATTGAGTGACTTATGTTTTTATCGTTTTTTCAGGCTACCAATTTATGCTCAAGATTTCTTTTAAATATCATTTTTGACACTTTTAAGTGCCAAATCTGTTGTTTTTATCAAGTATATGGCGTTAAATGTGTGAATTAAAATTTAACTGTTTTTAATTTGGCATTTTAATTCCCCTTCCGAAATTTAATTAATCAGATCTTTGGGAACTACTATAATGATGCGGGATCCTTCGTTGCGCTTCAAGATGACAAGTGATGTTTCACCATCCTCAGGATGACAGTTTCGTACGTTACTCGCACAAAAACTGTCTCAAATTTATCGCTATTATTCCTTCGTGTGTGTTGCCCTGGTATTCATCTAGTGTAACTAATGAAAGGCTTTACCCTATCTAAATAATGGGTTCGCTTATAAATATCTGATGGAAGCTTTAAGTTCATTTGTTGTAATTACGTTTATAACTTTATGTAAATATATAAATAGTTATAATTATAGGATTTTATATGGTAGCGTTAATTTAAATTCTTGGTTGCACTCTGGATGACAGGTTCGTCTTGTCACTTTGATAGAAATAATTAGTGAATTGGAAAACCCATATTTTTTTCAATAATGGGTTCACAGATTTGGTATCTTTTTGCTATTACACATTCTATTGCCTCTGCCAAATATTTTCGGGCTTTTTCCAATGGCATAATGATAGATAGTAGTCAATATCCTTTCTCTTTTTTCAACTTCTAGGATTGCATTGGGGTTTAGCCGATTTTTAATCAAGTTTTAAGTGGGTATAATAACGGTGATTAGCATTTAAAACTAGACTAAATTTTTTAGCCATTTTTTAATTTCGTTTTCAAAATGCTTACTAATTTTTTGTTTTGATATTTTGTATTTTGGGCTGAGGTGTTCAATATTGTCATCTTCAATGTCATCAACAAATATTAATGCGGTTTGAAACAAACGGGCATTGATAGCAGGTACATAAGTTTGCGCTATATCATATAATTGCTTTAGGTGTATTTTTTCTTTATTTAAAACATATAAATCATAGTAATCTCTGTACTTTGCTCTTAAAAATATAGTATTTATTTTCATACCCGCTAAAAGGTCTAAATTAGCAATGTTGAGGTTATTTATTAAAGGTTTACTGTGGGTAAGTTTATGCCAGTTGTTTGCAAAAAAAGTAATTTTTACATCTTCACAAATATAATCGGCTTGTTGTTTGTTAAAATTTATTAACTCTATATTTTCTTTAAACAAATGGGTTAGTGTTTGTTGAATACATTGTAAATCAAGTTCGGAGTTGTGTGTAAATAAATCAATATCCTCACTTTTTCTATGGTTCAAATAAACCGCCAATGCCGAGCCACCAACAAACGTAAAATCTTTTACAATTTCCGTTTCAGATAATTTAACTAAGACTTTTTCAGTACTTGGCAGCAAGCTTTTTAAGCTTATCAAATCTTGTGGGTGATGCAAGTTGCGTTGAATTTTGCGTTAAGAAAAAAGTTTTCAGAAAATAATTTTGACGCTTAAATCTAGCATCGTTTTGCATAGTAGCGTGCCATATTTTTTCTATTTTATGTATATCAATTATTTTAAAAAGTGCTACAACTGCTTCGGTGTCACCATATTTTAAAACCTGTTCAATTACCAAATTTTCAGGAGGTTTTTTAACACCCACGTTATAACTCCAATACAGTTTTAACGATTGTAATTGTAACATATTCATAGTTAAAACATAAGTTCGCCTTGTATAAATATACGTTAATTTGTTTTATGTATTGCTGTGTAAACTAATAATTAAAAGGGCAAAATTTTACTTCAAATTAAATACTAGGCAAATACCGATAAACGGTAAATCAATTTGTTGGTGTATTTTAACTCGTTATGAAGGGGGCGTCAGAAAGGTTTAAAATTGAAATAATTTTAAACCTTCAATAAATTTAAAGTCTTTTTAATTGTAGTTGAAAAATTCGAAATTTATAACTATTGCATTTACAGCAATTATACAATCAGGCAATGCCACACTATGGCTTAATCTATATTTTACCATTAATTCAAAAGCTTTAATGGTAATTTCATTATTTATTAGAGCGATGTTTAAACTATTTAATAAATAATTTAATGTTTTAAATCTTTTTTATTGCCAATAGCTCTAGTTTGGTAATTGCAGAAATCACAATATTGTCAAGTTCGATTTCGACATTAATTAGAGAAACCGTTTCTTTATTTCTAAGTTGCTTGGTGTCCCAATAATCAATTATGACATCGGTATCGCACAATATCATCTTAGCCATAATTCGCTCCTCAATTTTGAAGCATCTATATTTCTGCTGCTAAATATTTTTGTAGGCTCTGATATATCAATTTTAGAATCACCCAAAACAATGTTTTCAACTTTTAAAGAAGTTTTTTTTTCATTTGTATTTAGTGGTTTTTTAATTATAAAATCCAAATGTTTAGCAAAATCTTGTAAAGCTTGTAGTGTTTTTTGATTTTGTTATGAAATAGTAATTGGTGGCATTTACTAAATTAATTTATCTCAGAATTATAATAGTTTATTCGTTACTGAAAAATAATTAAAATGGTATGTTCTAAAAATATCCTTTTATTCGTATGCTACCCAGAATTCAATAATGCGAGATCCTTCGTTGCACTCAGGATGACAGGTTCGTATTAACTATGTGAAATTCTTCGTTGCACTCGGGATGACAGGTACGCTAACCCTAATCTAATAAGCTACGGATGCTGGTATGTTGGGGTGTAACGGGTTGGCAATAACCACTTGTTTTGCTGGGTGCACCAATATGTCCATATCTTCCATAGGTATGGCACCTAATAAACATTGATTGCCTAAAACCATTGCACCGGTGTAGCTTATTCTGCCATTCCAATCTACCTTAATTGGGCCAACATAGGGTATAATATGTACACTGCCGTCGGCAAGGGTTACTGGCCTTTTTTCGGCTTCTTCTAATTTTAGTTGAATAAACTGAGTTTCTGTAATGCACAAGTGCAATGCACCAGTATCTACTAAACTTTCTACCTCAATACTGTCCAAATCGGGGTACCTAGGATTAGAGAGTTTAATGTTTGTTTTAACTATTCCCATTTTGTATGAAAATTATTCTTTGAAATTTATTTCAACGATTTTTGTGCATAATTAGGGCTATTTGGATTTACCATCATTATTTGCTCCCTCGGGTGAATAATTACATCCATATCTTCCATTGGTATAGCACCTAATAATATCTCGGAATTTCCAGGTAATACTACTGCTCGGCAAGTAGTACTTCTGTTTCCAAATCGCACATCAACAGGGCCTACAATTTCTAATTTTATTTTGCTACCATCGGCCAATTCTGCAATTTGCTCATCTATAAATCTCAAATCCAATTGTGCTTTCACATTTTCGTTTACGGCAAGCATGTACGCACCGCTATCTACCAATGCACTTACGGTCATTTTTTTAATTTGGCTTTCTTTGATAATATTTTCTTCGAAAAGCACTAAATCAGCAGTCCGTATCAATTCTATTTCTGCATATACTAAGCCCATAATTTAGGATTAAATGGTTCGGAACTATTTTAATTATTTCAAATATAAATTTTTATTTGCCTTACAAAAAGAGTAATTACGTTTTTAATCGTAGGTATATTTATTACAGTATTTTGCATGAGGGATTGCAGCGGTACCGCCCCCTTTTCGGGGGAGTATAGCGGAAAGCCCGACCCTTTTCGGGTCATGCCCTTAAACTGTATCCACAAATGTTTTCTCTACTTTATTGAATATGACGATGCCGAACATTAATAGGGCAAAGGTTGCCAAACTGCAATAGCCCAAGCTGTGCCAACTGAACGTGCCACTGCCCAAAAAGCCGTATCTAAAGGTTTCTAAAATTGGGGTCATGGGATTATACTCTATTATCCAGGCGTATTTGGGGTATTTTGCTAGGGCGGTTGAAAGTGGGTAGATAACCGTGGTTGCGTACATTAACAGTTGCACACCGAACGTGACCAAAAAGGCCAAATCTCGGTATTTGGTGGTCATTGCCGATATGATCATCCCTAAGCCTAGTCCTGAACAGGCCATTAACAATATGATTAATGGAAAAAGTAGGATATACCAATTTGGGCCAAATTGATAGCCGGTTATCAAGTAATAGCCTATCAGTATTACGAACAGCAACATTTGGACGCCAAACCTTACCAAATTAGATACTACGATACTTAGGGGCATGATTAACCTCGGAAAATATACTTTTCCAAATATATTGGCATTGTCTTTAAATACGGTACTGGTTTTTGTAAGGCAATCGGCAAAATAGTTCCAAGCTGTAATGCCTGCCATGTAAAATAGGGGCTGAGGTAAGCCGTCGGTAGATATTTGCGCCAAATTGCCAAACACGAACGTAAAAATGATGGTGGTAAATAATGGCTGGATAAAGAACCATAATGGCCCTAAAATGGTTTGTTTGTAAAATGAAACGAAATCTCGGCGCACCAACAAGCCCAATAGGTCTCGGTATTGCCAAACATCTCTGAGGTGGAGGTCAAAAAGGTGGTTGTGGGGCTTTATCTCTAAATCCCAAGTTTCGTTATCAGGCAACATATTGCGGTAGTATTATTTTTTTTACTTGTTGTAGGTATTGCTCATATCCAAAATATTGATCTGTTTTCTTCATCAGATCTAAGTGATTGAAATGGACATTGTTTTTTAAAGTTTTGGTAATGGCTGTCACCAGTTCTTCCGTATCGTCTGGGTTAATTAGGGTGCCCATTTCACCGTTGCGCAATGCATCAACAGAGCCATCTTGGTTACCACCGATAACAGCCAAGCCACAGGCCATTGCTTCAATGAACACAATGCCAAAGCCTTCTTTTTTACTGGGCATAACAAAAACATCGGCTATGCCAAAGTAGGTGCCCACTTCATCGTCTTCAATAAAACCGGTAAGCTTAACTTCGTTGGCAACTTCGTAATGGGCAATTAGTAATTGTATGCGCTTATATTCTTGCTCGTCATATTTGCCTGCAATAATATACCTCATGTTTGGGTTACTTTTTTTGATGATGGATACCGCTTTAATTACTTGGTCATAACCTTTGTATTTTTCTGAGCAAGAAAGCCGCGTAAGGGTAAGTATGATTTGATGGTTTTTATTGAACCCGGTTTCCGACTCGATTTTTTGTTGTACGCTTTGGGAAAATTTCCTCTTGAAGTTTGGATCAATACAGTTGTTAAGTACGATACATTTTAAAGGATTTACGCCGTGTTTTTTTATCAAAATATCTCGTGTATAAGTACTTACGGGTAAAATAAAATCTGCCTTATGCAAAAGGTATCTCTTGTTATATTTAAGCTTGCGCCAAACTTCTATACCGTGTGCCAGTACATATATTTTGGTTTTAGGTGAAAGTGTTTTGATGATGATGCCTACCCAGGCCAAATTTATGTGACCTAATATGACCGAATCACATTTGCTTCCTTTTAATGAAGCCGACCAAATAAAATGTAGAATATTGCCTCTAAACCCCTTAAATCTGTTAGGGCTAATATATTCTGGAGCAGGTAAATTGTCATAACAGTCAATGGCATTGAAGCGAATGAGGTGTTCTTTTCGTAAATCTGTACCTACCTTCATCAATATTCGGTTTACTTTCTCTATTCCCCCGGTTTGGCAAAAAGATTTTAGGGATAAAAATAGCACGTCTTTTACGGGCAGGTATTTTTCTATCTGCAAAAGCGAAAAGCAACGCGACCAATGGAGTTTATTATTTAAAAACAGCTGCCCAAGATTGGCTACCGTTTGGTTGGGATGCTTACTTATTTTAGAAATTTCTGGATGTTGTTTGTTCCATTCCTGAAAAGGAAACGTAAAGCCCATTTTTTTTCTTTCCCAAATAGATTTTGGAAGTATGTCTTGAAAGGAGTCTATCAGCAATTGTTTGCCCAATGGGCCGGCAAATTTTACCTTTGGTGCTATGCTGTGGCATAATTTAAGGAAATCTTTATCCAAAAATGGTAGGCGAACTTCAACGCCATGAGACATGCTCATGTAATCCGTATCCTTCAGCAATTGTGAGCGCATATAAATATTCTGCTCTAACCAACTGGCATAATTGCCCGTGTCCAAGTGTTCTGGTTTTATATCGTATTTAAAATTTTGTAAACATGCTATAACTTCATTTTCGGTTGCATCAATCAACTGAGATATGATTTTAGGGGTGTAAAAGCCCCGAAGTGCCAAATAATCATTGTTAATGTGATTATTTTGAAGATATACCAGTTTACGTAAGCGTTCTTCTGACAGATGGTCGGCAAGTTTAAACAAGCTTAAAGGCAAATGACGCAATTTCCCCAAGTATTTTAGCCGTTTGAATGTTGGGTATCCGCCGAAAAGTTCATCGCCCCCAAGGCCGGAAAGTACAGCTTTTAAACCTTCTTCTTTTGCACAGCGGGTTATAAACCAAGTGTTTATGGCATCTCCGCTAGGTTGGTCATACGCATTGCGGATGGTGGGGATAGCGTCTAAATAATCTTTTTGTGTTACTCTGTAATTTTTGTGCTTGCTGCCAGTGATTTCAGAAATAGTTTGCTGGTAGCTCTCTTCATTATAATCGCTTTCGTTAAAAGTAACCGAAAGTGTTTTCAGGTTTTGTTTTTTGTTTTTTGCTGCCAGCAGAGTTATTATGCTGGAATCTATACCACCACTCAAGAACACGCCTATTGGTGCATCGGATATTAAGTGCCTATCTACTGCGGCATTTAGTTCATACCTGATTTTGGAGATGGCTTCTTTTTTATCAAAAATCTCTTCCGTAAAAATCAAAGATTCGAATTGTGTTTCGGTATAGGTTAGTTTTTTAAGGTCGTAAGTTATGAAGTAACCCGGCTTTAATTGATAAACGTTTTTTAAGGTGGTAAAAGGTTCGGGTATAAATCCGAATGAGAGGAAATATATTTTCCAGTCATGATTGTCCTCGCACTTGAAACCAGATTGGTAAAAGGCTTTTACTTCCGATGCAAATACCAAACCTTTGTTGGTTGCCGAATAATATAATGGTTTTATGCCGGCAACATCTCTAACCAAAAAAAGTTGATTCATCCGTTTATCAAACAGTGCAAAAGCAAACATTCCGTTAAACTTTCGGAAGGCTGCGGTGCCCCAATGCTGGTAAGCCACCAAAATAACTTCTGTATCAGTATGGGTTCTGAAAGTGCACCCGGCTTGCTTTAATTCTGCCTTAAGAACCAGATAATTATATATTTCGCCATTGAAAACGATGCAAAGGCATTCGTCTGAACTGAACATGGGCTGTTGCCCCGCTGGCGACAAGTCTATCAACGCTAAGCGCCGGTGTCCTAAAGCTAAGCCCGTATCTTCATCGACAAACGCTCCCTTGCCGTCAGGCCCGCCGTGCGCCTGTGCATCTGCCATATTTTTTATATGGTGAAACAATTGGTTTTTTTCGGATTTTGGGGAAACTATACCTGCAATGCGGCACATTTTTTTCTTTGTTTATTAGTTTAAGTTATTGAGCTTATTGGTAGTTTTAAGTTTTATCCGGTACGATGGTGCTAATAATTGCCGGGGTTTGCACAGCTCCGCTCTTTCAGTCCCATTAATGGGATGATTAAAATTATAGTAACCACTGTTTTAAAGCTCGTGGTTAATTGCCGATTTAAACTAAACAGGTATTACGTAGCCAGCCGGTATTTTTAAAAGGAGCGATTGCCCCAAAGCCTCTATTCTCAAAATCAAGCGGTTTTGTTGTTGCCATGCTACCATTTCTCCTTCGTAACCCTTTAAGCTGCCATCAATTATTTTTACCGTTTGCCCCTTTTCTAATTTGCCGAAACAAACTTCAGGCTGGTAATCTTGCTCTAATATTTTTTTTAATTGCACTATCTGCTTTTCTGGTATGGTGGCCAATTTTCCCGAAAAATAAATGAACCGTACAGCACCTGGCGTTTGTACAACGCTTTCATACTGGGCAGCATTTATTTTTACGAAAATATAAGATTTAAACAATGGCTCCTCCGTCCATTTTTTTCTATCGCTCCATTGCTTTAATTGCTTGTTTAATGGCAAATATGTTTCGATGCCTTTTTTATCAAGAACGGAGCAGATTTTTTTCTCGGTTCGAGATTTGGTGTAAAGTGGATACCATTTGTATGTTTCTGTGAGATTTAGCATAATGTATTTACCGATAGTTCATCAAGAATTCTAAAACTATTTAAAAACAAATTAACTTGTTTTACCCCGGAAAATTTGCTTAACTTTTTTTAACATCACTTGCCATTTATTAGTTTCAATGTCATCTGTGTAATAACCTTGGCCATTGGTATGCACATCTGAATAGTAGTAACCATAATAGTTATCGTTGTAAACGGATGTGTAATATCTAGAATAAAGAGGTTGCAATTTGTAATCGTTTAAAATGATTAGGGAGTTGCTCAATTTGTATTCATTGGATATCCTATCTGGAATATTGGCAGCCGAAAATTTGGACTTCCCTGCCCTAATCACAAATATATTTACATCGCTTAAGCGGATTAAAGGCAGGGCATCAGAAACCAAACCAATTGGAGCCGTATCAAAAATGATGTAATCGTATCTTTTTCTCAATTCGGCCAGCATCTCGGTGAGCCTATCGGTGTACATTAATTCTGCTGGGTTTGGCGGCATCAATCCTGCCACAATCAAATCTAAGTTGGGTTGGTTACTGTGCAAGATTACTTCATCCAAAGTATTCTGTTTGGCCAAATAAGTACTCAAGCCTATTTTATTCTTAATGTCAAAAGTACGGTGCACTTTTGATCGTCTTAAATCTGCGGCAATTAAGATTACTTTTTTATCTATCAAAGCCATGGTACTGGCTAAGTTTATTGATACGAAAGATTTTCCTTCACCCGCCACCTCAGATGTAATGCAAATAATTTTGCTTGAATTATCGCTCGCAACAAAACTCAGATTGGTTCTTACAGACCTTACTGATTCGGCAAACAAAGATTTGGGTTTAGAGATAGACAGGATTTGGCTGCTGTAACTATCCAATTTATAAGGATAATTTCTTATCATCCCAATTATGGGTGTACTGGTTAGGCTTTCTATGGTTTCCTTGTCGTATATTTTATCGTTCAAGGTCCTTATTAAAAATATAAATCCAAGACTCAGGCCTATGCCAACTACCCAAGCCATTTGCCATGCAGAACTTGGGTTGGGAGAAATAGGTGAGTTATTGGGTGTTGCGGGGTCTATCAGCGAGGCACCCGAAAGTACGGAAGCCTTTCCGATTTGCGCTTCTAGCTTCTTTTCTGACAAATAACTATAGATTTTTTCATTGATATCATAATCTCTCTGCAAGCCAAATAATTGCCGCTCTTGTTTGGGCAAACTGTTTAAACTTGCATAGGCTTTGTTAAGTTCAACCGAATTATAATCTTTTTGCTTGTTTATCCTGTTTAACGTGGATAGCAAATTGTTTCGTGCAGCATTTTGTAAAACAGAAAGTTTCTTATCTATTTCCTGTACGGGAGCAGAATTTTCTTTGTAGGTGGATACCATTGTAAGGCGTTCCTGAATCAAAGAGTTAAACTCTCCGATAAGATTGCTCAACAGCGGATCTACAGTACCATCCAAATTAAAGTTGAGGCTTCCCAGTTTCTCGTTTTTCGCTAATTGATTCTGAAGCTGTCTTAAAATAATCAGTTGCATTTCGTAATTGCGATTCTGTGATTCTAAATCCGTAACCTTGGTAAGTACACTTTCCGATGCATTGCTTAGATCGATGAAGTTATTGTCTTGTTTAAAGTTCTTTAATTTTTCTCCGGAAGATTGAACGCTATTGGCCAGGTTACTCAATTGTGCATCAATGAAATCTATTATTTGTTTGGCCGACTGGCTTTTCATAGTCAGATCCTGCTCTAAATACACTTTGATAATTGCATTCAGGGCATCAGCAGCGAAATAGGGATTGTTATCTGTTTTATTTAATATGGCTACGGTAGAGAATTTGGCAGCCTCAGCTATGGTAAGTCCTTCGGACATGCGCCCGTAAAATTCATAATCATGGTTAAATTTGAATGCAAACTCTGTATTAGGCATTATTGTCGTTTTCTCTATATAAAACGTAACGCCTGGTAGTTGTATGGGTGTGTTAAAATTATAATACTTGTTGATGGGTTTAATACCGGATTTATAATCTAATTTAAAACCCGTACCACTGGCCACCAATTTTATGGGCTTATCGAAAAAAGACAGGCTGTCTTGCTTTAGTATTTGAACCAAAAAAGGTTTGCTTGGGTACAAATCATTGGTTCTGATTCTGCCCAGTACAGAATAACTTACCTTGTAATCCAAATATTTTACGGCGTTGGTTATTACTTTCTTGCTCTTAAAATTCCAGCTTTCTGATAATATTTTGTTTGTATAATTCTTGCTCATGCTATTAAGCTGAACAAAGCTGCTCAAATCAGATTGTTTCTCTTCAAATTTTACATAAGCAACGGTACTGTATTTTTTTTGTGTGTACCACAAGTAGGTATAGGCATACAGCAGCGTTATTATCAGTGAAAGCGCAATCCAGTACCATCTGCTCAGGATTATATTCAAAAATTTTGAATAATCAATCTCCTGATTTACCTTACTGCTATCGGTTTTATCCTTACCTCCATATAATTCTGCCATAATTTATCTAGAGAAGTTATAAATCAGGAAAATGGTGTTTATAAGGGTTAAGCCCACGCTCACTAAAGTTGAAACTTTAGTGAGCTTTTCAGCATTCTGTGCAGATTTTCTAGGCTCGGCGTATAGGATGTCATTTTGTTGAAGATACATTCTCTTGTCTTTCATAAAGTTGATATCCGTAATATCTACCAGTAAAATCTGTGGATTTGCAGGGTTTCCTCTAATTATTTTAATCCTTTGTGGGTTTGCGGTGGGTTTTAATCCACCCACTTCGCCAATTAACTCAACCAAATGTGTTTGCTCTTTTTTGAGAGGGTAATTGCCCTGTTGGCTAAACTCCCCCAAAAGGGTGACGTGTAAATTATTGATGGATAAGGTAATTAAAGGATTTTTCAACAATGTTTTTTGATACAGGGCATTTATTTCCAACTCTGCTTGTTTCCGGGTTAGTCCGCCCAGCTTCACTTTGCCTATTACGGGTAAAACAGTTGTACTATCGCTTTGTACCATATAACCACTCGGTGATGATGCTGTTGCCGAAGCAGAATTGGTGCTGGAAATAAGTCCGTCATTTTGCAGGTTTCTTAGTATTAATTCATCTCCGGGTTTAATGGTTTGTACTTTATCGGGTAAAATTTCGCTTCCCTTTTCCACTTCAAATACTGGAGTGGTAATTACAGTATTGATATCTTTACCCGCAAATAAAATATTTTTTTCTGTACCGCATGAACTTAATAATTGTACAATCAACAGCAAGAAAAAAGTCTTAACAAAAATGTATTTCATTGTTATTTAAAAGTGGTTAACATCAATGATAACTATTCTTTTTCGATTGCAATATACCAAATTTTAAAATTTATTCTTAACATCGTATTCAAGAAACCGAACGTTTGGCTTTAATTTAGGCCAAATCTTAACAATACTTTAGATAATTGTTGAACTAAAAATCAACAAACACCGTATTAAGCTTTTATGAAAATTAGTATTATAACCGTTTGTTACAATGCACAAGAACATATAGGCAACTGTATAAAATCTGTTATTGATCAAAAATATCCCGATGTTGAGTATATTATAATTGATGGCGGATCAAGGGATAATACACTGAATATCATAAAAGAGTTTTCATACGGTATTTCTGTGTTGGTAACGGAACCCGATTTGGGAATTTACCATGCACTGAACAGGGGTATAGCATTGGCCACTGGAGATTGTATCGGGATAATGCATGCAGATGATTTTTTTGCGGATGATACCGTACTGCTTAAAGTTGCCGAAGTTTTTGAGGATAAGGGTGTAGATATACTATATGGTAATTTAGATTACGTAGATAGAAAAGACACTCAAAAGGTAATTAGAAAATGGCGTTCCGAAATTTATGCCAACAAATTGTTGTTGAGGGGTTGGATGCCCGCCCATCCAACCTTTTATGCGAAAAGAGCTTGTTATGTTGCCTTGGGAAACTACGACCTGCAATACAAATCGGCCTCTGATTATGATTTGATGTTGCGTTTCCTTTACAAAACATCTTTTGAAAAATACTTTTTAAATATAGTCATGGTTAAGATGAGGGTAGGAGGTACCAGTAACAAAAATTTTAGAAACCGCTGGACAGCAAATAGAGAAGACTGTTTGGCGCTCAAAATAAACAAAATTCCATTTCCTTATTTGGTTACCTTATTTAAGCCGGTACGTAAAATCTTGCAGTATTTTAGATAAGTTTGCAAACTCACAAAGCTCTGCAGTAAAACTTATCACAAATTATTTCCCACAAGATTTGAATAGCGATGAAAGAATTTTTATTTGACCACCAATTTCTTTCATATACAGCTGTTATTTTGTTGGCAACCCTTATATCAATAATTACCATTCCCTCTATAATCCATGTTTCTAAAGTTAAACACCTTTTCGATGATAGGGATGGCGAAAGGAAAAGTCATGGAGCAAGTATCCCAAGATTAGGGGGCGTGGCCATATTTTGCAGTTTTACAACAGTGTCCCTTATTTTTTTGAGTTACAGCGCCAAATTGCCCGCTAACTTTTTGCTTACTTCCTGCATTATCCTTTTTGCGGTAGGATTAAAAGATGATTTGGCGGGCGTAAATTCAATAACAAAGTTTGGGGTACAATTTGTGGCAGCGACCGTGGTCGTTTTGTTGGGAAACGTGAATTTTTCCAGTATGTACGGCATATTTGGAATTTATAACATCAATTACGCTTTCGGGGCTTTATTAACAATAGTTACCATTATACTGTGTATCAATGCTTTTAATCTAATAGATGGTATTGATGGGCTTGCCGGCACAACAGGTGTAGTTGTAAATGCCACTTTTGGTATTCTGTTCATTCACATGGGTCAGTTTGAGATTGCCTGTATTGCCTTTAGTATGGTGGGGGCAATATTGGGTTTTTTGTTTTTCAACTACTCGCCTGCAAGAATTTTTATGGGCGATACGGGTTCTTTTCTGATTGGGTTCATCTCCATTGTATTGGCAATTTGCTATATAGAACTTAATAAATTTGATCCAGCCTCAATGTCCATCCCTTTGTTTTATTCAGCCCCGGCTATATCAGTTGCTATTCTTATTATACCAATCTTTGATACTTGCAGGGTATTTATCATTCGTTTAATTTCAGGTAAATCTCCTTTTGTAGCAGATAGGAACCATATACACCATCGCCTTTTAAACTTGGGATGTAACCACATGCAAGCTACTTTATTGCTGATGTTGATTAATTTTTTATTTATTTATTTGGCTCTTGAATTGCGTCTACAAGGCAATGTTAAGCTGATTTTGTTATTCATAGGGCTCGGTATGCTTTTTAATCTAATAGTTACCATTTTGGTAAAGCAAAAGGAAACCAAATCAATAGCCAACGATAAATTGTCTGATCACTGATTTGGCTATGCTTAAAAAGGGAATGGATTATTTTCTGTTTCTCAACTGAGATTTCATAATGTAAACTTTTCCTCCTTTTTTGTTGATGTAATAAATTCTGTCCTTGCCGTCGCGATAAACCGATCTTCCGTAAGGGCCAACCTTGCCTTTAAGCTTTTGGTCTAAAACTGCTGCTCCGCCTTTAACACTTACTTCTGCAACGGCGTTAGCCCCTTTTTTAATGGCTACACCAGTACTGTCTAAAGCTTTGCCTACTTCTGTTTTGTTTTCTTGTGCGCTTGCTGTTAAACCTATAACCGCAAACGCCACTGCTAAAATTATTTTTCTCATCGTTTTTTATAATGGGTATTTCAAAATAAGTGCCACCATTTTTAAAACGAATATTAAAAAGAGTTTAATTAATAAGATTCGTTCGGAAAAAAAACTGAAAATACGTTCATTCTACAAGCAGTGCAGAGCACGTAATTTTACAAAAAAAATTTATTTGACTTTTATGTTAATTTAATATTAAATTATTATTAATTTAGTGTTAACAAAAAAAGGAGGATAATATGAAAAAGTTGTTTACGTTCACCGTCATTATAATAGGGTTTATACTTGTTGCACAAGCACAGGAAACCACTGTATTTTATCAAAGCATTAATATTTTGGCTACCTCGAAGGATAATGCCAAGTTTTATGTCGTCTATAAACCATCCGCTGATGGATTGATTGCTTACAAAAAATATTCTATAGATAATCTTTTACTTGAAAAAGGTACAGTTGATAATGTAACATCATTGGCAAAAGAAGGCGAGATTACCACGTATTATATTAATGGTAAGCCTAAGGATGTCATGTATTACGAATCTGGTTTGCCCAATGGCGAAAAAATTCATTACTTCAACTCTGGGGACATTAATTACAAAATTTACCAAACCTCTGCCGGTTACGGTAAAAGTGATGCCGTAAGCTCATCAACCAATTATTTTTATTGCGCTAGTCCAAAAGGTAAGGTTCTTTTGCAAGACGGTAATGGCGAATTTGAAGAGTATGGCAATGATGAAGATTTGATTCAAAAAGGAGTGGTTAAAAATTCTTTACCAGACGGCTTGTGGAAAGGATATGAAAACAACAGGATTTCTTTTTTGGAAGAATACCAAAATGGTGTTTTAATTAAAGGAGAAAGTTTCGACAGGAATGGGAATGGGCGTATTTACTTGAGTAAAGATAGCCGTCCTAAGCCAAAAGGGGGAATAGATAAATTTTACAACTACATTTCTGTAGCTATGCAAGAAATGGCTGTTGCTCATGGTAAAGACGACTTGCAAGGAAATTTAATGTTGAAGTTTGTAGTTGGTGCCACAGGAGATATTCAAGATGTAAAACTAGTAAAATCTTCCACTGACG